>ERZ827168.5288-NODE-5288-length-10915-cov-4.460958_pt1 | contig 10915 bp, 4 predicted proteins | sample MGYA00519868_ERZ827168 | MGnify/ENA primary metagenome ERZ827168 (study PRJEB31778, sample SAMEA3449271) | human gut metagenome | biome: human gut; feature: human-associated habitat; material: faeces | place: United Kingdom | collected 2010/2012 ...
TTCTAATTATCAGAAAAATATATTTGCTCTTATATCGAACTCACGTTAATTAGAACTTTGATATTAAAAATCAAAGATGTATGTAACTTTTTTAATTCATTTATTAAATAAATGAATTCTACCAACGAGTATAGAAATATGAAAAACCATTTTTGTTTAAACCTATTCTTCTTACTATATTTGTTTTTTTGTGCTGGATGCAAGCAGCATATCTCAGATAGTGCTGCTAAGGCAAATGAGGCATTGTTTACTCAATTAGATAGTCTGATAGATAATTCTGATAAACTTATTTTGCAGAAAGAGGAGCGAATAGAGGCGTTGAAGCATTCACTAAGACAATCTAAGGCATTTGAGAAACAGTATGAACTTAATCAGGCTATTTATCAAGAATATCGCGTGTATGATGCAGATTCGGCTATGAAGTATACTACACAAAGCCTTGATTTAGCACGACAATATCATGATAAGAATCGTGAGATTGAATCTTTATTAGGTATTGGTTTTGTTTATACGGCTAATGGCTTGCTTAGTCAAGCCTCTGAAGTAATGCATTCACTCTGTTCTTCCAGTATGCCTCGCTACTTACGTTCGCGTTATTATGGTCAGATGCGTACTCTCTGCTCGCGGTTGCAACTCTATTCATTAGGTGATGATGCATTACATGAGCATTATGGTCAACTTTATGCGTTATATTCAGATTCAGTATTGCAGACGGCCACTCCTGACGAGCCACGCTACCTTTATAGCCGTGTGTGGAAATATCAAGATGTTCCCGGTGCACAACGTATTGCCATTAGGGATGAGTTGGAAAAGGAAAAACAACGTCTTCTACCTAATAGTCGTAATTATTCTATTTTAGCTTATAACTTGGCTCTACTTTATGAAAAAGAACACAACCATACCAAGTGGCTGGAAAATATGATTCTCTCAGGTATTGCTGATGTATATGCTGTGAATCGTGATATTGGTTCGTTGTATGCATTGGCTTCCTATTTATATGAACAAGGTCAGTTGGACCGAGCCTATCGTTATAGTACTTATTGTTCTGATATCGGTATAACTTTTAAGAGCCGTGTACGACTGCTTCATCAGCAGAAGTTGCAGAGAAGGATACATCAAAGCTACATTGAACGTGATCATATGCAACAGAAGCAGCTAAAGCTATTCCTTTTATTTATTAGTTTTCTCACTATTGTATTGCTGATAGCTCTTTTCTTTTTGAGAAGGCAAACAAGAAGACGTAGGAAAGCTTTGGTTGAGCTACATGTGGCCAATGGTAGATTGAAGAGTTTTAATAGTGAACTGCAAAAGCTCAATTTGGTTCTACGTGACACAAATTATATTAAGGAGGAGTATATTGGTCAGGTATTCAAACTTTGTTCATCCTATATTTGCCGTATGGAGGAGTATCGTAAAAAGTTAAACCGTAAATTAAAGGCTGGGCAACTTGAAGATTTAAAGAAGATGATTAGTTCTACTTCTACCATGAGCGATGAAATGAAGGATTTTTATGAGAAATTTGATTCCATTATTCTACATTTATACCCTGATTTTGTAGAGCACTTCAATAGTTTGCTACGTCCCGAAGAACATATTGAAGTGAAGTCTGGGCGGCTTAATACAGAACTTCGTATTCATGCTTTGATACGAATGGGGGTAACGGATAGTGAGAAGATTGCAGAATTTTTGCACTGTTCACTGCAAACCGTATATAATAATCGTTCTATAACTTTAAATAAATCTTCGCTCAGTAAGGAGGAATTTCTTCGAGCTGTGAAAGAGGTTTGTAAAAAGTAATTTGAAGACTGAGCGTTTCTCTCATTTTTTACCCACATGTATATAGATAATTGCCATTCAATAGCTTAATACTATCGAATGGCAATTATCTATATACATGTTTTTGATTACCGATTTAATTTAAATCACTACTGAAAATCTATTGAGTCTGTCTGTAATTGAAAGATAATCAGTAATATATAACTTTGTGAATTTACCAAATCCTCTACCTGTGAATATAATCGGTTGTTACATTGTCTAATTTTGCTCTCGAGATTTTTTACACACAAGTTCCTATTAACTTAAAAATGTAATTTATGAAAACCAGACAAAAATCGAGAGACGCAAGTGGTATTTTGCTTGTCTGTCTTATGTGGATGCTGTCACTTTCAAGCTCACTTCATGCACAGACATGGAATATTAACGGAAATGTGACAGATGAACAAGGAGAACCGATAATCGGTGCCAATGTAGTGATACAAGGTACGGGTACGGGCACCATTACCGATGTAGAAGGAAACTTTAAACTCGCTTCAGTGACTAAGGGGGCGGTAATGGAGATAAGTTTCATTGGGTATATATCCAAGACATTGCAGGTGAAAGACGCATCATCGTTAAAGATTGTACTGAAAGAAGATAACCAGGCACTGGATGAGGTGGTAGTAGTAGGTTATGGTGTACAGCGCAAAAGTGATCTTACAGGTTCGGTTGCTTCAGTTAACTCGGATGTACTTGAAAGTCGCCCACAAGCTAATTTGATTCAATCTTTGCAAGGAGCAGTTCCAGGATTGAATATTAGTGTGACGGGTAGTAATGCTGAAGGTTCGTCTACTACTACACGTATTCGTGGTAACAACTCCATTACGGCCGATAATAAACCTCTTGTTATTCTTGATGGAATACCTTTTGATGGTCCATGGTCGGAAATCAATCCCAATGATGTAGAGAGTATAGAAGTATTGAAGGATGCCTCTTCAGCAGCCATTTATGGTGCTCGCGGTTCTAACGGTGTAATCCTTATTACTTCTAAGCGCGGTAAGAAAGACAGATTGACGGTATCATACGATACTTATGTTACTATTGACCAGCCTATCAATTTACCTCGTATGATGAATGGCAAAGAATTCTATAAGTATAAATCTGAAGCTTTCAAGGCTACCAATACTACTCCTCCTACAGAAGAGAATCCTGAACCTTGGTTAGATAACTTTACTCCTACTGAATTAGCTATGTATGCTGCCGGTCAGAGTACTGATTGGATGAAGTTGGCAACACAGACCGGTATAAAACAACAGCATAACCTTTCTTTCCGTGGTGGAGCTAACAAAACCAGCTATTTCATTTCATTGAACTATACGGATGTGAAAGGAACTGCGGTAGGCAATGAGTTCAAGCGTTATAATGTACGTTTCAATCTTGATCAGGAGTTTAATAGTTGGTTGAAATTTTCTACTACTACACAGTTAGGTCGCTACGATCGTAGTGGTAGCAGTGCTTCTTTTTGGCGGGCTATAAAACAAGTTCCGTTGGGACGTGCTTATAACGAGGATGGTTCACTTACACTTTCTGCTACTGAGGACTCCTCTTCAGCTTTCAGCATTAATCCGTTGGGATCTCTTAATAATAAGACAAAAGATATCCGTGCAAAGGTTATCACTAATAATGTGCTTGAGGTAAAGTTTCCCTTTATTAAAGGGCTGAGCTATAAATTGAATACAGGCTTCACTTACCAAAACAGCTCCTATAAGAATTATCAAGGTTTGGATACCTACGAAGGAGCTAGTGCTAATGGCGTATTGAATACTGATGACTGGCATTCAGAAGAATGGATTTTGGAGAATATTATTTCTTATCAACGTGAATTTGGCAAACATCGTATATTTTTCACAGGATTATATTCTGCTCAAAGCAAGGAATATGAACAGAATACAATGGAAGGTAAGAATTTTCCCAATGATGTGATGTATTATTACCAGATTTCTAAAGCTGCCACAATGTCTGGTAATTCCAATTATTATAAAGAAAATCATATTTCACAAATGGGGCGTTTGAATTATACTTATGATGATCGTTACTTGTTGACTCTTACTGCTCGTCGTGATGGTTACTCCGCTTTTGGTGAAAGTTCTAAATTCGGCGTTTTTCCTTCAGCCGCTATTGGATGGAATATTTCCAATGAATCTTTTTTTAAAGACAAGCCTATAAGTGAAACCATTAGCAATCTGAAATATCGCTTGTCATGGGGTAAAAATGGCAATGAGGCTATCAGTGCTTATAGTACACTACCTAATCTTTCAACTTACAATTATCTGAATGATGATCATACTGCACAGTTTGGTTTCTATCCGTCGAAGTTAGCTTCGCCCGGTTTAGGTTGGGAAACTACTACATCTATTAATACTGGCTTTGATATTGCACTTTGGAATGGACGTATTCAGAGTTCATTTGATATTTATTGGTCTAAAACCAAAGATTTGCTGCTTTCCCGTTCTATTCCTACCATTAATGGTATTGGCTCTATTACTGAGAATCGTGGACAGACCCGTAATCGTGGTTTTGAATTCCAGATAACTTCTAATAACATTACACATAAGAGTTTTAGCTGGAGCACCTCTTTCAACCTCTCACACTATCGTTCGGAGATTGTAGATGTTGGTTTGTATGATGCTAATGGAAAGCCGGTTGATGATGTGGCTTCCAAGTGGTTTATTGGTGAACCTATCAATGTGAACTATGATTATAAAATTATCGGTGTATGGCAGATTGCTGATCCGTCTAACCCGACAGGGCAGCAAGATCCTAACTATCGTAATTCGTATCCTGGATATGTGAAATACCTTGATGTAGATGGTAACGATATTACAACGGCTGATAAGACTATTATAGGGTCGGCTATTCCTAAAGTAAATATGAGTTTGATGAACACTTTTGAGTACAAAAACTTCACTCTGAGTGTGTTCTTAACGGCTCAGTTAGGACAAACCCATCTGAATGCCTTGTATGATACAAGCCATAATTCATATCGCCAGAACCGCTTTTTGGTGGATTTTTGGACTCCAGAGAATCCTACGAATAGCTATCCGAAAAATAGTTTGAATAGTGATGTGAATCCAGAGGGAGCCAGTTTCTATGAAAAGACAGATTTCTTACGTATTTCCGACGTTACATTGGGTTATAATTTCCCACAACAATGGTTGCGTCGTACTTTCATCAAACGGCTCAATCTTTACATGAACATTAAGAATTTGGCTACAATAACTGGCTGGACAGGTATGGATCCGGAATTTCTCAATGATCAATTGGCTGCTCCTCCAGTACGTTCGTTCACTTTTGGACTAAAGTTAGATATTTGATGAGAGTAATATATCATAAAAAGCTAAAATGAAATTGCACATATGAAAAAAATAACATATTTCAATGTCTTAGTGTTTACAGTATTATTGCTCACTATGGGCGGCTGTAATGAGGATAAGTTTCTTAAGGAAGATCCTCGTGATGCACTTTATCCTGAAAATTTACTTGTAGATTACAATGGATTTAAATCGATGATAACGCCTCTTTATGGTCTTATGCGTGCAGAGTATCGCCGTGCTGATGCAATGGGAGGAAGTATTGCGCTCTGTCTGCATTCTGCCTGGGGTGGAGGGGTAGATAATTCATGGGCCAATAATAGTCATGCGGAAATGAAGTTCCTCTACAATCCCAAAGAGATAACTTACACTGATCTTGCTATTTGGAATAATATTTTCCAGTGGGGATATCGTATCATCAACACTGCCAATATGGTTATCTCAAGAGCTGACAATGATGGCATTAACTGGGGAAGTGGTGCTGATGCTGAAAATCGTAAAAATGAGGTGTTGGCCGAAGCTCGCTTTTTCCGTGCTTGGGCTTACCGTCACCTTACCTATTCATTTGGTGCAGTGCCCCTTTCAACACAAGAAATTACAGGATTGAATTATCGTGATGATTGGGACCGTGCTTCCTTGAGTAGTATTCGCGAAGTGATGGCAGAAGATTTCCAGTTTGCAGTCGATAACCTTCCTTTGCGTACTTCTAATAATAGTAAAGTCTCTGGTGCTGTGGCACGTCACTATTTGGGTGAACTTTATTTGGCAGAAGGTAATGCTGAAAAAGCAGTTTCAGTACTGAAACCATTAGTGGAAAGTGGAGAATATTCCCTTATAAATCAACGCTTTGGTAGTAATGCTTCCAATGATGGATGTCCTTTTATTGACGTATTTTATACTCCTATGTATGCTGATGGAAATACGGAGGTGTTACTGGCTTTCATTAACACAGAAGAGGAGAATAGTGCCTATGGTACTGCAAAAGTCTATATGACTACAACTTATAAGAACTATTATGCTAATGATGGCGATTGTAAAAAGACAAACCAGCATAATCCGGACTATATCAATAACGGTGGTGAAGGTTCATTTGCACAAGTCTTTTGGCAAGCTAATGGTGGTAAGGGAGCCGGACGTGTAGTTCCTTCCAGAGGAGCACTTCGTTTGTACAATTATAAAGGAATGGGAGAACAAGATGACCGTGTATCTGCCAATGCTATCGTATGGAGTATTAATGATGTAGATGCTGCCGGCAATGTAACCAAGGTATTTGATTTAGGTGGTACTGCACTTATTGATACTACGGTTAATGCAGCCATGCTAACTTCTACTTCCATTAAAAAATATGATTGGCCTACTACTCGTAAATGGGATTATACTCCACCTATTTTGGCTAATGCAGCTAATGATGGACACTATGCGGACATTGTTTATTTACGTTTGGCAGATACATATTTACTTTATGCAGAGGCTCTTTACAAGAGTAATCAAGTAGGCGAGGCCATTAAATGGATAAATAAAGTACGTAATCGTTCCAATGCTGTAAGTATTACTGAAGATGATCTTAGAATCGGTGGTATGGATTTCATTCTTGATGAACGCAGCCGTGAACTGCTTACGGAGGAAGAACGTCGTCATACATTGGTACGTGTTTGCCAAGAAAATGGTGGTGACGAACGTGATACCAATAACTATTTCAAACGTCGCATGCGTGAACTCAATGAGATAGCTGGTATTGCAGGACGTGGTATGGATGAATATGAAACTCCTGTCCTTTTCCCGCTGCCGCAATCATTCATTGATGCCAATACTGGTAATCCTTTGGAAAATAATCCGGGGTATTGATAGATAATAGTCAGATATAAATACCGCATATAAACGGCTTTGTATATATCGGTGTTTATATCTGATTTAGATTCATATATTCAAAAGAAAACAAAAACTTAATATCTTGATACATCATGTCCGAATTGGCTTTCATTTTTAGTCTTCTTATGGTAGGGATTACAGCGGTAGGTCTTTATCGTAAGCTCAATCCTCAAGGTCTTTTGATGCTTTCCGGTTTATTAATGCTTACAGCTGCTTTTTTCATGCAAGTGCATTCGGTAGTACCTAGTGAAGCTACGGGAATGGTGGTGTTTGATTTGGTAAGGATGATAGAGGAAGTTTTTCTTTCTAATTTGGCGCGTGCAGGGTTTATGATAATGACAATTGGCGGTTATGTAGCTTTCATGAATAACATAAAGGCTACTAATGCATTGGTCTATATTTCCATGAAGCCATTAGGTCTTTTTCGACGTTATCCTTATTTGGCGGCTACTATAGTTATTCCTATTGGACAATTACTTTTTATTACTACTCCTTCAGCTGCCGGATTAGGATTGTTGCTTGTGGCTTCGGTTTATCCTGTTTTAATTAGTTTGGGAGTAAGCCAACTTACAGCATTGTCAGTCATTGCCGCTGCTACTCTATTTGATCAGGGACCGGGGTCGGCAAATACTGCTATGGCTGCCGAATTGATAGGACAATCCAATGTGGAATATTTCATCACTCATCAACTTCCTTTAGTAATTCCTACTTCCTTGGTTGTAATGGTACTCTTCTATTTCAATAACCGTTATTTTGATAAAAAAGATGCAAAGAAACAGCAGGATGGCATATTGCAGGTGTCAAATGTGACTGCAACCTCATTAGTAGAAAAACCGGATGTTCCATTGGCTTTTGCGCTACTCCCGGTATTACCTTTGGCTCTTCTCATTTTCTTTTCACCTTTTGTGGGACTGTTTCAGCCTACTGTAACATTGGGTACCACTACTGCTATGCTTTTTTCTCTGTTCTTATCATTGGTATTTGTGTTGTTTCATACTCGTAGTGTGCGTACTACTTTTAACGTTTTTGCAAGTTTTTGGAAAGGCATGGGAAATGTGTTTACTTCAGTTGTAACATTGATTGTAGCTTCAGAAGTTTTCTCTAAAGGACTGATTGGTTTGGGATTTATTGATTCATTGGTGGGTTATTCCTCTCATATCGGACTTTCGGGATTAGCTATTGCCGCAATCTTTACTCTCATTATTTTTGGAGCTGCCATGCTGATGGGAAGTGGCAATGCAGCCTTTTTTTCATTTGGTCCTTTATTGCCGGGTATAGCCACTCAGCTTGGTTTGCCGGTTTTTTCATTGATACTTCCTTTGCAGTTGGCGGCAAGCATGGGACGTGCCGCATCTCCTATTGCCGGAGTCATTGTTGCCATTGCCGGGGTAGCCGGTGTGTCATCAGTGGAGTTGGCAAGGCGTAATACATTTCCTTTAATAGGAGGAATTGTTTTCTTGATACTTTATCATCTTATCACTTTCTAAAATTAATCGACAGCTATGTTTACATTGATAAAGAATGCAAATTTATATGCTCCTGCCTATCTTGGTAAAACAGACATTTTGCTATGCGGAGAAAAGATTGCGCATATTTCAAAGACAATTGAACTGAATGAATCATTTTGCCATACTATTGACGTGCAAGGTAAAATTGTTACTCCGGGATTTATAGATCAGCATGTACATATTACTGGTGGAGGAGGGCAACAAGGTTATGCCTCATTAGTCCCCGAGGTGACTATGAGCGAACTGGTGGCATGTGGTACTACTACTGTATTGGGTATGCTTGGTACTGATGGATTTGCCAAAGAACTTACTACGCTTTATGCCAAGGCCAAAGCTATTGACGATGACGGATTGTCGGCTTATATGCTGACAAGTTATTACGGATTGCCTACCAAAACATTGATGAATAGTGTGGCTGACGATCTTATCTTCATAGATAAAGTTATTGGCTGTAAGCTGGCGATGAGTGATGACCGTAGTCCGTTTCCGACAGAGCAAGAGATATTACGTATTATACATCAGGTACGTTTAGGGGGATTTACATCTGGTAAAGGAGGAATTCTCCACATTCATTTGGGAGCACTTCCGGAAGGTATTGAGCCCTTACTCAATATTGCTCGTCACTATCCTACACTGATATCTTATCTGTCTCCTACTCATCTGATACGTACTGAAGCTCTTTTTATGCAGGCTGTAGAATTTGGTAAATTAGGTGGAATGATTGATTTTTCGACTGGTGGCTCAAAGTTTGATACTCCCCATCGTTGTGTGATACGTGCATTGCGAGCTGGTGTCCCCCTTGATCGCATTACTTTTTCTAGTGATGGCCATGGTGGCGTACGCAGAGTGAATCCTGAAACTGGAGAAATAACTTATCGTCCTGCTCCTTTGAATTTAAATTTCAAGGAGGTAGTTGCATTAGTCAATGAGGAGGGGGTACCATTGGAACAGGCGATTACATTGATAACATCCAATCCGGCTCGTAATCTGAAATTACGAGCTAAAGGTATTGTGGCACAAGGAGCAGATGCAGACTTGTGTTTTTTGGCGGAAGATTTGCAGCTTACAGATGTCATTGCCCGTGGTAAATTTGTAATGCAAGATGGTACAATAGTAAAGAAGGGAAGGTACGAATTATGAAGAAGCTGATTATATTTTATATTGGATTCCTCTGTATTTGTTTATCTGCAATAGCGAAACAGACTTTGGAAAGGCCAAGAGGTGAACATTTCTTCACTTATAGTCAATACCCTCCTTTTGCCGATCGCCCGGTAGATGTACATTATTATATACCTTCCCAGGGGGATATTAAACAAATGCCTATTGTATTTGTCTTTGAAGGAGGAGACCGCGGCTATCGTTATCTTTTGGACGGTTGGAAAGAAGAAGCGGAGAGAAAGGGTTTTATGCTTTTTATACCTCACTTTGATTTGAAATCTTATCCTTTGGCAGACTATCAGGAGGTGGGGGTGATGAATGCTGCCCATACAGTAGCTAATGCTCCCGAAAAAATTACACCAGTGTTGGTTGATAAACTATTTGAATATGTGCGTCAATTTACGGGAAGCATGCGCAAAGGATATATGATTTATGGTCATTCTGCTGGTGGGCAATTCGTACAGCGTTTCATGCTTTTTCACGATAGTCCTTATGTGGAAAAAGCTATTATAAGTTCTCCCGGTTGGTATACTTTTCCTGATTTGGCCCAGACATATCCTTATGGTACGGCTGGTATCCCCTATATTTCATCTGAACAGATAAAAAAATACTTGTCAAAACCTATCATACTACAGCTGGCTTTGGGAGATACGATACGTGAGTCTTTTCTACGCAAGACTCCTGAAGCTGAACGACAAGGACGAAACCGCATGGAGCGTGGGCGTAGTTTCTGGCTTTATATTCACCAGTTGGCTGCATCCCGTGGTTGGGAATGCCATTGGCGCAAGATAGAAGAGTGCGGCATCGGGCATGAGGCTGTCCCTATGGGGAAACAAGCTGTGCCATTATTGACGACAGATTCTTTACGGGTACTTTTTATAGGTAACAGCTATACTTTTTTTAATCGTTTGCCATGGCAAGTCCAATCGTTAGCATCCTCATGTGGAAAAAAAATATCAGTGCGCCAGGTTGCTAACCCTGGTTGGTACTTGAGACAGCATGCAGCCAATACGCAAACATTAGAGGCGATTCGTGAAGGAGGATGGGATTATATGGTGATGCAGGAACAGAGCAAGGCACCTACTCGTGAAAAGGAATGGGTAAAGAAGAATGTATTCCATCCTGCGGCGCAGTTAGATAGTTTACGCCGTCTTTATGCCCCAAAAGGAAAAAGTGTCTGTTATATGACATGGGGGCGTAATAATGATACTTATGAAGGAATGCAGCAGCAACTTACGGAAAACTATTTGGAAA
>ERZ827168.5292-NODE-5292-length-10909-cov-3.849180_pt1 | contig 10909 bp, 8 predicted proteins | sample MGYA00519868_ERZ827168 | MGnify/ENA primary metagenome ERZ827168 (study PRJEB31778, sample SAMEA3449271) | human gut metagenome | biome: human gut; feature: human-associated habitat; material: faeces | place: United Kingdom | collected 2010/2012 ...
GTTAAAGCACCACTTGCTTCAAAACGGAAATCGTTCGCAATTTCCGCAATTCTAACTGGAAGATCACGATATGAATGTAATGTGGATTTATACATAACCATATGGTGTGGACAGTTCATAGGTCTTAATACATATGCTTCATCATCTAATTCCATCGCTGGGAACATATCATCTTTATAATGAGCCCAATGTCCTGACTTCTTATATAACTTAACGTTACCAAGAGAAGGTGTCATAACATGTTCATAACCTAATTCTAATTCTTTGTTCATGATGTAATCAGATAATAAACGTCTTACAGTGAAACCATTTGGTAACCACATTGGTAAACCTTTACCTACGATATCCGCAAACATGAAGATACCTAATTCTTTACCAAGTTTTCTATGATCTCTTTCCTTTGCTTCTTCTAATAACTGAAGATGTGCTTCTAATTCTTCTTTAGTTGGGAAACATACACCATAGATTCTCTGAAGAACCTTGTTGTTCTTATCACCTTTCCAATAAGCACCTGAATGTTTAATTAACTTGAAGTTCTTACATAATTTAACCGTTTCTACATGTGGACCACGACATAAGTCAGTGAAATCACCCTGTGAATAAGTAGTGATTGTACCATCTTCTAAACCATTGATTAAGTCTAGCTTATATTCATCATCCTTGAATTCCTCTAAAGCTTCTTCTTTAGAGACTTCATGTCTCACGATTCTCTTACCATCTTTACAGATTTTCTTCATTTCTTTTTCAATCTTAGGTAAGTCATCATCAGAAATAGTCTGATCACCTAAATCGATATCATAATAGAATCCTTCTTCTACTACTGGGCCTACCCAGAACTTAGCCTGTGGGTAAAGATGTTTAACTGCCTGTGCTAATACGTGTGCACATGAATGATTTAAAGTATTTAAATCTTTGTCATTTAAAAAATCGCTCATATTCTCCTCCTATAAATAAAAAGAGACCTCATCAAAGGACGAAGTCTCGTGTTACCACCTTTATTCGTTATGCAATGCATAACCTCTCATCTCTTAACGCGAGTTACGGAATCTCTTTCGAGTTCAGCATCACAGGGAGTACCTTTAAGTAAATATCTTGGAAGTTTCCACCTATTCTTCCTCTCTAGTAAGCTTTTATCTTAAAGACATGTCCTGTTTCGTAGCTTGTGACTTTATTGTACACCACTTCAGTTAATTGTCAATAAAGAAAAAAGGAATAGGTCACCCTATTCCTAATTATCAAAAATTATTTGATTGTAACGATTTCTAAGTAACTTGTTAAACCAGAAACACCTGGAGTACCACCAGTTACGATTACCTGTTCACCAGCTGAAATTCCGTTTTCCTTAGCGATAACCATTGCAAGATCCATTAAACCTTCTCTTGATTTCATAGATTTGCAAAGTACAGGCTTAACACCCCAGTTAAGAGCTAATTTCTTAACTGTATCATCAAATGGAGTTGGAGCAATGATTGGGCAATGTGGTCTATAACGTGACATACGTTTTGCAGTAGCACCTGTTTCAGTGAATGCGATGATAGCTGAAACGTTGAAGTTTGCAGCAATTTCAGCAACTGACATACAGATAGCTTCACTTTGATCTAATGAAGCAGTTCTGATTGCTTTTCTTTGTAATGAAGCATAATCTAAAGTTCCTTCAGTTTTTAAAGCAATTTTAGTCATAGTTTCAACAGCTTCCACTGGATATTTACCTTGAGCAGATTCACCAGATAACATAATAGCATCAGTACCATCATAGATAGCGTTAGCTACGTCAGATACTTCAGCTCTTGTTGGTCTTGGGTTTTCCTGCATAGATTCAAGCATCTGAGTTGCAGTAATAACGATCTTACCAGCAGCATTACATTTCTTGATGATTGACTTCTGGATTAGAGGTACATCTTCAGCAGGTACTTCTACACCTAAGTCACCACGAGCAACCATGATACCATCAGCTACTTCGATGATTTCATCGATGTTTTCAACACCTTCAACACATTCGATCTTTGGTAATACTTTGATATCTGGCTTACCGTTTTCAGCAATTAATTTCTTAATATCTAATACATCCTGTTTTCTTCTTACGAATGAAGCAGCGATGAAGTTTACATCCTGTTTGCAACCGAAGATTAAGTCGTTCTTATCTTTTTCTGATAAGAATTCGAACTGTAACTTAGTACCAGGAACGTTGATACCACGAGTGTTCTTAACTCTACCATCGTTAGCAGCTACACAATAGATATCCTGTCCTTCAACGTGGTCAACTAATAAAGCAACCTGACCATCGTTAACTAAGATATAAGCACCAGGCTTAACATCTTTGTATAATTCCTTATAAGAAATTGTGAAACGATCTGAAGAACCAACAATTTCTTCTGGAGTGATTACTGAAACCTGACCTTTCTTGAATTCAGTGAATCCACCTTCGAAAGCACCAGTACGGATTTCAGGACCTTTAGTATCAAGCATGATAGCTACATCAGTACCTAATTCCTTGTTTACTTCTCTTAAAGTATCCATCTTCATAGCATGTTCTTCATAGTCACCATGTGAGAAGTTACAACGCATTACGTTCATACCAGCTTTAATAAGCTTCTTTAACATTTCTTTATCCTGTGAAGCAGGACCAATAGTACAAACAATTTTTGTTTTTTTCATTTTTTCTTTAACCATTTTAGACTCCTTAATCAACCAAATAAATTTACACTCCGTTATATATATTTAACAAACACACTGAGAAATTAACGTAACTTCTTAGCGTCTTCGTAAATACCAGCATCAGCTACATGCTTATGACTTAATACTTCTGTGATAGGGAAAGCAGTAATCTGGCCATGTACTTCACCTACGCAAAGTCCACCTTTACCTTCTTCAAGAAGTTCTACAGCCTTAACACCCATACGGCTTGCTAAGACACGGTCTCTTGCAGTTGGTCTACCACCACGCTGTAAATGACCTAAGACATTCGCACGAGTTTCGAAACCTGTTGCAGCTTCGACTTTCTTTGCAAGTTCATTGACATCAGTGATATGTTCAGTAATAACCACGATTGCATGGTCCTTATCAGATGCCTTTGACTGTTTTAATCTTTCGATAATCTTATCTTCATCATAACCAGTATCAGAAGTGATTACTAGTTCAGCACCAGCTGCGATACCTGCATTAATTGCAAGGTCACCACATCTTCTACCCATAACTTCAAGGATAGTACATCTCTGATGTGAAGAAGAAGTATCTCTTAATCTGTCTAATGCTTCAACAATTGTATTTAATGCAGTATCAAATCCAATTGTGAAATCAGTATCAGGAATATCATTGTCAATTGTTCCTGGAAGACCAATACAATTAACTCCCATTTCTGTAAGTTTTAAAGCACCATTATATGAACCGTCACCACCGATGACTACTAATGCTTCCATACCTACTTTTTTCATCTGTTCGATTGCTTCTTTTCTGATTTCAGGATCTTTGAATTCAGGGAAACGAGCAGATTTTAAAATAGTACCACCATTATTGATGATATTACGAGTACTATGACGATCGAATTTCATGAACTTACCTTCATGAAGACCTTTATAGCCAAGTCTAACGCCATAAACTTCGATACCCTTGTTAAGACAAGTTCTAGCTACTGCACGAATTGCAGCGTTCATTCCAGGAGCATCTCCCCCAGAAGTTAAAACACCAATACACTTAACCATTTTTTTCTCCTCTCAACTTATGCTTTATATTTAATAACCATTCTAGCATAATTGTTCGTTCCTTACCATCACCAATTCTATTCCAATCAATTTTTTTAGTCAATAATTATTTCACAACATAGCGCTTTCATTTTAGAAACAATATTCTTTGCACGAAGCTGTTCACGTTTATCATTATATTTATTCATGTAAATCGTTTCCAGGTCTTCAAAACCATATGCAGAAGTCATGAAAGTAGGTAATTCATTTAAGATACGATAGTCTAAAATCATCGCTAGAACTTCGTCTCTAGACCAGTTAGTCACATTTTCTTCACCTACACTATCTAAGAGTAAATAAGGAATGTTTTTTACTAGATCCACTAAAGAAGTATCTTCATTTGAATTAAAGCTTGCTTTGACGTCTGCCATAAGTGTAGGTACATGACATAAGCCTACTTCATAGCTACGTCTAGCCAGTGCATTCATCATACCTGCCATAATTCTTGTTCGATTTGATCCGCCACATACTAAGAAACCTTTTGTTTGTGGTTTATTGATATATTCAATCAGCTTTTTAGTCAAAATCATCATACTTGCATCATTTTTATTCATTGCTTCAGCTGCCATATCTTTCAAGCTAATAAGTGCAAGTCTAGTAGACATGTTATTGTAATGAAAGCGAGAAAGAAGCTGATCATTTTCATGCTTTTCAAGACCATATTGACAGCTTTTGACATCACGATGGACGTAAGTTTCATAGCTCAAAGTGATCTGCTGGCCTTTATTCATCTTAGGACATTCATTGATACCATGGCAATGTAAACAAGGTTCATGATCATCTACATAAGCAAGTAAATCTACCCAGGCATCTTCTAGAGTCTTTTTAGTTAAATGATTCTTTTCTACAAATTCTCTAATATCCTGTCTTTTGACTAATTCCTGCAAACTTTGGTTTCTTGTATTTTCTAATTCTTTATCAAAAGAAAGAATCTGTCCTGCTTTTATCATCATAGATCACCTCCTAGACCTTCCATTAATCGTCTTAATTCTTCTTGATCCTGCGCACTGACTTCTACAGGTTTATTTTCTTTTTTCTTTGTAGTCTTTTTGATTGTTTTTTGAGTTTTTGTATTATGAACCTCCTGATAGGCATCACGAGCTGTCTTTAATCCTTTTCTCACCCATGAAGCCCCTATTGTTTCACAATAGTTCTTCTCTAAACGTCCATCACATCTACCTAAGACATATTCTATCAACATATTAGTGACTGCAGGAGTAAGTCCCATAGCCATCAATGATTCCGCAATATTGAGATCATGAAGGGCTGGCTCTTTTCCTCCCTGCTTATTCTTTAATAGCTGATAAGGTGAGATTGTCTCTAGATATCTAAAGTGCTTGTTTAAGTTATCATCATCAGTTTGTGGTGAAGCATGCTGGATGGGCTGAGTGTGATAGACCTCTTTGAGTGAACTTGCTGAATCAGCACTATAGTAACGTTTAGCCTGTTCTACTAAAGCTTTACGATTAAACTTACCTTCCACAATCGCATCCTTAACCATTAAGGCGAGAGATAATTGATCTATCGCATAAAGAGTCGCAATCTGCTTAATTGTATCTTCATTACGATTCACTATTTTCATAGGAACCTGATAATCCTTCAATGTTTCATAGAAGAGAGTAAGATCGTAATTAATAATTGGACGTTCACTTTCTTCTTCTTGATATCCCGATTCATGTTTCAATGGTTTGTTTTGTGATAAATCAATTGTAAAGACATCTTCAAAGCATGATGTGACTTCTTCATATTCAGTGAGCTTTTCTAGTCCTGAACGGAAGTAATTCTTTGTTTTAGTATATTCTTCTACACCGATTGTCTTCTGTAATAAACCTGCAAGTATCTGATTTCTAAAGAAGGCATTGACAGAAAGTGGTGTCATTAAGTGAAAGACATAGACACCCTGTCCTTCTGATTCTTTATAGTAGGACTTAAGTAAACTTAAGCCTTCTAGAGTCTTTCTTGCCTGATCTAGTTCTTCTAAATCTAGATTTAAAGCCATAGTTAATCGACTGATTGCACAAGGCTGATGGAAATGACGCATACGCATAGATTCTACATTCAAATACATATAAAGACTATAAGCCTGTGTTTTAAGTAATGGGGCATACAAATAAGTGAGAATATCACAATCATTATTACTTAATGGTAATGAACGTTCACTTAAATAAACATCTGTCGCATACAACATCTCATTCCACCTCCTTTAAGACTTTGAGTATTTCTTTTTCTAAATCATAGTAGTTTGTATTGTTTCTAATGATATAGTCTGCACGTTGTTCTTTGTCTTCTAAAGACATCTGATTTCTAATACGGTCTAATGCCTGCGTACGTGTACAATGGTCACGGGATAAGACTCTTTGAATCTGTGTTTCTTTGTCACAGCTGACCACTATTGTAGAATCACATAAATCATCCCAGCCTGCCTCAAAGAGTAATGGTACATCAATAAAAACAATGTTGTTTTTAGATTGTTTGATTTTTTGTACAATGACGCTTCTAATATAGGGATGTAGGATGCCTTCTAGATAGTTCTTTTCATTCTGATTATTAAAGATAATATCTGCAAGTTTCTGTCTATTGATGATTCCATTATCAAGTACAGGAAAATGTTCTATAACCTGTTTAAAAGCCTCTGTACCTGGTTCTAAGGCATGACGTGAGATATCATCTGCATCAATGACTTCATAACCATGAGTGATCAGATAATAACTGACAGTACTTTTACCACTCGCAATACCACCAGTGAGTCCTATGACCTGCATATTGTTTCTCCAATACGTTCCATAAGCTCAATACAATCAATACTATCCTGATGACTCATACGATCACTTTCTACCTTAATATAGGCAATAGCTTCATGACAGGCTTCTATTTCAGTATGGAAATCATCGATATCATAAGGGATTTCTCCTGTAAAAGATTCACCATTAAATGAAATAACTGCTTTTGTAGGACGATAGAATGGATCTAGTGTGATAGTCCCTTTAGTACCTGTAATAATCATATCTTTTCTTACCGGTCCATCAAGTGACGCTTCCATAAAAGCTTTGACACCATTTTCAAATTCTAGAGTAATCGAATCGTGAACATCTACACCATGTTCTACTTTCACATCATTAGAAATAGAAACAACTGAACTCTTCACAAAATCTAAGACAGTCGCAATATTATATATACCTATATCATATAATGCACCACCTTGTTTTGGATCATAAATATAAGAATATTCATCATAAGGTACAATGGATTGGAAATGGTTTTCTATAGAAACAATATCTCCAATAATACCTTTTTCTATTTCTTTATGTACTTGATTGATCATTGGAATAAATCTAGATTTCATGGCCTCCATAAAAAAGACATGATTTTTTTCTGAATATTCACAGAGTGTTCTTATTTCTTTGCTTGTCAAGGTGGCTGGTTTTTCTACTAAAACAGCTTTATGATGTTTCATTGCTTCTAATGCATACTTGTAATGAGAGGCATGTGGCAATGCGATATAGACAATGTCTACATTCTCATCTTCTAGTAACTTCATATAATCATCATAGAGTTTTTCTGGATAATAGAGTTCTTTAAATTGTTGTCTTTTTTTTGGATTATGTGATGCCCCTGCATAAAAGCATGCTTCATCAAAATGAGAGAGACTCTCACAGAATCTCTGGGCAATTCTTCCTAATCCTATTACACCCCAATTCAACATATTTAATATCTCCTTTTCTGACAGTGAGGACAGTAATATGTTCCTCTTCCTGCAATTGTGATTTTTTTTATAGGTCCCTTGCATTTTGAACATGTTGTTTGTGCATGAACAGATAAAGTAACCTGAAATAAGCCATGGATGCCATTGGCATCAAATGAATGGATGGTTGTGCCACCCTGGGCAATGGCTTCCTTTAAAATAGTACTGGACACTTGTATCAATTCTTCAATACGTTTCTTTGAAAGTCTGTCTCCTCTTGTACGAGGATCCATACCCATTCTAAAACATATTTCATTCGCATAGATATTTCCTATACCAGTAAAAATACACTGATCTAGTAATAATTGTTTAATAGGCAGATGACTTTGATGGATACGTGGATAGATGTAATCAAAAGAAGCATCCATTGGTTCCTGACCTAAACGGTTAAGTGGTGGATATTCACGATAGTGTTCTTTGTCTACTAACTGCATACGACCAAACTTTCTTGTATCGTTATAACGAAGATCTGTGCCATCTGTCATATGAAAGATAATATGATCATGTTTATCATAGGGTTCATCTTTCATTTTTATATTGTATTTCCCTTCCATTCTAAGATGAGAAATAAATGCATCATGATCTAAAATAAAGATCAAATATTTACCATGTCTGTCTATATCACAAATAGATTGATGAATGAGTGTAGTGACGAATGTCTCTACATCTCCATCAATAATACGTGGATAACGTACTTCTATAGAGTCAATTGTTTTATGAAGTACGAAGTTCTTTAAGGTTCTTCGTACTGTTTCTACTTCTGGTAATTCAGGCATTATTTTAATTCACACCAGTTCTTGGCATAGTTGCCTTCTACAATAAGAGGGACATCCATCTTAATGCAGTTTTCCATCTTTTCTTTTACTAAAGACATGACTTCTTCTAATTCATCTTCAAATACATCAAAAATCAGTTCATCGTGCACCTGTAAGATCATCTGAGATTTGAGATGTTTTTCTTTAAGTGCTTTATCTACTTCAATCATCGCAAGTTTTAGAATATCCGCACCTGTTCCCTGGATTGGTGTATTCATTGCATATCTTTGCGCCTGCTGGCGTACCATGAAGTTCTTATCATTGATTGTAGGAATATATCTTTTTCTATTAAGTAGTGTAGAGACATAACCCTGTTTCTTACATGTTTCTACAACTTCATCCATATATGTTTTTACTTCTGGATATGTTTCAAAATATTTATTAATAAAGTCTCTTGCTTCTGAAATAGACATACCAATATCTTTAGACAGTCTAAATTCACTCATACCATAAATAATACCAAAGTTAACGGCTTTTGCCTGTGAACGCATTTGTGGAGAGACTTCTTCATCCTTTACGCCAAATACTAAAGCTGCAGTATGTCTATGGATATCTTTGCCTTGATTAAAGGCATCAATCAAATTAGTGACATGAGCCATATGTGCAAGTATTCTTAATTCAATCTGTGAATAGTCAAAAGATACAAGATAGCCATTATGTGATACAAAGGCTTTTCTAATGAGTTTTCCTTCTTCACTTCTAACTGGAATATTCTGTAAATTTGGATCAACAGAAGAGAGACGTCCTGTATGAGTAAGAGTCTGTTTATAGATTGTATGAATCTTGTTGTCTGGGAATACCTGTTCCTGTAATCCTTTTAAGTATGTAGAAGAGAGTTTGGTCAACATTCTATATTCTAATACTAATGGAACAACGGGATGGGCATCAATAATTTTTTCTAAGACATCCTGACTTGTAGAATAACCAGTCTTTGTCTTCTTACCACCCTTTAATCCTAAATCTTCAAATAAAACCTGACCTAATTGTTTAGGTGAAGAGATATTGAATGTAGTACCTGAGATACGATAGATATCATTGGCTAGTTTTTCAATTGTTTCATCAAAAGCTGTATCCATTTCCTTTAATACATCTAAGTCTATTTCAGTACCTGCAAATTCCATTTCTCCTAAGATACGTGTGACAGGAAGTTCAATGTCTTCATATAGTTCATGCTGATTTTTATCTTTTAATTCTTTAGTGACAACATCTTTAAGTTCATAAATAGCTTTGGCTTTAGAGACAATATGACTCGCTAAGATGTCATCTTCTGGAATATGCTTCTTTGCACCTTTTCCAAATACTTCTTCATCATATTGCACACCTTCATAATCAAAATGTGTACAAACATATTTAAGTTCTTCTTTAACAGCTGGTTCTAATACATAAGAAGCAAGTGATAAGTCAAATGTATAACCATTGATTTCTATTCCATTCCATCTAGAACCAATGACAGCACTCTTGATATCATAGCCATACTTTTTCTTATTTTCATCCTTTAAGTAAGCTAAGAATAATTCATCCTTTAATGCATTTTCATAAGAGATGAAATAAGCCTGTTCATCATTATAAATACCATATCCTAGAATAATAGAACGATGATAGTTTGTATCATAGATAGAAGGATAAACAGCACTGTCCTTTGTGATTTCAGGCATATGATCTACTATTTCTAGTTTCAATTCCTTTTTAGGTGCTGCTTCAGTCGTCATAGATTTAATCAAAGAATTCATATCATATTTTTCATAGAATGACTTGAGTGTTTCATAGTCATAGCCCTGATATGTGGCTTTTTCTAAATCTACATCTATTGGTATATTTCTTAGTATTGTGGCTAATTTTTTACTCATCAAGGCATCTTCCATACCTGCTCTGATTTTTTCACCCATCTTACCTTTGATTTCATCCTGATGTTCCTGTAATCCTTCAATAGTGCCATATTGATGTAATAGTTTTAATGCAGTCTTTTCACCAACACCTTTAATACCCGGGATATTATCAGAACTATCACCCATGAGTCCTAAGAAATCTCTAAACTGATCTGGCTTTAAACCATATTTATCAAGTAAAGTCTGTTCATTATAAATATCAAGTTCAGTAACACCTTTAACGGTACGATAGATTGTAGTCTGAGATGAAATCAACTGATTGGCATCCTTATCTCCTGTATAAACAGAAACTTTTAAGTTATTCTTTTCACCAAAGTCTACAAGTGTACCGATGATATCATCCCCTTCATAGCCTTCTACTTCATACCAAGTGATGTTATGAGCAGTTAGGTATTCTCTTGCAAGCGCAAATTGAGGAACAAGTTCCTGTGGTGTTTCTTTTCGTGTCGCTTTATATGTATCCAATAATTCATTACGAAATGTTTTCTTACCATAGTCAAAAGCAACAATGACATATTTAGGATTGATACTGATGATTTTTTCCACCATACGTGCAAAGCCATAGACACCATTAGTGGGAATACCATTACGATTGACCATATAGTTACCCGTATAGCTAGTAGCATAGAATGCTTTAAATAGTAATGAGTTCCCATCTATTAATATTAATTCTTCCATTTTATAACTCCTTTACTTGATTAATAATAAGAGATAAGCGATCACGGTATT
>ERZ827168.5294-NODE-5294-length-10900-cov-3.238451_pt1 | contig 10900 bp, 9 predicted proteins | sample MGYA00519868_ERZ827168 | MGnify/ENA primary metagenome ERZ827168 (study PRJEB31778, sample SAMEA3449271) | human gut metagenome | biome: human gut; feature: human-associated habitat; material: faeces | place: United Kingdom | collected 2010/2012 ...
CACATAGTCGCCCCAGACGTAGCCTGCCGCGCCGTTATACTGTACCTGTACCCAGCCGTCACTCGTATATCCGGTCTCCATTACAGAAGTCCCGGCTGAAAGCCCGCCTAAAATTGCCGCTCCGAGATCTCCGGCCGCCCGGACATTGACATCGCTGCTCACATAGACCGTACGGGTCAGCGGTGTTAATGTCTCTGCCGGCTTGTCTGCAGACTGTGCTTTATATCCGGACAGATCAGGAAGGGCAACCTCCACAATCTCCCCAAGCTGATGAAACTTCACATCAGACGTCATCAGAAACGTCTCTGACTGTTCCTGCTGCGTCACTGTATAAACAAGCTGAATGCTGCGGGATGTCACATGCCCGTCTGTATCGACCTGCATGGTTCCCTGCAGCGAATCGATCGCAAACCCCTGCTCATTGCCCGCACCCTGCAGCAGCTTTTTTGCATAGTCGCTGAGCGTCTCCGGTGTCGCTGCAAAGCAATAGGTTACACTTCCATCCGTATTTTTCTCTGAACAGAGCATTTTCAGATAGTTACTGGTCAGATCCAGGTACGTATTTGCATTAATCATCTGCCAGATGGAAGCCCGGTCCATCTCCCGCTTCGTCTTTCCGTCGGATGTCTCCGCATAGTAATGGCCGTCTGTATAATAGCTCTCAGAGGCCGTCTCTTCTGACTTCACCTGGATATCCGCCTTTAATGTATCTGTCTGAATGCCGGATACCTTTAACTCCATCGTCTTTTCCGCCGCCAGATTCGTCGCAGAGGAAACCGTCCGCTCGGTCACAGACACATTCAGTCCTTCCAGAGTGTCCTGGCCCTGTACCGCCGTATTATAGGCCGCCTCCAGCTCCGGCTCAAAGGCCGCGTCTGCCGGAATCCCATATACTCCGGCAAATAGTGCCATAGCACACACACCCAGTAAAATTTTTCTTCTCATATTCCCTCCACCTGATTGTCCTGCCTATCTTCTCGCCAGCTCCTTTGTGATATCCGCCCAGCTGACGCCGCGTTCTGCCATCAGTACCATGACATGATACAGAAAATCTGAAATCTCATACTTGATTTCTTCCGGATCCGGATTCTTTGCTGCGATAACGATCTCCGTCGCCTCCTCGCCAACCTTTTTCAGGATCTTATCAATGCCTTTATCAAACAGATAGTTTGTATAAGACCCCTCCTTTGGATGCACCTTTCGGTCCTGAATGACCGCATAGACATCTTCAAATACTTTCAGCGGATTGGTATCGTCGTACTCTTTTTTCAGAATCGGTCGATAAAAGCAACTGCGGTTGCCCGTATGGCAGGCCGCACCGATCTGGTGTACCTTCGCCAGGAGCGTATCATTGTCGCAGTCGATCCTCAGCTCTTTGACATACTGAAAATGTCCGGATGTCAGCCCCTTGATCCACAGCTCCTGTCTGCTTCTGCTGAAATAGGTCATGCGTCCGGTGCGGACTGTCGTCTCAAAGGCCTCCCGGTTCATGTATGCGACCATCAGAACTTCCTGTGTCTTGTAGTCCTGCACGACAACCGGAAGCAGACCGTCGCTGTTTTGTTTCAGCTCATCAAAGGAGACCGACGCCTCATACGTGTTCACCGCAATGCCTTTCTCCCTCAGTTCATGCTTCAGTGCCATGAAATCAAAGCCCTTCTTCTGAAAAACATCCTCGCAAATTCCGACGCAGGCTTCCGCTGCAAGTGCTTTTTCCGGTGCTACAGCATCTCCACTCCAGCCATCCGGAATGCTTTCTGTAAAAATCAGTCCCGGACAATCCTCTTTCGGAAGCTCCTTGGTCTTCTGATATGCCGCATCTGCCAGGGCATACGGCAAAAGAATTCCTCCAAGCAGCTGCGCATGACTGAATGCCTCAATGAGTGCCTCCTTGCAGCGAACACTTGCCATTATTTTTTCTTTTCCGAATTTTCCGGAGACCTCATGCGTCAGCTCAATATTGGACTCCTTCGCGTAATTCAGAAATACCTTCTGACAGCCCGCATAGATCAGCTTTTTCACATCCTCCATCCGCTTGATATTTCCGCCTCCGAATACCGGAATATCAACGGCCTGTGCCATCTCTTTGATCCGGTGGAGTGCCATGTCATGCTCAGCGTCTCCATTTGAAAAATCATACAGGATAATCGCATCAGCCCCATAGTTGCTGTAATCCACTGCAAGTGCTGCTACATCCTCGCCACCTGCGAGCATCCCGCCTTCCGGGCGCTGCAGTGCCTTTCCATCTTTCAGGTAAACCGGCACTGCCAGTTCTTTAAAGCTCATATCGTCCCCTGCCTTTCTCTTACAGGCTTCCCTTTGTGGAAAGCACATCTGTAATGCGCGGATCATATCCGGTCGCTATATCCAGTGCCTTGGCAAATGCTTTGAACATCCCCTCTGCCATATGGTGATTGTTCCCTTCAGAGAGCATTTTAAAATGCAGATTCATCGCTGCAGAGTAGGAAACGGCATAGAAAAATTCCCGCACCGTCTCCGTATCCAGATCGCCGATCCGCTCCACTGTAAATACCGCATCTGAACGGTAATACGGTCTGCCGCTCAAATCGATTGCGCAAAGCACCAGAACCTCATCCATCGGAAGGATCTGACTGCCATAACGGCGGATTCCCTTTTTGTCTTTGACTGCCTCGCGGATTGCCTGCCCAAGTACAATTCCGGTATCCTCAATCGTGTGATGGCAGTCCACCTCCAGATCACCCGTCACCTCCACATCCAGATCAAACAATCCGTGGCGCGCAAATCCATTCAACATATGGTCAAAAAATCCGATCCCGGTATGTATATTTGCCTGTCCGCATCCATCAAGATCCAGCCGGATGCGAATCTGTGTCTCCTTTGTCACTCGCTCTATCTGTGAAATCCGATGTTCCATCTCATTTCTCCTCTTCCTTTGCCGACATTCCTGTATCGTCCCATCCCCCTCACCCGCCGCTTAGTACTCTACGCGCTTGAAGCAGGGGGATGCCTATCTGCGTTCAAACCGTACTCGGATTGAATTCGCATGTGCCGTCAGCTTCTCTGCCTCTGCAAATGCAATGATATCCTCATGAATCGGTTCAAGTGCTTCTCTTGAATAATATACGATGCTTGATTTTTTAATAAAATCATCGACGGAAAGTGCAGAGAAAAATTTCGCCGTGCCATTCGTCGGCAGCACATGGTTCGGTCCTGCAAAATAGTCACCGAGCGGCTCGCTGCTGTACTCACCGATGAAGATTGCACCTGCGTTGCGCACCTTTGTCATGACCTCAAACGGATTCGCTGTCACGATCTCCAGATGCTCGGATGCAATCGCATTTACTGCATCAATCGCATCGGCCATATTGTCAGCCAGCAGGATAAAACCGTACTGATCCAGAGACTTCTGAATGATCTCCGCTCTGGAAAGCTCCTTTAAAAATCCGTCGATCTCCTTTAATACCTCTTCTGCCAGCGTTTTACTTGTCGTGACAAGGATCGCGGAGGCCATCTCATCGTGCTCAGCCTGTGAGAGAAGGTCTGCCGCCACATAGCGCGGAGTCGCCGTCTCATCGGCCAGTACAAGGATTTCGCTCGGCCCTGCTACAGAATCAATGCTCACATGGCCATAGACCGCACGCTTTGCCAGCGCAACGTAAATATTGCCCGGTCCTGTGATCTTGTCTGCCTTCGGAATACTCTCCGTGCCATAGGCTAAGGCTGCGATCGCCTGAGCACCGCCGACCTTATAAATCTCATCTGTTCCGGCCTCATGCGCCGCTACGAGTGTGGATGCCGGAATCTTTCCGTCTCTCCCGGGCGGCGTCGTCATAACGATCCGTCCGACGCCTGCGACCTTGGCCGGGACGACATTCATCAGAACCGAAGACGGGTAAACGGCCTTTCCCCCCGGTACATAGACCCCGACCGTTCCAAGCGGTGTCACCTTCTGTCCAAGGATCGTACCATTCTCCGTCGTATCAAACCAGCTGTATTTTTTCTGCTTCTCATGATAGCTGCGAATGTTGACAAGTGATTTGCGGATGACATCCAAAAGAGACGGCTCCACCTCGCGGTATGCCTCCTCGATTTCCTCCGGCGTCACACGGATCGTCTCTGCCGTGAGCTCCACTTTGTCAAACTGCTTCGTGTATGCCAAAAGCGCCTCATCACCTTTCGCACGCACTTCCTGAATGATCGCCTGCACCCGCTCCTCAAATGCGCCATAATTGTTCGGGCTGCGTTTTAAAAGATGGTTCAGCAGATCCTTTTTTGTCTCCTGTGTCAGTGTTACAAGCTTCATGACGATTCCTCCCTGCCTCAATTCTTCTCCGGCCCCGAAACGATCCGATTCAGCTCGTTCAGAAGCCGGGTAATCCGTTCATTTTCCATCCGCATGCTGACCGGGTTCACCACGACCCGTGCCGACAGCGGACATACCTCCTCGAGTACCTCCAGTCCGTTCTCCCGCAAGGTCGAACCGGTCTCGACGATATCCACAATCACCTCAGAGAGCCCGACGATCGGTGCAAGCTCGATTGAGCCGTTCAGCTTGATGATCTCGACCGTCTGCTTTTCGGACACGGACATTTCATAGATCTTCTTGTTGGGGTCGATATCAAAGCCATAGCGCTCGCTGATCTCGCGGACGCGCTGGGCCACCTTGCGGATGTCATAGCGACCCTTCTCATCCAACCCCAGCACGATGTTTTCCGCAGCGGAAAACACGTCCACGAGCTTAAAGTGCTGATGAATCATGCCGATGCCCAGGTCAAACGCATCTCTGGGCGAACGGATGACGGCTTCCTGACCCCGAACGTAGATATGTCCTTCATCCGGGAAGTAAATGCCGGCGATCATATTCATCAAGGTGGTCTTGCCGCTGCCGTTTTCTCCCAGAATAGAGAGGATTTCGCCCTCGTAGACCTTGAGGTTCACGCCCTTGTTGGCCACGATGCTGCCAAATCGTTTCGTGATATTTTTCAGTTCAATCGCTGTGCTACCGGCCACGATGCTGCCTCCCGCCTTTTTTACAGAATAGTCTTGACCCTCAAGGCTAAGGCGGCGGGCAAGCGCCGCTTCAGGGATTGAGGGTCAAGGAAAAATGCAAAATCAGGCGGGGCCGCTGGGGACCCCGCCCTTTGTTCCGTGTGAAATTACTTGGTGGTGATGCCGTCGATGTCCAGATCGAAGTAAGGAGCAGCACGGTATTCGGACTCGTGGAAGTAGCCGTCGGAGATCGCCTCGGTGTCGGGAGTGAAGTCCGCATCGGTATCCACATCCGCCTTGTAAGAGGTCAGCGTCTGGCCGCCGACGGTGAAGGCGGCGGTGTCAAAGACGTGCAGCTCGCCGCTTTCCAGCTTGGCCTTGGCCGCCTCAATGGCTTCCTCGGTGCCCTCCGCAGCGCAGGCGGGATTGAGTTCGGTCAGGATGACGCCGCCGTCCTTGAGGGTCATGGTGTAGTCGGTCTCGATCTCGGTGCCGTTGATGGCGCACTCGATGATGTGCTTCATGTAGGGCTTCCAGGAGATCGCGGAGGAAATCAGCGCGGTGTTGGGCGCGATGGAGATGGTGCTGATGTTGTAGGCAACATTGGGCACGTTGTTCTCTTCGCAAGCCTTGGGAGCGCCTTCGGAGTCAGCATGCTGGGAGATCAGCACGCAGCCGTCCTGAATCAGCGCAGTCGCAGCTTCCTTCTCCTTGGCGATATCGAACCAGGAATTGGTGTACTTGACGTCCATGGTCACAGAGGGGCAAACAGAACGAGCACCCAGGAAGAAGGAGGTCAGGCCGGACTTGACTTCCGCGTAGGGGAAGGCGCCGACGTAACCCATCTTGGCCTGCTCGGCGGTGATGGTACCCGCGTCGATCATGGAGTTGATCTTCATGCCGGCGGCAATACCAGCCAGATAACGTCCCTCATAGATAGAAGCGAAAGCATTGTGGAAATTGGCAAGACCCAGGGTGTGCGCCTGCGTGCCGGTGGCATGGCAGAACTGCACTTCGGGATACTCGCGAGCAGCCTGAATCATGTAGTCCTCATGGCCGAAGCTGTCGGCGAAGATCAACTTGCAGCCCGCGTCGGCCAGCTCAGCCGCCGCTTCGTAGCACTCGTTGGACTCGGGGATGTTGGTCTTAAACATCACCTGGTCGTCAGTCAGGCCAAGCTCCTGCTGAACTGCCTTGGCAGCGTCCATGAAGTTCTTGTCGTAGGTGGAGTTTTCGTCGTGCAGGAAAATGAAGCCAACCTTGAAGTCTGCGGGAACAGCGGTCGCGCTCTCTTCGGGAGCGGCGGTTTCCTCCGCAGCAGCGGACTCTTCGGGGGCAGCGGACTCTTCGGGAGCCGCAGTTTCCTCAGCGGCAGGGGATTCAGTCGCAACGGGCTGAGACTGGCAGCCGGCGAGCATCATCAGCGCCATGGCCAGCACGAGCATAATGGCTAGAAACTTTTTCATCCTAAATTCCTCCATTGATGTGTTTATGTAAATTTGCATTTACATCGAATTCAGCGCCGGAACGTAATGGATGCATCGTCCATCGTTTCGATCACCGCAAGGGACTCCACGCGCACACCCTCGGCGCGCAGGCGGTCTCCGCCGCCCTGAAAGCCCTTTTCAATGGCGCAGCTTGCGCCCGCGATCTTCGCGCCCGCCTGGGCCGCGATATCGATCAGCCCTTCCAGCGCCTTGCCGTTGGCCAAGAAATCGTCCACCAGCAGGAGATTGTCGCCGGGCTGAATGTAATCCTTGCTCACCACGATGTTGTAATCCGTGTTGTGGGTGTAGGAATGCACCACCGTCGTGTACAGGTCACCGGAAAGATTGCCGGATTTGTGTTTCTTAGCGTAGACCATCGGGACGTGCATGGCCGCAGCCGCCGCCATCGCAACGGGGATGCCGCTGGTTTCGATGGTGAAAACCTTCATCACCTTCGCGTCCGCAAAGAGACGCGCGATTTCTCGCCCCATCTCCATCAAGAAGTCCACGTCAATCTGGTGGTTGAGAAAGGACCCCACCTTCAGAATGTTGCCCGGCAGCACAGTGCCCTCGCGCAGTATTTTTTCTTCCAGTGCTTTCATGACCGGTTCTCCTCAAATTCCCGAACGTTCATCGCAGACAAGCGTTCTTTTATTCGTTCGAACTGAATAAGAAAAAGCAGACTTAAAGAGATAAGTCTGCCTGCCAATATCGCCTTTCCGCCGCAGCGGAGTTTACCAATAGTCGCAGCTTGCACGGCGCTGCGGTAGAGACATTTGGGCCAACTTTCCAAACATATATTGGCAAGAGTATTCAATTCACCCAAAGAATAGCACACAAAATGAGCAAAGTCAACAAAAATCGAGTGGAATATTCGGATTTTACAAGTCCTTATCAAAATCATAAAAAGCTCTTTCCCATTCGTCGCACAGTGCGAAACGCGCCCCGGGCGGATCGGGCTTCGTCTCCTTTTCCGCACGAGGCGCGTTTTTTCGATTTTCAGTCTTTATTCGGGTTTTTCGTTTGCATCCACCAGATCGCACCAGACTGTGACGCGGGTTTTGCCGCCCAGCGTGCAGGTGTAAAGCGTCAAATCGTGCCCGCCGTTTACCACCTTATCCACTTCTTCCGGCTGCACGGTTTCCACTGCCGCCACAGCATACAGATAAACTGTCCCGTCCATGTCGGTGAACTGTACCTCATCCCCGGCCGCAAGCTCCTTCAGCCTCCTGAAATGCCTGCGGTAGTTATGCCCTGCAATCACCAAATCACCGCCCGCCGCTGTTCCGAATTCCCGGCAAGGCGCGATGCGCAGCCGCGCATAGCTCCATTCGTCGATTACGGGCAACTCCAGTCCCAGCGCAGGAACGGACAACACGCCTGCAAAATCATAGCTTTCCCTTTTACTCTCCGCTTCTGCGCTTTCGCTCTGCGCAAGAGGCTCGTCTGCTTCGGGCGTCGGCATTTCCGTCGGTGTTTCTTTCGGAGACGGGGTTGCGGTCGGTTCTTCCTCTCTTTGGGCGATTTCCGATTGTGCGCGCAGCAGCAGGCTCTCGGCTTCCTGTCCCGCGCGCTCGTCATCCGCCCGATTGTACGCAAGCAGGAGCAGTGCCGAAAGAATCAGCACTGCTCCCAGAATCACAATCACAACGCCTGCTTTTTTAGGCATTCTTTCTCTTCTTCAACAACACGATCCCGCCGAGAATCACAAGGATCGCGCCTGCAGCGCCTAGCGCGAACACCGGCCAGTTGAGCTGTCCGGTCTGGATCAGCCGCGCGGTATTAGTGATCGTCACCACATCGCCGGTTGCGGAATAAACCGGTGTGTACCCTGCGGGCACGTTGCTCTCCATCACATGCCAGTTTCCGCCCGCCGGGAGCTTTTTCCAACTGTAGCTCCAGCCGTTGGATGCGTCCAAGCGCACGGTTTCGATCGCCTTATCCCCGCTGTAAAGCGTCGCCAACGCATACTTCGGGCGCTTGTACCCCGCGTCATTGCTCCACTTTTTGTTCACGGTGATGTCCGTGTCGTAGTCCGGATAAACGTGATGATTGCGCGTGTTGGTGATGATGGTCACGTTGCCGTCTGTGCTGTAACTGACCGTGTAATCATAGGGCACCTCAGCCTCTTCGATCTTCCAGGTGTGGTTTTCGATGTTCAGGTCGTCGATTCCGCCGTCGCGCAGCTTGCTGAAGGTCTCGGTCCAGCCGTTGTCCTTCGTCAGCTCCTTGGTGCAGACCACCTTCCCATCGCAGATCAGTTTGGCCTTGACCACATCTTTGGCGTGATCGTTGCCGCTGCCGTCGCTCCACACCTTGCGCACGACCATCAGATCGTCGCTGAAGGCGTTGACCGTGAACACCCAGTCCACCTCGCCGATGCGGTTTGCGTATTGATTATCCAGCTCGATCGGCACCTTGAGCTTGACGGTGAGCGTCGCGGTTTCTCCCTTGAAGAAGCTCCCCAGCAGCATGTCGCTTGCGAGCTGCGCGGGCTGATCGGGCGAGGCGTGATAAATCACCGTTTCGCCGTTGCAGACCCACATTTCGAGCTTGCTCAGGAATTCGTTGCTCTCCGCGGCGGAAACCTGCGCCTGCGGGGCGTTTTCCTCGCCGTGCGGCACCGCGCGCATGTAGAGATTGACGTAATCGTGCTGCGTGTCGTTGTTGGTGAACACAACCTTCTGCTCCAGCTCATCGCCGGGCATCACGTTTTTGAAGTTGTCGAAAAGGTCGGTGGAAGTGTAGCCGCTGCCGGGCTTGAACTCGAAGCCGCCGCCCGCTTCTCCCTTGTAGGTCAGGTTGATGGCCGCATCTCCTGCGACGGACGAGACGCACATCCCGGCCGCCAGCACGAGCGTCATCAGGAGGGAAAACGCGATTTTCAGCATCTTTTTCATGTTTTCGTCCTCCTTAGTTTCCGGACTTGCTCAGGGGATTATTTTCTCCCCAGGCTTCCGTTACCGCGCTTGCGGGTTCGCTCTGAATTGCGTCGGCCAGAATTTCGACGGAAAGGTCATAGTCCTTAGGGGCATTCCCTTTCTTTTCGCACTTTATGATCAGGACAGGAGTTTCCCCTCCTGCATCCACTGCGGTCTTGCAGTACCAATAATCGCCTTGCTGCGTCCAATCCGTCTCATTGAAAGCGATGGTGTAGTCCGTGTTTTTCACCGGAACAGCGGACACATTGCCCCTTGCATCCTTCCACGTCACAACGATGCGGGCGCGGATGTAAGCGGGGATATCGCCGGTGTTCTGGATTTGCACATCGGATTTGGTCGTTCCGTCAAATTTCTCTTTGATCGTGCAGCTCACATGAGCGTAGGTGAAGTTGTTCTGCACGGGTTCGCTCTGCGCCACGAGGAAGGCCCATGTGCCGCCGACCGCGCCGGCCAGCAGCACGATGACCGCAGCCAGCAGAATCCCGGAGCGCTTCCAGCGGAACCCGCTCTTGTTGGTGTTACGCATTTTCATGGCCTCCCTTCTCAGTTACTCTTGATGGGTGTGGGTGTTCCCCACAGGTTTTTACACCACGCGCCGCCGTTGAGCCACTTGATCTTTTCGCGGGTGTTGGTGAAGATTACAAGCACTGCATCGTTTTCATCCTTTTCCGTAGCAGTAGCAGGATTTACCTGCTGGCTTACATCAGCAAGCGTATACCGCCACGACCAGTCGGTTTCCTCGGTGACGGTGTAGGTGCCGGGCTTGAGATCCTTAATGGTCACGCTACTATTACCTTGAATCACTACGTCCATGGAGAAGGCGGGATCGTCGTCCTTCGTCACTTTGAACACGAAGCTCTGGTTCTCGTCGATCTTCTCCCAGCCTTTTTTCTTGATGGTCAGGTCGAAGGACTTGACGTGGACGAAGAAGTGTGCTTCACCATATTCGTCTTGTCCTTCAGCATACAATTCGTTCCAAGTGCAGCCATCAAAGTCGCATTTATCATGCTTGAACGTCGTATGACCGGTTACATCGTTATTATCGATTTTCACCGTAACCTTGACCGGGGTGTCCTGCTTGAACGCAAACTCCTCCGGATCATACGACAGAGTCAGTTCGGGCTTCGTTCCGATCATGGTTACACCTGTACCAGTGCTCAGCGTCTCGCCGTGCTTCCACACCTCGAAGTTGGTGCCCGCCTTGTTGTTTTCGTAATTCGCCGTTTCGCCCAAGTCGATCTGGCTGTCCTTGAAGGTCAGCTCAGGCTTAAAGACGTTGATATTGGCGGTGTCAGTACCGGTCTTCGCCGTCGCCGGTGCACCTTCTGAGCCTTCCTCACTCTGCTCCGGCGTAACGGTCACGTTCAAAGTATACGTCCCATCGTTGGTCATCGAACCAGTCGGCTTTACCACATTGGAGTTAATCTCCACAAAGGCCGCTTTCCATGCGTTGTCGCCCGTATAGTCTGCTTCATTCAGCAGATTCACACCGTTGCACAT
>ERZ827168.5304-NODE-5304-length-10879-cov-2.297302_pt1 | contig 10879 bp, 9 predicted proteins | sample MGYA00519868_ERZ827168 | MGnify/ENA primary metagenome ERZ827168 (study PRJEB31778, sample SAMEA3449271) | human gut metagenome | biome: human gut; feature: human-associated habitat; material: faeces | place: United Kingdom | collected 2010/2012 ...
CATCACGGTACAGCTCTTTTTCAAGATCGGAAAGTCTTTCATATATTTTCTTCTGCATACGCTATCGCCTCAATTCTGTTTAATATTCTTTGTACATCGTCAAGGCTGTTTCCGCTTATCACTCGGACAAAGCAAGCGTTTGGATTTGCTCGGCTACACTTTGGAAAGTATTAAAACCATATATGAGAGCACCTATACTGAATACTGTGATGTTATGGGTGAATATGCGGATTCCGTGCTTACGTTTGAGGAATACTTCAATGTTTTTTCGAAGATTAACTTGTCCAAGGTTAACACTTTAACAGAAGACGACGATTGGGATTTTGGCGAGTACGTAACAAAATGCATTTTTGAAGACAAAGAAATTCAACGTCTATTAAAGAAATACAGCCTCGGAAGAAAAAGTGGTGAATTTTATGAAAATCTTCCTCCAAGACTGCTTGTTAGAGTATTATGTGAAAATCCAACAGCCAAAGATTTACCACTACAATGGTATATGGCAGATCACGTTGAAAATGGATGGTCGAAGGAGGAAGATTTATCACCCAAATTAGAGGATAAAGATAAAATACTGATTGTAACAGAAGGAAAATCAGACACATTCATCTTGCAAACTTCGATAAATAAGCTTTTTCCTGCAATATCTGATTTCTTTTATTTCATTGATATGGAGGAAAATTATCCATTTACGGGAACGGGAAATCTTTATAATTTCGCTTCTGGATTAACTAAAATCAAAATTCAAAATAAAACTATTATTGTATTTGATAATGATGAAGCAGGCATATTCTCCTATAAGAAATGCCAAGAGAAATTGGATGCTATCCCTAATCTTAAATTTTATCATTTGCCCAACATGGATGAGTTTAATAATTTCCTTACTGTTGGACCTACGGGTGATTCATATCAAGATATCAATGGGAAAGCGGTATCCATAGAATGTTTTTTAGATTTGGATTTTAATTCATCCAAACCGCCAAAGGTCAGATGGACTATTTATAATGAAAAGAGCAACAAATATCAAGGAGCACTAATATCTAAGGATGAATACACCCGAACATTCAAAAAGCATTTAGAGGATGAGCATTATAGAAAAGATAAATTATATTTTCTCATAAATGATCTTATTTATTTTTGGTGTGCTAAATAAAATGTGCTCGGAAAGGAAGTATATATGGATATGATTGAAAATTTAATGTTGCCACCTACTGATACAGTATCAACTCTCCCGGTTACAACCAATCATACGGTTTTACCCTTTCAAGACCTTTCTTGGGCTGATTTTGAGAAGTTTTGCTTTCAGCTTGGATCAAAAGAAATGGAGTGTCTTGAAACAGCATATCTGTATGGGCGCAATGGACAAAAACAGGACGGTATAGATATTTATTTTCGAAAGGATCGGAAAAATATTGTATGGCAAATAAAACGATATGAGGAATTTAAGGCAGCTGATTTATCGAATGCTGTTGAGGTTTTTCTAAATGGCAAATGGGTGGATAACGCATCAAGTTTTGCTTTGTGTGTTTCTAATTACTTGGATGATACAGCGGTTGTTGATGAAATTGATCGTCAAAGTACCCTTTTGGATGAAAAAAATATTTCTTTTGCCGTTTATAACTCCGAGAAGTTAACAATTCTATCTCAAAAGCATCCCGATTTAGTAAGAACCTTTTTCGGTGAAGCGTGGTACAAAAAAATGTTTCCCACCCAAAATAACACGATAGAAATAGAAAGCGATACGAAATGGGTTACAAATACGGGAGTACAACTTGATCCGGATAAAATTTACGAGCGAGGAGATTTAAAGTTAAAAGTAGATGAAGATTTGTTCTATATTGAAGAAACACTTCCGGATGGTAGTGCTACACACGTTATTTTGAATACTAAAACCGGTGCCACACAAATACAAAAGCCACCATACCCATTTAATGAGTATAGGATTATCGTTAATCCAAATATGTATTTGAGAAAAGAAGAAGGAATCTGTTTTGGTATACCACATAACTACTTCATATCTACCGCTGAAACGAGTTTGATTATGCAATCCGTGTCCAAAATGCCAAATGATGCGATTTCTTAATTGCATATTCAACTTTTTGAAAATAGGCGCCAATTCAATATCCAACGGTGTAATGCTACCGTTCTCGACATAGTTGCCAACTTGCCAACAGATGCTACCAGTATCTTTAAGGCGAATATAAATTCTATCAATGATCTTTTTCTGCCATCTTACATATTCTTCAAGAGGCATTTGCTTTTCGTATTCCTTGCCGATGTTGTATGGTGGTGAAGTTACAACTAAATCAAATATCGGTTCTTTAGGGAGTGAATCCAAGAATTTTAACACATCCATAAAATACAATTGTGTTTGCTTCACATCTGCAAAATTCTCGGCTCTTTTATTATCTATAATTGCTATTCTCGGTTCTTCGTTATTAACCACTATCTGTTCTGGCATGACATTACCCTCCGAAAGTTATCTGATACTACCACAAGGGTATATATCTTAAAATTATGCTCTTATATATTTCTTTTCATTACCTCGTCCAACAACCTTAATCAACCCCTCATCTCGCATTTGCTTTGCGAGGGTGAACGTGCGGGTTTTCTTAAGTCCGAGCAGGTCTTGGATTTCTAAATCGGTGATTTTTCCGTTCTCGTCTATATAATCAAGAATTTTCTGCATTTGCGCCGTGATGCCCGTTCCGCTTTCTTTGGCAGTCGCACGGTTCATATTGGGCAGAATAATTTTGAAGGTATTGGAAGTAACCTCAATTCTCGGCTGCTCGGAGCAATTCGCATACAGATTGTAAATCTTACGAATACCCGTGCCGTAGGACTCAATCAAGTGCAGACGGTGGAAAATATCAGCGAGGTTTTTGTTTCTCGGTTGAGAAATACCGCTGCGGATATCGTCGGGAGAAAGACCAGGCAGAAGTCCGCCGATAGAGATAAACTCGATCTCTTTGTCATTTACGTTGATAATGATGCTGCCGCTAAAGCTGTAATCACGGTGTACGAGCGCATTCAGCAATGCCTCGCGCAGAGCTTCTTCGGGGTAGTCAACCTTTTCGATGCGTTCAAGACCTTTAAAGGTCGCAGTTGTTTTGTTGCAGAGGGCAAGATATGCGAAAGTGGTATCAAGTTGCTCAAAAATAGATCCGCCGAACTCCTTGCTATCACGGAATTTAGTGTTTGCTTCGTCCGCAAAAACTGCTACTTTTGTGGTATGAGAGCACTGATCGGAAATGACAAGTGCTAAATTGCTATACATTTCTTCCGATTGAACGGTCACGCCTAATGTGCGATACTTGTTAGGCGCGAACTCTACGTTGTAACGCTCAAACGCTTTTTTCGCACTATTGAACGTCAGCTCCTGCTCCATAGAGCGCATACTCTCAAAGTTGTCACCGTCGGATTCCTTAATCATTGCTCTGATCTGCTCGGGAGAGGCAGGAACAGAGGATGTGCCTTGACGAACAAAAACACCACTCGGCTTCAATCCTTTGGATTTCAAATAGTAAGGCTTGAAAGAACCCTCGCTAACCTTAATACGGATTGTGTGATTCTCTTGGAGTGTATATTTTACAAACATTGTAACATCGGGCAAAATGGCATCTCGTATTCCGTTAGTGATACGGGTATATACCTCATCCACGTTATCAAGCTCGGTTACGTTTCCTTCGTTATCAATCCCAATATAAATAGTGCCGCCATCGGTATTTGCAAATGCGATGACCTCCTTGTAAAGCTCATCCGTAGCTTGCGCTTTGAATTCAATATTTTCGGTTTCGAATTTCATACCGATTCCTCCGCATAATATGATTTCTATTATTATACACCCAAAATTCGCTTTTGTCAAGTGAACAGAGCGAATATTCAGCGAATTTTTGGAAACAAAAGCGAATTTTTAACGTTTTTTGAGTTTGCACACTTGAATGTAAAAATTGCAAATGATATTGAATGGTGAATTACACTTTTCCTAACGCACTTTTGCTATTTGAACACATTTTTCTTGACGAAGTTTGAATCAAAAAGCGGCGAGGACAAGCCCCGCCGCCAAGTGTTATTCAGTTAATGTTTCTATCGCAATCTGCATCCCGAGCTTGAAAGCATACTCGAAGATTGCTGCTTCGGCGAGGCTCATATACTCGCTCCAACAATCGTGGAACTTCTCAAAGATCTCTTTCTGCTCATCAGAGAAGCTTTTCTCCAAGTCCTCGTGATGCCTTGACATATAGCCGAGAAGTTCTTTCATTTCCTTTGAGTTAGTTCGGCTATCTTCTTGCGGAATGATATTTCCGTGCCACAGTTCGTTGATAACCGACCTCATACAAATATCACCTCCCGCAAGAGGATTTCTTCTGCGTTTGCCTTGATATTGTTCATCTCGGCAACCCAACGGAGCATATCGCGAGCTTTCAAGTTCTCGTCAATCCCTCTTTTGCTTGCAAGGCGGGTAATGATGCTTTCTACCATCTGCTTTGCATCAACGTCGATCTCATAGAGCCGCTGATTTAGTGCACCTTCCGAGAGAAGATTGGTATAGCGACCTTTGCGATGCTCTTTGAGATATTCGAGGTGCAACCTTCCGTACTTGCCAATCTCCTTTTGTTCGGGTAGTTCAAGCAGGGGGGTAATATTGCTCGCCTCTGAGTTCATATTTGATACAATGTACTTTTCCATAATCGCACCTTCCTTTCTTTTTAGATGTTTAATTTCACACGGCTCACACCGTTGCTCACCTCACGTGAAAGAATTGCAGCGGGGATTTTGCTAAGCCACTTTTTGCTGAAATTCGTATTGCCGTAATAGCAATCGAAGTTGGCAATCGGGAGGACAACCCAATCGGTGTCAGTCGGTTTATTCGCTTCGCAATAGGCAATCACGTCGCATACGACCTTAAACGGAGCACCGCCGAGGTCAAGCGTAGCTACGGCATTTTCTCTTTCGGACGGTAAAATATATTCCTCGGTTCGTAACGCGCCAAGCTCCAAGGCATCGGCAAGTATATCGTCGAAACGCAACGCCCACGCCGCTTTTGTGTTGAGCGCAAAGATCGGAACTTGCAATTGCCGAACCTTCTTTTTCCACTCGGTCTTGAAGCCTTTGGCAATCAGACCGACGGTCGTTTTTGCCTTTTCGCTCACGGCATCGGGGTTCTTTTTTACAAACTTTACGATATTCTGCACGTGGCGGTAATACCATCCCTCTCCCTTTGTGTTTACAAGCTCGGGAAAGTCAGAAGATAGTGTACCGAAATTGGTAAACGGCTCGTCCTCGTTTTTATCGGGAATACTGCACCAAGCGCAGAGAGCGTTACGCGCATATTCCACGCGCTCGTAGGGATTGTCTGCAAGCAAACTTCCGTCTTGATTATGGAACAAATATCCGCGTGCGATAATCGTCAGTATTCTGCCAAACCCCTCAAAGTCGGTGATGGTCTTGAACGTGAACCTACCAAGATATGAGAGGTCGTGCTTACTTGTGGCGGAATAATTTGGCTTTTTGATATATGCTTGAAATTCTAACCACTCGTTCGTCATTTCCAAAACCTCCATTTCTTCTTTTTGGGTTCTTCCGCCTTAAAGACGTGGCTGCGGTCGAGCGTTAATTTGAGTACGGTAGCGGGCAAAACCTCTAAAGCGAACTGCCGCTTTCCAAGCGCTACCGCGCATTGAACTACTTCATCAAAATCAAGTGCGCCGCGTCTGCTCGGCGGGCAAATAACGTGAATACAGTTTCGGATAATATGCGCTTTATAGTCATCGGCTCGTTCAATGCCCGAGAGCATCGTTTGTAAGTCCTTACTATCGCCCTTTTGCTTGATATTTGTTTTTATACCCTTATTGCGGTGCATATCGTCAAGGTCGCAAATAATATCTCCGACAATGCGATAGCCTCCGTGGCTAAAATCACAGAGAACATCCAAATAGTCGGATAATCCCATCACATCCGTGAGTCCGTAAAGCAAATGCTGCCGTTCTTCCATCGGGGCAAGATGCCAACGGTTTTCTTCCAATCCGTGCCGCGCCCTGCGAATTTGTTGAGGAGACATATCCTCGAATAAAGAGTAAAGCTCACCGACTGTATAAACATTCTCCTGTCCGCGAGCGTAAAGAATACGGTAAACGTCGCTCTTGCGCTTCATTTCGGACGGAATGTGATTCAGATAGCGGATCCGCTGTAAAGCTGTTTCGTAGTCGCGGATAATCGAAGCTACACGGTCAAGCGTATTTTTATCAAGGCGCTCCTTCCAATCGGGATATTGCGCGAAGGTAAACAAGCACTCGTCACTTACGGGAGAGGTTGTGACCTTTTCCGTTTTATGTTCCAACATATACGCGAAATACGGAAGTCTTTCAAGATTGGAGCTGACGGAGTTCCAGTCCACACTCTCAAAATACTTTTTGAGTCGCGCGTTCTTGGTCGGTTCGTACCACTTGTGAGTATCGTCACTCTCGGCAATCGTTTTGTAGCGCAAGAAGATACTACGCCGCGCTCGTTTGTTTTCGATATACTCGGAAAGGTCGGGCTTGATACCGCTTTTTGCGGAGTCGATTTCAAGTCCCGTGAGAATCGCAAGCGTTTCCACGTCTTGATTGTAATGCACCTTATCCTCGCTCGTGGTATTTTCATCGTAGGCAAGTACACCGCGATTGAGGGCGGCGTTACTGATCTGACCGACACGGGAGGAAAAGGTGTTCCTTACGGTGACAAATCGGGCGTACCAATCGTTCGCATCCGAAATCAGCGGCTCTGCGGTAGGTATTTTCAAAAGCGGCAACTCGGTACTGCTGCGAATAACACATTGGTTGATCAGCAGATCGGCAATGGTTTTGACCATATCTCCGTCAAAGTCTGCGCCTCCAAGCCGTTCGGGAATGAGCGAACGGGAGTCCACCATTATCACGTAGCCGAGGTGCGAAAAGTATTTCTCGCGCAACGCGCCCGGTTTCATTGGTTTTACAAGCGCTTCTTCGTTTCTTGCAATATGAGGGCTTCGGAGCACGGTATAAAATTCATTTTCGGCATAGTGCGGAAGCGGAGCGTATATCTCGTTTCCGCTTATAAATTCTTCCTCAAGGCGGCGGTAAATATCGTCGCTTTTTTCTTTTAGTGAGTCTTTTGCGATATACGCAATCAAGCGCAAGAGGTCATCGGACAAATAGCGGTTATCTCCCGTAACCAAAAGCTTTCCAACCGCGTACTTAGATAGGATATTCTCGGCGCGGTCGGTCAGTTCTTTTGCAAATATCGGCTCGTCGATAAACATTCCGTTTTTGGCTATCAACTCGGCACGATACTGACGGCGTTTGGTTGCCACTTCCACGTCCTGCAAGTCGTCAAGAAAGTATTTGCGGCGCGCGCCGTTGTCTGCAACAAGTCGATAATAGGCAACCTCGGTAGTTTTCGTAATCCAATTGCGGCTATCGTACTCGGGAGAGTCGTACCATCCGAGCGGAAGACCTTTCGGACGAAATTCTTCGTCGGTGATGGAGAGGGTGTTCAAGAACTGATAGTTCAGCTCTGTCGTGTTCTGCGCGCCGAGCTTATCTTTGCCCGACACGTAGAGCGCGTGACCGTACTTTGCGCAACGGTCAAGGTATTCTCCCCAAGATAGATTATTGCTTTCCATCCATTTGCGACCTTTGAACATACTGTCGGTCAAGATCATATCCACGTCGGCGGGATCGTGGCGCTCACCCCACATATCCACGATATACGGAACGCCAAGCTCGGCAAACAAAGATGCAAAATCCACCTTATGCACAACACCCTTGATATAGGGCATACGGATTTGAAAAGAGTTGTGCTCACGTCCAAGGGCTTCAGCCAAACGAGGTGAAATGAAGCCTTCACCGTCAAACTCGGTAATTGTAATATCCGTCGTTTTCTCCACGCGGGTATATTTGCGCATAGGATTGTCCGTTCCGTCGTCCTCTACGGTGATGACGTTCACGTTCTCAATAGTGGATTGCGGATTTTTAACGACGATGATTTTCTTATCTGAAAGAATGCTCGTGTTGATATATCTCGTTCCGCTTGTGAAAAGCAAAGCGTTATAGGCGTAGAGCTTACTGAGTTGGCAATCTCCGATATTCATACCGAGCATCATACGCTCACGAAGCGGCTCGTACACGTCGGTACGGACAAAGGCAAGACGGTTTTGTCGGCTCATTGAAGCCGAGCGTTCAAAAGCAATATACCGATGATCCTCTTTACCGAAGTTCATCGTAATACCTTCAGGGCGGAACATATACTCGGCAAGCCTTTGATGCTCCAACACTCTGCCCACGGGCTTGCGGTCAAAGATGCCCGAAAAGTCGATATACACGAACACGTCGCGGAGCACGTCGGAGATAACCTCGCCGTCGGAGTTCTTTTCTAAAACAAGCATAGCTTGATAGAAGATCGGGCAATCGTCCTGCAAGGTTCTATCCACCAAGTATTCCTTTGAGGGATTGGTGGTATCAAAATAAAAGCTATAACCGCCACCCGTCTGCCGCGCGGAAGCAATGATACTTTGCGCAGATATTTCGGGGATGATATATTTTTTGTTTCTCATACGGTTCTCCTTTGATAGAGAGTGGTTTAATTATACAATATTTCCTACAAAAAGTCAATATGCAGTTATTTGATAACTGCCCCCACAAATTCAAAAAAGTGTGCGGAATTTTTGTTATCAAATTTAATAAAAAGGAGGAAGATGCTATGCTAAAAATCACCCCAAGACAAGTGGAGAGAGTCAACCGTCTTGTGTTAGAGTTATGCGCGAACTGTGACCAAGACGGATACTGCATTCTGCTTGACGACGGAGAGGCACACCGCTGTGTGCAACTCATTTCCGTGTACGGCATCTACTGCAATTATTTCAAAAATGCGGTATTGCCTGCGGACAAGAAACTACACGAAGAAATCCAAAAACAAAACAACAAACAGTAAAAAGGAGAAACGAAAGTATGAAGAAAATGAATCAAACCTATCTCATCGGTATCGACCACGGCTACGGCAATATGAAAACGGCAAACTGCTGCTTTCCCACGGGCGTTGTGAAAAGCGATACCGAACCCACTTTTGTATCCGACCTGCTCGTATGGAACGGAACGTATTATTCCATCGGTGTCGGGCACAAGGAATTCAAAGCCGACAAATTCAACGACGAGGATTATTACGTCCTCACCCTTGCCGCGATTGCGCGGGAGCTTTGGCGAGAGCGCATCACCGAAGCCGACGTCTATATTGCGGCAGGTCTGCCACTTACTTGGGTAAGCGAGCAGAAAGCATATGGCTACCGGTATCGTTATAACCGTTACAGCAGTACGGAAAGGAGGGGCTAAGCATGGAAGAAAAGGTTGAAAAGATTGATTTGATGCAATATATTGATCGTTATTTCCGTGCGTTGATTCGTTTTCGTGTCTTGCTGTTAAGCATTATCGTTATTTGCGCCGTCGGGTTATGTGTTAAAGAGCGGTTAACATTTCAAACAACGTATAGTTCAAAAGGGGTCTTCGTGACAAAAATGGAGGATTCAGACAATTTGTTTGGAAGCAATCAAGATGAGGACAATGATGATATGGTATCGACGTTTACTTCATTAATGACAGGCAGTGAAATGCAGAAAATATTAAGGAATGAATTAAATGTGAGTATTGTGCCTGGTTCGATTCGCATCCAGCGAGTGGAAGATACAAATCTGCTGGAACTCATTGTAACTTCAGACAATGCTCAGGATGCCTATGATGTGGCTGTTGCTTTATTAAATAATTATGGGCAGGTGACAAGCCAGGTCATGAGTGATGTATCAATCGTTGTATTAGATCAGCCATTGCTCGCTAAAGCACCTGATGCAGAGTTTAATTATCTACGCAGCCTAATACTTGGTGCAGGGATCGGCTTTATTATCAGTTTGTTACTGGCTTTGATCCTGGCATTGACTCGGCGAAAAGTATTGTCCAGCGAAGAAATCAAGAAAACATTACACTTAACTACGATTTCAAAAATTCCGTATATCGCCGGTTCAAAAAAACATGTTGGGGAAAACGGCCTGCTGCTCAGTAATCCCCGGATTCAATATGGATTTCGCCAGGCTTTTCATGAAGTGCGAATGAAACTGGAACAGGAGCACAAAAAAGAAGGACATAAAGCATTTATGCTGACCAGTACAATGCCGGATGAAGGAAAGTCAACAATATCCGTTAATATTGCACTTTCCATAGCACAAAAGGGGCATAAAGTCATACTGGTGGATCTGGACTTACGAAATCCATCAGTGATACAGACAATACCAAGCAATAACAGCAAAGCAACAATTGTTGATTATTTAAAAGGAAAGTATCGACTGGATGATGCCATTTCACATTACGACGTGTATGGTCTGGATGTGACATATGGTGTCAGTTCAGATGAGGATGCTGCACAGCTGCTTTCTTCACCACGCTTTGAAAAGATGATAGAAATGCTGAAGGAACGCTATGATTTTATAATCATGGATGCTCCGCCGCTCTACATGATGGGCGACGCATTGCTGATTGCACAGCATTGCGACAGCGCCATCGCCGTGATTCGACAAGATTATGCAGGATTATATGATGTACAGGATGCACTTGAAGAACTGAATGATTATGTGCCAAACATGAGCGGAGCAATTTTAAACCAGGTTCATCATTCTCTTTTCTTAGAAGAAAATCATCCATATGGCTATGGCTACGGTTATGGCTACGGATATGGACATGGCTACGGTTATGGATACGGCAGAAATAAAAAATCATAAGTTTTCTTCCCTGAACAGGTCATCCTGTTCAGGTTTTTAAAATAAAAGAAAACTACCAATTTTGTACAGATTCACAGGATATGTATAAATAATAGTGAGAACATA
>ERZ827168.5308-NODE-5308-length-10873-cov-2.394805_pt1 | contig 10873 bp, 10 predicted proteins | sample MGYA00519868_ERZ827168 | MGnify/ENA primary metagenome ERZ827168 (study PRJEB31778, sample SAMEA3449271) | human gut metagenome | biome: human gut; feature: human-associated habitat; material: faeces | place: United Kingdom | collected 2010/2012 ...
TGCACATCATAAAAATGTACACTCTTACTTATTTCATCTTAACTTAATGACATTGCGGCTGAGCCGGTTTTGTAGTAAAATAACGCTCGTAAAAGAATATCAGTATGCTGAATACAGCATATCGATATTCTTTTTTATTTTTTCGAGGATTCGCCTTTTGACGGATCTTTTTCTTCTGCCGCTGTTTCTGCTTCTTTACGTTTGCTGAGCACATAATCCTGAATATTGCTCAGCTGTTTCTTGGCCCGGCGGATACCTGCTGTTTTGGCAAATATGGATGCAAAGCCGCTGTCTTTGCTTTTTCCGTTTGCCTTGATCATTTCTTCTTTGTAGCTGACACCGATGCCGTCTTCGAGTTCTTCCACTTGATAGCTTAAAAGATTGCTTCCGCCCGTCGAATCGATACGGGCACTGTAACATTTTGGATAATCATATTCTGTAATGGTCACCGTATAACTTTGTCTTTTATTTGCTTTTTTTGTATAAGACATGCCGCGCTTAATATTTTTGGCGCGAATATTTTTTCCGGTACACTGATGTACGTCATATACGATTGCTTCCGCAACAGCGTCAAAAAATTCTTCGGATGTGATCGTAAGTTTAACATTAACTTCCATGAGACTGCCTCCATTCTATTGATCTTGTGTCAGAATCTGAATTGCCTGTGAGACGGAGCTTACACTTTTGCGGGCCGTCTGTTCCACCAGCGGATTCCCCTTGATGGCAAAACCGTTGAATCGCTTGATCATGGATATATCATTCATGCTGTCTCCGATAGCCGCCATGTGATCCATTCTGACTTTAAAATGTTCCATGAGAAACAACAGTGCGCTTTCTTTGCTGATTCCCTTTGCACTGATGTCTATGCTCTGTACATTGGCAACTGCCTGATACTGCGGGAATCTTTTTTCGATTTCAGCTGCCGTGGATACAGCCTGAGCTTCGTTTTCGCAAAAACCGCTGATGATGTTGATGAAAGGCAGATCCGTATAGCTGTTTGCCTCATTGTAATAACATCTTGTCTTTTCCCGCATTCTCTGCGCCAGTTCATGCTGTACACGTTCATAATACCAAAAATCATCTTGTCCATAAACCGTAAAAAACAAAAGCGACTGTTTCAGGTATTCGATCAGTTGATCATAAGGTCCTTGAAGCTTTTTCTCAAACAGTATCGCTCCGTGCTGATCATAAATAATGCCTCCGCCGAAAGCAATTATAAACTCGTATGGTATATGATGTTCGCGGCAGGCCTGAAACAGCGAATGAGGTTCGCGGCCGCTGACTAAACCAAACAGATTTTTTCTTGAAAAAGTTCGGATCGTTTGGATATCTTCGGCAGCGATCGTATGAAAATCATGACAAAGCGTTCCGTCAAAATCCGAAGCCAGCAGATAACGGGAGCCTCGCTGCTGAACACAAGGCAGCAGATCGGCAAAACAATGACCGCAGCCGCTGCAGCGGCTTCTCTCTCCCTTTTCGAAAAAAGCGGGATCATTGATCAGTGCCCGGCATACCGAAAGAGCACTGAGGTTGCTGTTCTGAAACTGTCTTTCCATGATGATCGGGTCTTTGTTTCCGCCTACGGCAAATACAGGAATGGAAAGAGCATCGGCAAAAAGCTGTGCTTCATAATAGTAAAATCCGTTTTTATGCAGTTTTCGATAATTTCCGCCGCTGATCTCCAGCGAATCCAGTCCGGCTTGTTCGAATTGCAGTGCATAACTTAGAGCCTCATGCATGTTCATTCCATCTGTTTCAAAGTCACTGCAGTGCATTTTCGCACTGATGTGAAACTGTTCAGGAAGCTGTGCGCGAAGTTCCTGAAGCACTTCGACAGCAAAGCGGGCAGCTTTGCCCTGGGCAAAGCCGTAACGATCTGTTCTTGTATTTGTTTTCGGACTGAGAAATTTTGACAGGAGATATCCATGTGCCAGATGCAGCTGAATTCCGTCGAATCCTGCTTTTTCAGCCCGTTTCGCACACTGAACAAAATGCTGCTTCAGCTGCTGTAGTTCATCAACCGTATAATCGCTCACTTTTCTGGTACCGTAATTTCCTCCGGCCACAACCTGCAGCAGTATTTTTGAGTTCTCTGCATGTACAGCTTTGCATAATCGCTGATAGGCGGGGATTTGTTCGTCGTTGGTAAGTCCGAGCATATGATCCTTAACAATTTCATCTTCAGAAGGATAACAGAAACCGGTGATGATCAATCCGACATAACGAGCCAGCTCTTCATACAGCAAAATCATTTTCTCAGACGGCTCACTGAAGCTGTTTGCCATGCTTTCATTTGTTGCGCTGCGGATCAAAGCGTTTTTTAAATACATTGATTTCAGCACAACAGGATCATGCAGTGATTTTCTTTTCATTCTATGACTCCTTTCCGATGATCATTTGATCAAAACATTTATATTCTATCATCTTTATATAGAGAAGATAGAGAAGGATGATTTAAATGTTTTCCTGAGGCATAGGAAATAGTTTAGTTGAGAAGAAAATGAAGCCGCTTTATAATGAAGTCACAAAGGAGATTAATAGAAAGAAGTGAGGTAAAAAATGATGAAACAAAAATTCTCTGTTGTTATTGCCGGAGGAGGAAGTACTTATACTCCGGAGATTATCCTGATGCTGCTGGATAATCTGGACAAATTACCACTTCGCTGCATTAAGCTCTATGATAATGATGAAATTCGTCAGAATAAACTGGCTAAGGCATGTGAAATTATTGTAAAGGAAAAGGATCCGGATATTGAATTTGTCGCCACTACTGATCCAAAGACAGCTTATACAGATGTTGATTTCTGTTTGGCGCATATTCGTGTAGGTCAGCTGCCAATGCGTGAACTGGACGAAAAGATTTCGCTGAAACACGGTGTGGTAGGCCAGGAAACATGCGGTCCGGGAGGTATCGCATACGGAATGCGCTCTATTGCAGGCGTTTTGGAAAATATTGACTACATGGAAAAATATTCTCCAAAATGCTGGATGCTGAACTATTCCAATCCGGCATCGATTGTAGCCGAGGCAACCAGACGTCTTCGTCCGCATTCCCGTATCATCAACATTTGTGATATGCCAATCGGACTTGAAAACAGTTTTGCCCAGATTTTAGGCTTCAAGAGCCGTAAAGAAATGGATATCCGTTACTACGGATTAAATCATTTCGGATGGTATACATCCATTAAAGACAAAGACGGCAACGAACTGCTTCCGAAACTGATCCAGCATCAGCTTCTGCATGGAAACTGTCCGGAAATAGAAGAGGAAGGAAATTATACAGATAACAGCTGGCTGGAAACAGCACGAAAAGTAAAAGATCTGGTCAAGCTGGATCCGACTACTTCCGCTAATTCTTATTTACAGTATTATCTGTATCCGGATGATATGGTTGCACATTCAGATCCGAATTACACACGTGCGAATCAGGTAATGGACGGCCGTGAAAAACGAGTATTCGGTGAATGTGCGAGAATTGCCGAAGCAGGAACAGCGGAAGGAACGACCCTGGAAATTGGTATCCATGCTTCCTTCATTGTCGATCTGGCGACAGCTCTGGCATTCAACACACATGAAAGAATGCTGCTGATCGTACAGAATAACGGCGCGATCGAAAACTTTGATGACGATGCGATGGTCGAGATTCCTTGTATTGTCGGAAAAGACGGCTATGAGCCGCTTTCTGTCGGCAAGATCCCGACATTCCAGAAAGGCTTGATGGAACAGCAGGTTGCCGTTGAAAAACTGGTCGTTGATGCATGGATGGAACACAGTTATCTGAAATTATGGCAGGCACTGACACTGTCAAAAACGGTGCCAAGCGCTAATGTGGCCAAAGCACTGCTTGATGATCTGATTGAAGCAAACAAGGAGTATTGGCCGGAATTAAAATAGCGGTACAGTATTGCATAGTGTGCATGCAAAACCCCGCATAAGGAGAAATTGTATGGTTGATGTGGAAAAAGTATCAATGGTTGCTATGGAGATTATCACCTACGCCGGAACGGCAAAATCCAGTTATATGGAGGCATTGTCATTGTTCAAGCGCGGCGACTATGATGCTTCAGCAGAAAAAATGAAAGAAGGGGACAGTAATTTTTCAAAGGCTCATTCAGCACATTTGCAGACCCTGCAGGATGAGATGACTTTACTGGAACCGCAGATCACATTGTTGTTAACGCACGCAGAAGATCAGCTGATGGGTGCGGAGACTATAAAAAATGTAGTCCAAGAATGTATGGATCTTTATCGGGAAGTAAGAGGTGTTTAAAATGAGTAAAGATTACAGCCTTTGGGCAGAAGCAAAAACTAAACACGGACTGGCAGCAGATGAGGTTATTTCTGCATTGCAAAAATCAATTCGACGTTCCATGACAGAACTGGCATGCCGTTATGCTTATGAACTGTATACCACAAGTCCTGTTCTGCTTGAAAAATTATGGAGCAGACTGCTGACAATCTCAGTGGAAGATGTTGGTTTCGGAAATCTGGATGCAGCACGTCACATGTACGTACTGAATCAGATGCGCAAAGAATATGCGTATGATGATCCGGATCAGCCGATGTATTTCATTCATGCTATCCGTATCCTGTGCTCTTGCCAGAAAGACCGTTCCAGCGATTTCCTTAAGAATATCGTGATCAAGACTGCCGCAATGGGCGAAGTTCCGGAAATTATGGATCTGGCATTAGACAAACATACAAAACGCGGTAAAGAAATGGGAAGAGATTCCAAGCATTTCTTCAACGAAGCATGCAAAGTTATTCCGCAGGCGGAAGTTGATAATGATTATCGTGAGCGTTATGGCAAAATTTTGGAAACATACGATCCGGAAAAAGTGGAAGAAGATGCTTTCAAATACGCCATCGGACGTGTATAATAACAGAGAAACTGTTATGAACTCAACAGCAAAGTCCCATTTTGCTGTTGCTCGCTTTGTATAAAACATCAGAAACTATCGAAGTGAAAAAAGGAACCCCGGGGTTCCTTTTTGTGTGAAAGAGAGGTTAAAAATGAAAGAAAATAAAATGGGCGTAATGGAAATGAAAAAGCTGATTCTGACGATGTCGTTTCCCATCATGATCTCCATGCTTGTGCAGGCACTGTACAATATCGTGGACAGTATGTTTATTGCAAGAGTCAGTGAAGATGCTCTGGCTGCCGTATCTCTTTGTTATCCTGTACAGATGGTGATGGTCGCTGTCGCCTGCGGAACCGGGGTCGGCATCAACGCATTGCTGTCAAGATATCTGGGAGAGAAGAAACAGGAGAAAGCAAGCCGTGTAGCCATGCACGGACTGTTTTGCGCATTATGTAACTGGATCGTATTTGCCTTGATCGGCATCTTTTTCTCCAAATCATTTCTGCAGCTGTTTTCCGATGATGCGCAGATTATCGCAATGGGAATCGAATACATGCAGATCTGTACGATCTTCTCCTTTGGCGTATTTATTCAGATCACGTACGAAAGGATCATGCAGTCAACCGGAAATACCGTATATAACATGATCATTCAAGGCATCGGCGCCATTGTGAACATCATCCTTGATCCGATTTTCATTTTCGGTATGTTTCAGATGCCTGCGATGGGAGTGAAAGGAGCCGCTGTCGCTACTGTTGCCGGACAGATGGTAGCCATGCTGCTGGGAATCATCATCACACAGAAAAAAGTGCAGGAAATACAGATGCGCTTTCAAGGCTTTCGAATCGATGTTGCAATGCTGAAATCCATGTATCGCATTGCGGTGCCGGCCATTCTCATGCAGTCAATCATGAGCTTTATGACAGTCATGATGAATATGATTCTTGTGTCTTTTTCGGAAACGGCCGTATCTGTCTTCAGCATTTACTATAAACTGCAGCAGTTTGTGTTTATGGCAGTTTTGGGAATGAACAATGCGCTGATCCCTATTTTGGCATATAACTACGGGGCAGGAAAAAAGCAGCGAATCCAGGATGCTATTCGTTTTTCGCTCGTTGTCGCCTGCGTGATCATGATTGGCGGAACGATCTTATTTCAGTTATTCCCGCAGCAGCTGCTGTATTTGTTTGATGCAAAGGAAAATATGCTTTCGATCGGTATACCGGCATTAAGGATCATTTCTCTGTCTTTTCTGTTTGCCGGCATTTCCATGGTTCTCAGCTCTGTATTTCAAGCACTGGGAAGTCCGCATCACTCGCTGTTGATCACCTTGCTGCGGCAAATGATCCTTCTTCTCCCGCTGGCTTATATCTTATCGAACATGTTTGGTCTCAATGTGTGCTGGTGGTCTTTTCTGATTACTGAGGCACTTTGTTCGGGCCTTTCGCTGTTGTTTTTGAAAGATGTTCAGAAACGGACACTGCAGAGGGGATAGACAGGGAAATATTGTTCTTGCCGGCATAGTATGGTAAAATATCATAAAACTGAAAATTAATGGTCAGTTTACATCAGATAGAAAGGAAAAGGCATACATGAAGCATTTATATAGAAAACAGCGGCTTGTATGTCAGGAGAGTTAACTATTATATGGACCCGGATTTATGGAAGCAAATATTTGTATTGATCGTCTTGCTGCTTTTGTCAGCATTCTTCTCATCTGCTGAGACATCACTGGTTTCAGTCAATAAGATCCGCATGCGGACACTTGCGGATGAAGGAAATGCAAGGGCAAGGCTTGTGTTGAAAATACTTGATAATCAGGCGAAGATGCTGAGCGCGATCCTGATCGGAAATAACCTTGTCAACACAGCAGCAGCCAGTATCGCTACTACAATTGCTTATTCGTTCGGAGGAGCGGCAGTCGGTGTTGCGACCTTTGTCATTACACTCCTTATCTTGATTTTTGGAGAAATTACCCCGAAAACGATGGCGACGGAACGTTCGGAGCGTATGTCGCTTGCTTATGCGCCTGTTATTTCGACACTGATGATGCTGTTGACACCGGTCATTGTATTTATCAATGCATTCAGTTTTGTGATTCTTCGCTTATTCGGTGCCGGGAAAGATACCGGTCAGCAGACACTGACAGAATCAGAGCTGCGAACGATCGTGGATGTCTCTCATGAAGAGGGCGTCATTGAAAAAGACGAAAAGGAAATGATCAACAAAGTATTTGATCTGGGCGATGCCAAGGCAAAGGATGTCATGGTGCCCCGCGTACATGTTGTGATGGCAAAACGAGACAGTACGTATCAGGATCTGATTGAGTTGTTCCGAAAAGAACAGTTTACGCGTATTCCGATTTATGATGATTCGGTAAACAATATCATTGGTTTTGTCAATATGAAAGACCTGCTGTTGTATCAGGATCTGGATCATTTCGACATAGAAAAAATATTAAGAAAACCGTATTTTACTTATGAAAACAAACCGGTCAGCGACTTGCTGTTTGAAATGAAACATTCGACATTTAACCTTGCAATCGTGATGGATGAATACGGGGAAATGGTCGGCATCATTACAGTGGAAGATATCATCGAAGAAATCGTCGGTGATGTGCACGATGAATACGATGCGATGGAAGAGACCAATATCGTACAGACAGGGGATCACGTTTATACCGTAAAGGGCTACCTCAGTCTGCATGATCTGAATAATGCCCTGCATCTTGATCTCAACAGTGAGAATTTTGACTCTGTCGGCGGTCTTGTCATCGACAGCCTGGGACGTCTGCCGGAACCAAACGATGAGATCGTGCTGGATAACGGCATCCGTATCCAGGTAACTGTTTTGGAAAAGAACAGGATCGAAGAAGTTCGCCTCACTCTTCCAAAAAAGGAAAAAGAAGCGAAAGCTTGATAAAGGTCAAGGAAAGGCCATGATGGCATTGCCATTACGGTCTTTTTTTGTTACAGCATCAGTTATATAATAAAGAAAGACGATAAGGAGGATATGAAATGAACCGGGAATTTCTTGAAATAATCAAAACGCGCCGAAGCATTCGAAATTATAAGGCGGAAATGATCCCCAATGATCTTCTTGAGGCAGTCGTGGAAGCAGGTACATTTGCGCCGACGGCGATGGGGAAGCAGTCTCCGACGATCATTGCAGTGACAGATCCGATCTATCGGGAAAAACTATCAAAGATGAATGCTGCGGTCATGGGCAGTGAGCAGGACCCGTACTACGGAGCACCTGTGATCATTCTGGTACTGGGGGATCCTTCTATGCCGACCTTTGTCGAAGACGGAAGCTGTGTGCTGGAAAATATGATGCTGGCTGCACATGCCCTTGGACTGGGAAGTGTATGGGTAAACCGTGAGCGGCTTTTGAAAGAATGGGATCTTCCAATTACCTTGAGAGGTGTCGGTGCAATCGCTTTGGGATATCCTGCCAAAGAAGCTCCGGTAGCAGCGCCGAGAAAAGAAAACTATATCGTCCGGATCTGATTCCTTGAAAACAGGTGAACGCCCAAACCTGTTTTTTTACTGCTCATAGTCTGAATTGAATTAACGAGCAAAAAGGAGGAAGTGCAATGAAGTATAATGGGCGTAAATTTGGCTGTGAACAAAATTGCGATTCATTTGATGCCGATTGCTGGGGATGCGATGAATGCAGCTGCACCTGTGAATCTTGTGAGTGCTGCATAGGTCCCAGAGGTCCGAGAGGACCTAGGGGTTGTGATGGTAAACCGGGACCGCGCGGACCTCAAGGCATTCAGGGTCCTTATGGTCCGCAGGGACCTAAAGGAGAAAAAGGCGCAACCGGCCCGACCGGCCCTGCAGGTGCCATCGGTCCAACAGGACCAATGGGAGCCACCGGTGCTGCCGGTCCGATAGGTCCGACGGGAGTAACAGGACCAACCGGAGCAACAGGAACGACAGGCCCAAGCGGCCCGACAGGGGCAACGGGACCAACCGGAGCAACAGGAACGACAGGCCCAAGCGGCCCGACGGGAGCAACGGGACCAACCGGAGCAACGGGAATGACAGGCCCAAGCGGCCCGACAGGGGCAACGGGACCAACCGGGGCAACGGGAATGATGGGGCCGACGGGCCCAACGGGAGCTACCGGTCCTACAGGAGCCACCGGTCCAAGCGGATCAACTGGTGCGACAGGACCTTCAGGAACCACCGGTCCAAGTGGACCGACGGGAGCAACTGGTGCAACGGGAGCCACCGGTCCAAGAGGAGCGACTGGAACATCCACGCAGAATCTTGCAGCAGTGAACAACATGGATACACCTGTTTCCGGTAATGGCTTAGTAAGTTTATATCAGACGGTAGCCAACAATGGAGAAGCAATTACTCATGTAAAAGGTTCTCCTTTCATCTCGATCGAACAGCCGGGATTATATGAAGTGTATTATCAGACAAGGGTTCGGGTTGAGGCACAGTCTTATCCGGTCACAACAGAAACAATGATCTTGTTTGACGGAGAAACAGTTCCTCATTCGCAAGATCATGCGGTTGTTGCTTCTTCGACAGATGAAGCTTTGATGAGCGGCTATGCACTGTTTTATGCAGAATCACCGTCAACTTTGTATTTACGAAATACGCTGGAGAACACTCACTTTAATGATACCGTTTTAATGGTCAAGAAAGTATCATGAGAAGACCGCCGACAGGCGGTCATTACATAAAAGGGGCGGATGCGATGTTTTCGATAAGTGTGTGCATGATTGTAAAAAACGAGGAAAAAGTGATTGGCCGTTGTTTATCGTGTGTTCGTTCGTTTGCGGATGAGATCATTGTTGTGGATACCGGATCGAGCGATGAAACAATCGCTATTGCCCGGGAAATGGGAGCCGTTGTTTACGAGCAGGAATGGACAGATGACTTTGCTGCCGCCCGCAACTATTCTTTTTCAAAAGCAAACTGTGATTATCAGATGTGGCTGGATGCAGACGATGTGATTGATCAGATAAATCAGGAAAAGATCCTTGCTTTAAAGCAGGACATGGACCCGAATACGGATGTCGTAATGATGACTTATGAAATGTCACATGCATCTTATGAAGCTCCATTAAAGTTTGAAAGAGAACGGCTAGTGAAAACAAACCGACATTTTCAGTGGGAGGGCCGTGTTCATGAGAACATCAGATATAGCGGCAGTATCCTGCATACTGATATCTGCATTCGGCATCAAAAAGAATATATCAATGATCCAAACCGCAACTTAAAGATATTCGAATCAATGTTAAAGGAAGGAGAAACTTTTACAGAAAGAGATCTTTATTATTATGCAAGAGAACTCAAAGATCATGGGCGCTATGATGAGGCAATAACCTGTTACAAAAGCTTCTTGAAACAGGGCGGATGGAAAGAAGATCTGATTCAGGCCTGCTGCGATCTGGGTCACTGTTATCTCCATATCCAGGAAAAGAAAAAAGCACTGACTGCCTATTTTCACAGTTTTGTTTACGAAAGGCCGGTAAGCCGGATCTGCAATGCCATCGGTGCATGGATGATGGAGGAAAAGAGATTTGAAGAAGCCGTTTACTGGTATCAACAGTCTCTTTGTTCCAAACATCGCGGCGGATTTGAAAATCAGGATGAGCATCTGTTCCTCCCGGCATATCAGTTGTCTGTCTGTTATTATTATTTAGATGAAAAAAAAGCTGCATGCCATTGGTTTTATGCAGCAAAAAAATGTCATCCGAAACATCCTTTGATCGTGGAAAATGAAAGATTCCATAAAAAAGGCATTTTGTCTGATTGACAAAATGCCTATTTATATCAGAGAAGGCGCAGTCATCCCCATGGGCCCTGTTATGAACTATATTGATGAATTTGAAACACGTAAAATAGAGGTCATAATAGCTCCGTTTGAAACGGAAAATATCCGGAGTTTAGCTATACCGGTTAATGATTCATTTGTCCATTTGGAGTATAAATTTACAAACATGAAACATTCCGTAAGAGTAGAAAAAACAGATATTTCGGTTTCTG
>ERZ827168.5319-NODE-5319-length-10845-cov-9.210195_pt1 | contig 10845 bp, 7 predicted proteins | sample MGYA00519868_ERZ827168 | MGnify/ENA primary metagenome ERZ827168 (study PRJEB31778, sample SAMEA3449271) | human gut metagenome | biome: human gut; feature: human-associated habitat; material: faeces | place: United Kingdom | collected 2010/2012 ...
AAGAATTTGAACAATATATGCAGGATGTGGAGTTGTGCGGTTTTGGAGGCACCGATTTCCGTCCGGTGTTTGAATATGTGGACGGACTGATCCGCAGACATGAGTTTCAGGATCTGAAAGGACTGATTTATTTTACCGACGGACAGGGGACATTTCCGGAACGGATGCCGGATTATCAGACAGCATTTGTGTTTATCCAGGAAGGATATTCCATCCCGGAAGTGCCGGTGTGGGCAATTCGTCTGATCCTGGATGAAGAGGACGTATAGCAGGATATCGCAGGGAAAAGTACAGGAGGATAAAAGTACATGAATATACAGGAAGCAAAGGAACAGATTGAACAGGCGGTGCGTATTTATCTGATGAAAGATGAGTATGGCGATTACCGGATTCCAATCGAGCGGCAGCGGCCGGTATTTCTGCTGGGAGCACCCGGTATCGGAAAGACTGCTGTTATGGAGCAGATTGCCCAGGAGATGGATATTGATCCGGAATATGCATCATTGGTAATTCCGACGATGGTCATCTGCAAGAATTTTCTGGTATCCCTCATCTGACTGCATGGCTTCCGCCAGGCACAACGTAGAGAGAATCCGGGCTCCCATCTTTCTTCTGTCGCCTCCCGGATCCAGAGAGGTTCCTTCCGCCAGATACTTCAGTTCCATCAGGCATTTGACAAATTCATCCTTCTGGAGCCTGCGTTGTCCGTATCGGGCCGTCCAGAGCCGAGCCCGGTATTCTTCTTCCCAGGCTTCCTCCTCTCCGATATATTCTTTTAAGATCTGCTGCCGTTTTGCCGGATCTGTCTCCTGATAAAAATCTTTGGTCCATGTATGTTCCATCTGTTTTTCCTCATTCTGTCAGGCGGATATTCGCAATCCGCTTCGCTGCTTGCTTGATTGGTTTAAAATAAAGACACGTCTTTACTTACTCTTTCTGCCTGCAAACGCAGTCTTCCTGCTTACATTTCGGAGTGGGAAATCGTCTCTTCTGCGTTCAGGTACTCATCGATGTTGCTGCCGTCTACCTTCTGATATTCTGAAAAATAGTACCGGCCTTCTTTCAGGCTTTCCTGGTCAAATTCCTCTCCCTCGAACAGCTCCACTGCCATTTTCGCCATTTTCTTTGCCTGATCCACTCTGTCATTTAGGATGCTGCCCTGCATCTCTCCTGCCTTTACGGCTTCCAGAGCCTCTTCCAGGCCATCAATTCCGAAGATCACCGGCCATTCTTCACGGACATAGCCTGCTTTCCGATAGGCCTCCACAGCCCCAAGTGCCATCTCATCGTTGTTGGACATAACAAGTTCAATCTTTTTTCCGTACTGGCTGATCAGACGGTTCATGCGGTTCTCCGCCTGTCCCCGGTTCCAGTCCGCTAACTGATAACTTAGCTTTTCCAGTATAACATCTTTTTTCATCAGTGTCTTTACGGAATATTCCGTTCTGCTGATGGCATCCTGATGGCCCGCTTCTCCTTCCAGAAGCACATATTGGATCTTTCCGTCCTTGTTTTTATCGACTTCCGGATGGCTGTTGATGTATTCTGCTGCGATCTCACCCTGCATGATCCCGGACTGTTCTGCATCACAGCCCACATAATACAGCTTTTCCCACTGCATCAGGTCTTCTCTTACCGGTTCCCTGTTAAAGAAGATCACAGGAATGTCTTCATTCCTTGCCATTCGGATGATCCGGGACGGAGCTGTCCGGTCCACAAGATTGATACAGAGCACATCACAGCCGGCATCAATCATCTCTTCCACCTTTTCGTTCTGTTCCTGCTGATCGTCGTTTCCGCTTTTTGTCGATACGATAATCCTTCGTTCTTTGTTTTCCATGGCTTTCAGCTGCGCCTTCAGTTCATCCGTCAGTCCATTGATAAAAGGATCATCCTGCGTGTAGGTTATCACTCCAACCCGCAGGGTTTTCTCTGTCTGGTCCGACTTGCCGGAACACCCCGACAGCACAAGCACCGCACTCCCTATCGTGGCAGATAATAATACTGCCACCCTTCTTTTCTTTTTATTCATAGGAATATAAAAACCTTTCTAAATCTTCGTCCATAGAGAAATTTTCCTTGCCAAGTACCTGATATTCGGTTATATATCCTTGCATTTTATAAGACCTGTGCTCGATCCTTTTGGTTATTTCTTCCACACTTTTATAGCCGATTTCATATCCGTCCGGCACAGCCAGCCCCTGAATGTTTCCGTTATCCAGAAGTGCAATCGTCTTCAGACTGTAACCCACTCCATAGAGCTCCGCGCCCTCGTATGTTCCATTTTCTGCCTGCTCTCCAAACTCTTCCAATATTCCTGCATCCAGGATGACAAGAGCATCCGCCTCTGTTTCCTTCTTCATCCGCTCCACAATGTCCTGTTCTTTTCTCCGGTAAATACACCAGCTGATCTTGCTTTCGCTGCCTTCCAGCGCCTCGTTCAATCCACAAATCTCCGCCTGTACAGCCTCGGACATTTTCCAGTCGGCGATAATTCCGATCTTCTGCTTTTTTGTTCTCAGCCGTTCTCCCAGCCATCTTCCGATCTCCCGGTAATCCGGCTGGATCGTGGGACTGGCAGTTTTCCCTTCTTTTACCGCCAGACCATCTGCAATCAGCAGATACGGTTTATTTCCACACTCTTTTTTCAGCATATTTTCCGTCTCATGACCGGGTGCCGGATATATGATAAAGCCATCAATATCGTTGTCCTTCTGTTCCCTGATAAATTCTCTTTCCGCCTCCGGCCCGTCGATCTCTTCCGTATTGCAGATGATCATATGAACGTTGTTCTCTGCCGCAGCCTGCTTCATTCCCTTGATCAGGGCATCCCAGCGTTTGTCACCGGACTCCGGAAGAATCACCGCAATCCGGGGCTCTGCTACGTTCTGATCGAAAATCTTCCATACAAAGAATACTGCCAGCAGCAGCAAAAGAAACTCAATTATAAGAAATTTCATTCTGTTCTTTTTCATCCGCCCGGTCTCCTCTGTATGTATTTTTGTAATTCCAATGCTTCTGCGTTTTCCGGTGTATATGGGATTGCCGGAATACGGATCGTAACCCTTGTTCCTTCGTCCGGTTCGCTTTCTATGGAAAGTCCGTATTCTTCGCCAAACATCAGCCGGATTCTGGAATGCACATTGATTACGCCCACACCGGAACCATGCTTCGGAACCTTGCTGTTATCCGTCAGAATATTTTCCAGGACTTCTTCCCGCATGCCCATCCCATTGTCTTCGATGGTGATCAGAATGTCCTCGTCTTTCTTTTTTCCGCTGACGATGATCATGCCGCCATCATCCTCATCCATATTGCCAACGCCATAATAGATGGCATTTTCCAGGATGGGCTGGATCACCAGCTTTACGATGCAGCAGTTTTCGATCTCTTCCTCGATTCGGAATTCTGTTTTAAACCGCTCTTTGTACCGGGCCAGCTGGATATTCATATAGCTTCTGCTGTGCTGCAGCTCATCCTTAATGGGAATGATGGTCTTACCGCGTGACAGGCTGACACGAAGCAATTTTGCCAGTTCAGAAATCATACGAACCGCTGCTTCATTTTCCTGGGCTTCCACCATCCACGTGATGGATTCCAGTGTATTATACAGAAAATGGGGGTTGATCTGGCTTTGCAGGGCATCCAGTTCACTTTTTCTTCGTTCATTTTGCTGCCGGATGATCTCGTCCATCAGTTTTTCGATCTGTTCATAGGACTTCTGCACAGAATGTCCCAGATGGCGGATCTCCGAGGAGCCGCCGATATAGATATCCGGTTTTCCTCCTGCCTCGTGGGCCTTGACGGAAGCATCCAGCTCCCGGATCGGTTTGGATATCTTCCGGGAAACCAGCTGGTTTCCCTCCAAAAGCATGACCATAAGAACCAGAACAGTAGCAAATACATAGTAGCGGAAGTTCTTATAGTTTGCCGCCTGCACGCTCTCTGGCACAACACCGATCATCTTCCAGCCTGTATAGGCTACGCTGCCGACGATCACGGTCTCGTTCTGACCGCCGGAACGGATCTCGTAGGTTCCGTCCTCGTATTTTGCCGCGTCCAGACTGTTTTCTTCAAATAATCCGCGGTTTAACTCCGTTCCCCGTGGATGATAGATCATCTCTCCGTCCTGACTGGTCAGATAATAGTAGATTCCGCCGGAACAGTCATTGATCTGTTTCATCACGTCCCTGATCACAGAATATTTCATATCCAGTAAAAGAATACCGGTTTCCGGTGTCTCTCCCTTGTTGACATCTACATACCTGCTCAGGGAAACGACCCATTGGTACCGATAAGAGCCGTCCTCAAACAGCTCCTGGATATGCGGTGTGGAAAAGTGTATATTTTCAATGGCATCTTCCGCATTTTTATACCATTCCTGCGTCTGCACCTTCACATTTTTCTTTTCTGCCGCCACCGGCTCCGATGCAATCAGATTTCCTTTTGGGTCATACAAAGCCAGGCTCTGAATCTTATCGGAATTGGTCTCATAGAGCAGACTGAACTGCTCCGAGAATTCCCGGCTGGATATATCAAACTGCTGGACTACGTTGTAGTTTGCCCCGTTCAGGATCTGCCGGATATCCAGCAGATCTGCATTTAACCGGTCTACGGTAGCCTCCACGGTAGCTTCCGTGTTGTCTACCGCTGTTTTTTCCAGAGCCAGCTTGAATCGATGGTAAAGCAGCAATCCCATTACAATGATCGTAACCAGTGAAATCGCCATAAGGACAGACAGGATGATCGACTGTATGTTAAATACGATATTCTTCCGGGAATCCGGATTTCTTTTTCTATCTTTCATGTATTTTCCCTTTCACCTGTTCCCTCTTTTCTGCCTGATGTACTCTCGGAGTCTTTCTGTGCTTGCTCTTTCTGCTTTCCGTCTTTTTATTTTCCGGAAGCTCTGTATTTGGAAGGGGAAACACCGAATTTCTTTTTGAATACATAGCTGAAGTAGTTCGCATCCTGATATCCTACTTTTTCTGCGATCTTATAGCTTTTTTCATCGGTGTTCAGCACCATTTCTTCTGCCCTGTCCATTCGGTAATCGGTAAGATAGGAGACAAAGGACTGACCGGTCTCCTTTTTAAAGATGGACGAAAAGTAAGAATTGGACACCCCAAGATCTGCGCACACATCATCCAGCGAGAGCGCCGGTTCCATATATCTGTCTTTTACGATGTTCTGCGCATCGGTGATGATCCGTCTGGAGGTACTGTTTCTGGTACTTCTCAGTTTTTCGCTGATCGCCATAGACATATTGATGATCCAGTTTGTCATAGAGCTTTCATCCAGCTGAGTCACTCTTTCGTAAAGATTCTGTACATTTCCGGAAATTTCATTGAAATCCATGGAATTATTGGCACAAAATTTGAAAAAGCCGCTGACAATCTCCATGGTGGCCAGATTGTACTGGCTGATGGTGGCTGCATTCTTATGGAGCTTTTCTGTCTCTTTGATGGCTTCTTTCCGGATCTTTTCCTGATCCCCTACATGGATGGCACGAAACAGCTCCTGCATCTTTGTTTCTTCTAAGGGAACCGCCTTTTTTGACTCTTTGGGAACGATCTCTGCGATATTGATGGCTCGTTTCGTTCCGTACAGGACACGGTAGGATACCGCCTCTCTGGCTCCCTCGTAGGAAATACTGATATCGTACAGATTGTTGCAGACGGTTCCGACCCCTGCGGTAACCGCCGCCCCCATAATTCTCCATGCCCAGCGGCAGAACCGGTCACACTTGTCCGTCAATTGAGCTATCTCATCTTCTGAATGGAGTTCCATAATCAGAATGGTATTACCCATATAGATGAATTCCTGGCAATTACAGTTCTCCATCAGCCGCTGTTTGATCTCCCGTTCCACAGACATGGATAATAATAAGGGATTCATCCCATCCGGCACATCATTTTCCGAGGTATGAAAGATAATACAGCAAAACAAAGGTCCCTTCATATCCACCTGATAATCCAAAAGGAATCGTTCATAGTCCTCTTCTCTGACTCTTCCTTCAATCAGGGAAATGAAGAAATTGGACTGCAGCTTTGGTAATACCTCCTGGAAATAGTCTTCCAGTTTTTTTACATTTAACTTTTCTTCCCGTTCCCTGTCCAGTGTGGCTTTCAGCTTCATCAGGCTTTCTGACAGCTCGGTGGCGCTGATGGGTTTCAGCATATATTCCTTAATTTCCAGATGGACGGCCTCTTTTGCATATTCGAATTCATCAAAACCGGTGCAAAGCATAATGTAAATATTGGGATAGTCCTGGTTCAGCTTTCTTGCCAGCTCCAGTCCATCCATATAAGGCATCTTAATGTCCGTCAGCACCACATCAGGCTGAAGCTTTTCCACCAGCTCCAGAGCCTTCACGCCGTTGGTGGCACTTCCCACTACGTCAAATCCCAGATCATTCCAGCGGATCTTTTTTTTCATAACATCGATGACCTCTACTTCATCATCGACAAGAATCACTTTATATTGTTCCATCCTTATCCTCCTGTTTTGCGGAGCATATTATTGTTCCTTTATTATAGCAGAAGATTGCTCTCTGCTGAATGAATAGTTACAAAAATTTTGTAATTATTCAGAGCCCCATCTCGATTCCGCTTACGCTGCATCTCGATGTTGCTTCTCGCCATATGAAATTCCAGAAAAATAGCTCATTCATGTAAACATGATTCGCGATTTTTCTTCCATTTCGCATGGCTCTGAATAGTTACAAATTTTGCCAGAACAGAACAAAAGACCGCCCTGGTCATCCATCGGACGACCGGGCTGTCTTATATTCTATCTGTTTATGAAGATGTTGGAATCAAAAGTTTTTCTGACCCCTTTGATACCAGATTGCTACGTGCTTTGCACTCCTGGTATCTTTATGAATGTCTCATTATTTTTTCTGTACATATTTCAGACAGTCAAGTGTTACGGCTGCCAGGATAATGATACCTTCGAAGATGAACTGAAGGTTAGTATCAATACCAAGAATTGTCAGTGCGTATGTCAGGGAGGTAAAGATCAGTACACCGGTTACAACTCCGGAGATCTTACCGATACCACCGGTAAAGGATACACCACCAACTACGCAGGCTGCGATGGCATCCATATCCCATCCCTGTCCGTAAGCTGCACTACCGGAACCAACCATACGGTTACATTCCAGCCAGGAACCGAAGCCATACAGGATACCTGCCAGCATAAATGCTCCCATTGTTACTTTAAATACAGAGATACCGGATACTGCTGCCGCTTCCGGGTTTCCACCTACCGCATACAGGTTTTTGCCAAACGTTGTTTTGTTCCAGATAAACCATACAATGGCAACTGCTGCAACAGCCCACAGAATGATGGTCGGGAATTTTCCGATCTGCGGAATGAAAGTATTCGGGATGGCAGAATCAATCGCACCGAAGGATACACCCTTGGTCGCATAGGTAACCAGACCGAAGATGATCAGCATGTTCGCCATGGTAGAGATAAACGGATGCATTTTGAATCTCGCCATGAAGAATCCGGCAATCATGGCAAATGCTGTCGTAAGGATTACACACATTAACAGTGCAAACAGTGCTTTCGCTGTAGCAGGCATAGCGGAGAAGTCAAATACATGTCCGAATACGGCACCTGTATTGATTCCGTTATGCATGATGATGGTTGCTGTAACCATACCCATACCAACCATACGTCCCACGGAAAGGTCGGTACCTGTTAACAGGATCAGACCGGCAACACCAAGTGCAAGGAACATACGCGGGGATGCCTGCTGTAAGATATTCAGGATGTTGGTAACAGTCAGCAGCTGTGTATTTTTGACGATCGGTGTGATGATACACAGTGCGATGAAGATCAGAATGATTACGATATACAGACCGTTTTTGTACAGGAACTGAGATAAATCGAAGGTATATCTGTAATTTTCCAGTTTCTGTATTCTCTGCTGCGGGAATGTAAATTTGGAAGCCCGCAACAGGTCGATCAGGTGATATTTATGCATGAATGCTTCATGTCTTCTGTCCTTGATCTCCTGAAGCTTCGATTCGTGAGCCATCTGTGCATCAAACAATTTATTTTTGAGCACATATTTCTCAGCCTTAATCTCTTCTGCATCCTTCAGAGAAGCAACCTTTTTCTGATGCTCGCTCTTTAGATCTGCTTTGACCTTCTCATATCTGCTGTTTTCTTCTGCTTTTGCAGCTTTGCAGCTTTTGTTTACTACGTCGTAATAATCCTTTTTGTAATGCGCGGCCAGATAGCTTTCTGCCTCTGCGATCAGCTTTTTGATTTCTTCTTTGTTGTCTGCTTCTACTTTTTTTGCATTTTCCAGCTCTTTTTTGCTGTTTTCAATGATCTTATCTCTCTGTGTTGCGGATAAGTTCTTGTTTTCTTTTGCGATCGCGATCTGTTTTTTCAGATCGCTCACTTTGTCAAAGCCGTCTGCACGTAATGCATCGATTTTTTTCTGGATTTCTTCCACATATTCATCGATCGGCTTCAAAAGCTTTGCTTCTTCTTCCGACGAAATAATAACGCTGTTTTCTGCCATTTCCAATTTTCCTCCTGTTACAGGTATTTAGCACTGAGTCTCAATAATTCTTCCTGGTTTGTTTCTTTGGTATTTACGATTCCGGCCAGACGTCCGTTAGACATAACACCGATTCGGTTGGTAATACCAAGAATCTCCGGCATTTCGGAAGAAACAACGATGATTGTTTTTCCCTGTTTCGCCATATTGATAATCAGTTCATAGATTTCATATTTTGCTCCAACATCAATTCCTCGTGTCGGGTCATCCATCATGAATACGCTCGGTGAACGTTCCAGCCATTTACCAAAGATAACCTTCTGCTGATTACCACCGGAAAGGTTGGCGATCATATCATCCGGTCCCATACATTTTGTATGCATGATCTTGATTTCTTCAGCCGTTGCACGCACCATCTTGTCATGCGACAATGCGATTCCGCTCTTATAATGCTTCATATTCGCAATGGTAGTATTGAATGTAATATCGCCCTTCAGGAACAGACCATTGGCTTTTCTTTCCTCTGTAATCAGAGCAAATCCGTGATCCATGGCATCCTTCGGGGAGGAGAAGTTCAGTACCTTTCCGTCATATACGATATTTCCTTCTGCTCTTGTACGAATTCCGAAGATGGTCTCCAGAAGTTCGGTACGACCGGCACCGACCAGACCATAGAATCCGAAAATTTCTCCTTTTTTAATATCAAAAGAAATATTCTGCAGTTTCGGTGCATATTTTGTTGATATATTCTGTACGGAGAGAATCGTTTCTCCCGGTGTATTGTCTACAGGCGGAAATCTGTTGTCCAGAGAACGTCCAACCATGGCGGCGATCAGTTCGTTCATATCCGTTTCTTTACTTGGCTTGGTCATGACCAGGCTTCCGTCTCGCAATACGGATATTTCATCGCAGATTTCAAATATTTCATCCATTTTATGTGAAATGTAGATCAGGGCAATTCCCTGTGCCTTCAGCTGACGCATCATCTTAAAGAGCTTTTCAACCTCCGGTGCAGTCAGGGATGATGTAGGTTCATCCAGTACAATGACTTTTGAATGATAGGAAATCGCTTTTGCGATCTCACACATCTGCCTCTGAGATACAGACATTTTCTTCATTGGCTGCGTCAGATCAACTGTAATTCCCAGCTTTCTGAACAGGTCTGATGTTTCTTTTTTCATTCTTCCTTCGTCGATCACTCCAACGGAATTCTTTGGGTATCTTCCAAGGAACATGTTATCTACAACACTTCTTTCAAGACACTGGTTCAACTCCTGGTGTACCATTGCCACTCCGTTTTCCAGTGCATCCTTCGGACCGGAGAAATTCACTTCTTTTCCGTCCAGTACGATGGTTCCTTCATCTTTCTGATAGGTTCCAAAGAGGCATTTCATCATTGTCGATTTTCCGGCACCGTTTTCACCCATCAGTCCCATAATGGTTCCAGGTTTGACATTCATGCTGATATGTTTCAGAACCTTATTTCTACCGAACGATTTGCTCATGCCGTTAATCGATAAGATATATTTATTCTTATCTTCTGTCATAGCTGCGCTTCCTTTTCTTAGTAAAGAAGGGTATCATTGCTGACACCCCTCTATAATTTCATTCATTTACGGTAACGATTCAGAAACCTCATCTCGATTTCGCATGGCTCTGAATCGTTGCCATTTACACTTTTATTCTGTCTCTAAATTATTTGGAGAGAAGTGATGTATATGCTGCCGCATTATCGGTCTTAACCATGTTAATTGCAAAAGCATCATACTCGCTCGGGTTTCCAAGACGGTTTGTGATATTGGACTCTGTCTGTCCGTCTCCACCGATGTAATCTACCTTCAGGTTCAGCAGATCATCATATTTCTCCAGCAGAGGCTGATAGGTAGAGCTCAGGAAGTTATCCGATGCGTTGTAGATATTCAGCCATACTTTTTTGGATGGGCTCTTGCTTTCATCCAGCTGTTTTGCAACCTTGTCGTAAACTTTTGTAGAATCTGTGAAATCGTTGTAGTTATCGGCTGTTACAGCAATATTTAATGCGTAGTAAGATCTCTCTTCTTCGCTGTATCTGTAATCTTCACCCTCTGTCAGGCAGTTGCCGGCTTCATCTGCTGTACCGATACCGGTATTGATATCTACACCGTCCAGTGCGTTACGCAGAACTCTCAGTGTCAGGTAAGCCTGAACGTCTGCATGCTGAGAAATTGTTCCGCCATATCCTTCACCGATTGCTGCTACAGCATCGCTGTTTGCATCATAACCGAAGGTAGGAACTTTGTTGTCTTTTGCCCATGCATTGAACATTGACATTCCCATACCAT
>ERZ827168.5321-NODE-5321-length-10844-cov-4.162110_pt1 | contig 10844 bp, 12 predicted proteins | sample MGYA00519868_ERZ827168 | MGnify/ENA primary metagenome ERZ827168 (study PRJEB31778, sample SAMEA3449271) | human gut metagenome | biome: human gut; feature: human-associated habitat; material: faeces | place: United Kingdom | collected 2010/2012 ...
AACAAGGACATCCCCCTCCTGCGCAAGTTCAAGCCCCACATGAACCATCAGGTTATCGCAACGATAGGTCTGAACCGTAACCGCGGGGCCTGCAACTTTCATACCACGGACGATTGGATGAATTTTTCTCATTGCTCCAAAGCGGCCCATTGCATCACTGATTAGCGCGGTACCAAATGTTGCAAATTCTTCTACCAGCTTCGGATCGGGTCTAATTGTAAGCTTGTTTATTTCACTCATAATGTAACCTCATTAGCATAAATTGATTGTTTGATTATTATCGAATGGCAAGCCGCATACGGTAGGGAATCGTAATTGTTTGTACCCCCCTACCAGCAGCCTGTTGTGCCTCATGGCGCAAAGCCTGCACAGCGTTGTCCAGTTCCTGTGCCCACTCGCTACGCAACACAAGTTGAACCCCGCTCTGCGAAAGTGCCATAAGGCAGAATCTCTCGGCAGTACATGTTTCCTCCGTACAGAACACAATCTCACGGACATATCGAAACACTCCAAATGTCTTCAGATTTTCAACATGCCGTCGCTTATCCCATTTGTGTGTTGCATCGGATAATTCCGGATGACATTGCAACACTCGCTCAGACGCTCTGATTAATTCCTCATATGCCCGCTCACATCTCCAATCGAACACACCGGGCCAATCATAGTCAACAGCTGCGAAAACACCATCCGGCCGCAAAACCCTGCATATTTCTGGAATAGCCATGTCTGGCCTCATCCAGTGAAACGCTTGAGAGCAAACGATAAGATCTGCGGAGGCATCCCCCGCCGAAATATTCTCTGCTGTTCCCTGACACAGAAATACTCCTTTTGCATCACCGAGAAAAGCTGTCGCTCGCGCAAGCATATCTGCATTCGGATCAATGCCGATCACGGTCTCTGACAGTTCCAAGAGGGCACGTGTAGACAGCCCCGTCCCACAACCAAGATCAATGGTACATTGCACACTTTTGCCTGTATAGTATTTCAGCAATCGCAGCGCCTCTTGTGGAAAATGCGGACGTACCGCATGATACAGTTCAGAAATGCCATTAAAACGTGAACGGTTATCAAACTGTCGTTCTTCCATTTTTTATAAGCCGGATGCCATCGGAATGAATGTAATCAGCGACGGAATAAGTACCAGAAGGAAAAGCACTGCGATCAATGCGAGCAAAAACGGAATGCACACCTTGGAAAGTTTTTCAATCGAGATCTTGCCGATATCACATCCGACAAAGAGGCAACTGCCTACCGGCGGTGTAATCTGTCCTATGGCAAGCGCCAACGTCATCATAACGCCAAATGCAATGATATCATTTCCATCTGCGCCAAGCTGCTGAAGCGTCGGCACGAAAATTGGTGTCATCAGCAGAATCGCCACTGCATTCTCCAAAAAGCAACCTGCTATAAGCAGTACCACCATCATCAGCAGTTCGATAACCAGTAAACTGTCAGACAAGCCAAGAACCGTGTTGGCAAAAAGCTGCGGAATTCGTTCCACAGTAAGGATATAACTGAAAATATCCGCACCGGCAACAAGGAACATCAGCGTTGCAGAGCTCGCTGCAGTATCCTTCAAAATCCCCCAAAGTTCCTTCCAATTTAGTTCTCTGTAAACGAATGCACCGACAATAACACCATAAACAACTGCAACGGCAGCGGATTCAGTAGCAGTGAAAATGCCAAGATAAATACCTCCAAGAATGATTAGCGGCATCAAGAGCGCCCAAATACCGTTTTTCATCGCGGCAAAAAACGCTTTTAGCGTTGCCTTTTCGCCGCCACGCCATCCATTCTTCCGCGAGATAAGGTATTCTACAAGCATCAGGGCAAGGCACATGAGTATCCCCGGAACAATGCCTCCTAAGAACATTTTACCAGTAGAAACCCCTGCCGTTGTAGAATAAAGTACCATTGAAATAGATGGAGGAATCAGCAAGCCGATCGTGCCTGAACTGGCGCATACCGCTGTGGAAAAGTCTCTTGCATAGCCACGGTCAATCATTGATGGAATCATGACCGCACCAATCGCCGCCGCAGTTGCCGGTGCAGAACCAGAAAGTGCGCCAAAAAAAGTACATGCAATCGTCGCCACCATTGCAAGGCCTCCAGTTGTCCGTCCGACCGCCGCAGATGCCATATCCGTCAACCGCTTGGAAACCCCACCGCGTGCCATGATATTGCCTGCTAAAATAAAGAACGGTACGGCCATCAGCGTGAATGACTCGGCGCTGCGAAAGTACTTTTGTGCGAGGCTAACAATGGTAATATCTCCAAATACGACGCCTGCAATCATTGCGGAAAAAACAAGTGCAAGGGAAATAGGCGTTCCGATAAAAAGGAGAATAAAAAACACAATAAACAGCGGACCAATCATTCGACCTCTCCTTTTTCCACATAATGCTCCCCGATATTCAGTATTTTCCCCAAAACGGCTTCCATCTTGATCAGAACCATCAAGCCCATACTGACAGGGATAAACACATTAACATATGCGACCTTCAGCCACGGCATAGACGGAGACACTTGACTGATTTTCATCAGTCTCGCAATAACCTGCCCGCCCTCAATGCACAGCATCAGGCAAAGCACAAGAATCACAATATCACAGATCACATCAATCGCTGTGCGCATCCTTTTGTTTTTGATAGTATTCAGGAGTGCTGTGACGCGAACATGCTTATCCGAGCGAAGCACCATTGCTGCACCGAGGAAGGTCTCGATGCTGAAAATATAAGTGGCAAATTCTTCAGACCATGAAAGCGGCGCTTTTAGCACATAGCGAAAGATGACCTGCGCAAAAATAATCACGGTAATCATCAGCAGAAAAATCGTGTTAATTATGCCAAGCATCGCGCCTATTCTATCATTTACAGCCTTTAACGCCTTATAGAGGGCCATATTGCACCTCCTCATTAACCATTCTGAATGCTGGAAAGAAGTTCAGGATACTTGCTTTCGTATTCGCTGTACAAATCCGCAACAGCTGCACGGAACGCATCAACATCGACATCATCATTGATCTCCATTCCAAGCTCTGCTATCTGTTCGAGCTGAGACACTTCTTGATCCTCGGTATAATGATAAGACCATTCCGAAACTTCCTTACCAATCTCAAGAAATGCCGTTTTTTCATCATCTGTCAGCTTGTTCCAACTCTCAACAGACATAACAATCGGTTCAGTAGTGTGGACGTGCCGCGTAATGGACAAATACTTCTGCACCTCGCTCATATTTTGATCAATAACATTTGCGAGGCTATTTTCCTGTGCTTCGACAGTTCCAAGCTGCAGCGCGGAGAAAAGCTCATTGGCTGCAATGGGTGTGGCTTGCGCACCGAGCATATTGAATGTTTGTACATAGAGTCCTGAGGTTGGAACGCGAATCTTTAACCCCTTCAGATCCTCTGGCGTACGGATTGGCCCGCGATTATTGGTAATATAGCGAAAGCCATTTTCCAGCCAGCAAATAACCACGAGGCCTTTGTCTTCCAGCGTTGCCGAAAGCGTCTCGCCCACTTCACCATTAACTACACGCAGCACATGGTCGGTGTCTTCGAAGAGGAATGGAAGGCCCATCACCGAAAAGTCTGCAACAAGGTTTGAGAGTTGTCCATCGTCTGTAACGACCATATCAATCTCGCCAAGCTGGCAGGCTTCCAGCACCTCTGTGTTGTTACCCAGCTGTCCGTCCGGGTAGATATCGAAATCAAACCTGTCTCCGTACTTTTCCCGAACTAGTTCGGCAAACATTTCAACACCCTTTTGATACGGATGAGACGCACTCTTGGATTGACTGACGCGGAAAGTAATCGTTTCAGCAGCACTGCCCGTCTTGTTCACGTTGTCTTTTTCATTATCAGTGGTTTTGTCGCTGCACCCAGCAAAAAGACTGACAATCATCAAAGCGCTCAGAGAAATTGCAAGAAACCTATGCCCTAGAATTTTCATTTTTCCCTCTCTTTCTGCCCAAGCCCTGCAACGGCCCATTGCACAGCTTGTGCTTGTAGCAATTTAGAGTTTTGCAAATATTTGCACCTCACGCAATTATTCTCACATTTTATTAACAGAAATGCAAGAAAATTCTTGAAAAAAGAAACCATTTGTTGTATCATTTTATATATTATGAAATTTTTTTCATTTCCTCGTCAAGCTCGACAAAAAAACTCGCATAATTTGAGCAGACCATCCAGATGAAAGTGAGGTTCAATTCATGGGCAGTTCTGCACAAGGGCGCGTAGTTACCCTTTCCACCGCTACAAACGCCTCCTTCCAAATCCGTGACCGCTTTTATTCCCTCTCTAAAACCAACCAGCGCATTGCAACCTACGTTTTGGATCACACTGACAGCATCTCAACCTTAACCATTTCCCAATTGGCACGAAAGGTTCAGGCTTCACCAGCCGCTGTTACGCGCTTTTGCCAAATTTTCGGTTTTTCCGGTTTTCCCGAAATGAAGTATCACATCTCCAACAACCAGTCTCCCTTCAATACCGACAATAAACACATTCTGCCCAACGAGTCTATCAGCACAGTAAAGAACAAAGTTAGCCTTCTTTACTTACAGATGATAAAGGAGTCCGTCTCTCTCGTTGATGAAAATCTGTTACAGCGCGCAGTGCGCCGTATCATCGCTGCAGAGCGACTTGTCTTTTTCTCTCAAGGTGGCTCTGGCATCGCCGCTCAATTTGCCCAAGTCTCCTTTATGCAAATCGGATTCGCCTGTCATTGCTATAACGACATGACAATTTCCAAACTCGCCGCATCCGAATTGACTCCTCGCGACGTTGCGATCGGCATCAGCTTTTCCGGCATGGCGAAGGTTCCCGTCGACGCACTTCGCATCGCGCATGAGCGAAAGGCGTGCACAATCTGTATCACGGGATTTAGCAATTCACGGCTCATGCGTTATGCCGATATTCCTTTCTGTTATAACTGTAAAATCGATGATGATATGCGTACGATGAATATTGCGCGAATCTGTGAAATCGGTATTCTTGGACTTTTGCACGGATGTGTCCTTTCACAGGATTACGAACACGTGCATCAAAAGGCAGATTCCCTAAAGGCAGCAACTCTCCTTGGTCGCTACGGAAACTGATATAAAATAGCCATTGTCAAGAGGCGAATTGCCCAAACAAGGGCATTGTTGATTTTTTAGGTAAGTAGCTATTCTTCTAAATCTTCCTTATACACTCCGTCCACCTTTAAGGTGCAAAGTCAACCGACATGAGTTTGTGTCCAATTACTTCTTGTTCTGTCATACTAATATTCACGTCTCAAGCAGAACGTAAGAATCCGCTGCCTCGTCTTCTTTAAAGCAGGCTTATAATCGCGAAGACATTCCTTGACTCGCTCGTCTTTCTCGATTTGAAGATGAACCAGACTGTCAATTGTGGTGAGCAAGACATCGTGCGATACGGGTAGCATCCAGTTTATCTGTTCTGTTTTTTTCTCTTCATCAAGTACACGTTCCCCGCAAAATAACGGCTCATATAAACAAGTGCAGGGGCAAAAGCCCCTCGCTGGTCTTCCGTCCCCACGGTCTTCATAAGCCAATTTCGCAACAGCTCCTGTACAAAGCCAAACTGGGCCGTACAGATTCGATTTCGAAATCGAATTCGTACGACCCAGTCTGTTTTTCACTTTTGATTGTCGCGCTCCATGGTCTCTTTTACCGCGCGATAGATAAAAGCATTCGCTGATTCTCCTCGTGTTTTAGCATGCTCTTGTATGTGCACTTTTTCTCCCTTAGGAATACGAAGAAGGACACGATCAAGCTTCTCCCTTTCATATTTTTGTATTGCACGGTTTTCCGCTTCACTGCGAGCTATACCAATCACATCCAATCATCCTTATTCCGACACTATCGTTCTTTAATATGCGATATCGTATAACATGCACATAATACCGTGACAAATTTTGTGCAGGTCTTCTCTTGATATGCGATATCGTATATGTTATACTACAGCTATAACAAAACAACGGCAGTTGCAGAGTGTTACCAGCACTCCGCAACCTGCGCAGGTGAGAGATCCACCTACACAACGGCTGAAGCCGCACCGTCAGGAAGTAGTATACCCTGTTTTGCCCCATTTGGCAAGATACGGTTACTATAAAACTTCTTCTGTGTGCGCTCGGGCGTCGGATTTCCGCACCCTCAGCGGGTTTGGAGCAGCGTGTAGGCGAAATGCCTGCACGCTGTTTTGCTTACCGCTTGGGGAAAGGAGGTAAAGATATACCACGGAAGAAGAGAAGAAAGCACCAATCCGGGTACGCGTTAACCGCAGCCTTGTATTTTTCTGCTGCATGGCTGTTCTGCCGGAGACCTGCGGTTGCGGAGGAACGCGTCCGACGCTCACCGTCTCGCACGATAACAGCTGCGATGACTATGTCACCGTCGTCCCGCTCATCCCGACCGGACACTATGCGCCCGGCGAAGGCTGGCAGACCGGCAGCCATGCGCTCGTCACCGTAGACGACAAGACCTACACGGCGCTGTGCGACTACCCTGTGACCATCCACGCAAGCTGTCTCGGCCGCGGACTCGGCCATGTCTGGCCGGCAAAAGAGCGCAACGGCGTCCTGAAAGCCCTTGCCCATCACTTCCTGATCACGAAGGAGAACCTGCTATGAACACTAAGACCACCAAGCCGTTCGAGATGTGGACGGCATGGGACTGCCTCGGCAGGCATGACTGCCGCCCCGTCATCGTCATCTCACAAGAGGGCGATACGGATGCCGTCACCGTCATCCCTCTCACCTCGGACCGCGAGAGCACGCAGCTCCCGACGCATGTGCTCGTCTCGGAACAGGGCCTTGACCACACCAGCCGCGCTCTATGCGAGAAGGTGAAGACCATCCGCCGGAAGACACTCATCCGCCGCATCGGCTGCGTCTACGAGCCCTACGACCGTTTTGCCCTCCGTCACGCTTTGGCCGTCCATCTCGGACTGCAGGCGGAGGAAGGCACCCAGGCGTGGAACTGACCGCGCCGAATATAAACCATATTATAATAATTAGGAGATACGATCCATGAATACGACTGACAACATCAAGAGCCTCTTCAACAGCGCAAACCCCATGACCACCGAGAACAGCTATGAGCCCTCCGGCGTCTGCATCGGCGACACGGTGCTCGACAACACCCCCAGCGGCTTCGCCCTGTTTCAGGCCATTGGCGGCCACTATACCTCCCCTGCTCAGGCCATCGAGGAGCTGGTGGACAATGCCATCTCCTCCATCAAAGCGAACGGCGGCAGCGGCGAAGTCATCCTCCGTCTCACGGATGGCGGCGACTATGTAGACATCTCCGTCTGCGACAGCGGCACCGGCATCTCGGACCTCGGCGCGGCGCTGACCATCTCCGGCTGCGGCGGGGCGCAGACGCCGCTGAATGAGCACGGCTGCGGGCTGAAGAACGCCCTTTCCTATCTCAGTGAGGAGGCCGAGCTGTGGCTCCTTGAGAGCCGCACCAAGGAGGACGCGGCGGCGGACCGATACCGCTGCGTGTCCGCGCCCTATGCCGCCATCGACCGAAGGATGCGCGCAAAGATCCATCAGGGCAACGGCGCCATTCTGTTTGAGACCGGCACCACCGTCCGCGTCCGCTGCGGCAAGGAGAAGCTTGAGTGCCTCAAGCCCGCAACGAAGCGCGCCAAGGCGGACTTCCGTCAGCTGTGCGGCTACCTCAAGGAGGAGCTCGCCTACACCTATGCAGCCATCCTTGCGGAGGGGCGTGTCACCATCGGCATCATCTGCCGCGAGCAGAACGCGCACGAGAGCTGCCATCAGCTCGAGGCGCTCGAGCCGCTCTGGGAGGCAGACCCGATAGAGCTGCCGGAGACGCCGGCGGACTTCGGCGGCGGTGAGGTCACCGTCCGCTGCTGCTACGGCACCATCGAGGCAGATAAGGAGAATGCCACCTACTATAAGGGCAATATGGCCTCCTCCGGCCTTGAGATCCGCATCAACGGCCGCTGCATCGAGCGCGGCCTGTACAGCAAGGTGTTCGGACGGGCGCTGCACCCGAGCTGCAACCGCTTCCTCGCGCAGATCGACCTGCGCGGCGAGGACGGCATCGCGTTCCCCGCAACGGAGACGACGAAGAACGCCTTTGTCGAGGGAGACGCGCGCACGCAGGCGCTTTTCCGCTGGATCCGCGCCAATGTCAGGCAGCCGGAGACCTCGCGCGAGTCGCTGGAGAGCCGCCTCGTCGGCAAGCTCGCGGAGAAGAAGGCGGCGGAGAGCGATACGCTCCGCATCGGCCGCGAGGAGGGCACCTACCGCACGATCGGATTGCAGGGGAAGATCGACCTGCTGGTGAGCAAGACCGATGGAATGACCATCTATGAGGCGAAGGCAAAGGGCACGAAGGCGGAGGACCTCTACCAGCTTCGGCTCTATGCGGACGGCTGCGCGATGGACGGCATGCCCGCGAAGGAGAGCGTGCTCATCGGGGCGCGCCATCCGAAGGAGGTGTGCAGTCTGGCGGAGCAGCTCAACAGCCAGTGCGACCCCACGGGAGCGCCGTATCACTTCGTGCTGCGGACATGGACGGAGGAGGGCATCAGCGCATGACACCCTATCCGCTGATCAACGGGAAGGCGGCGGGGGAAGGTATCCCCCGCCGCCGGCTCGAGATGGGCTGCACGGTGCTGCGCTGAGCGTACTGTTCGGTACGACCGTCAACGGCCTTGTGGCTGAACAAGAGAGTCGATAGGCTTAAAAGAGGACAATAAAACACGGCGGCGGCAGAGAGCTGCAACTCCCTGCCGCCTGCGAAGGTGAAGCACCACCTACACAACGGGATTTCCCGCACCGATGATATCAGTATAATCGATTGCTCTCGTTTGTGCAAGGAAAACCTTCAGAGCGACTCTGAACACTGTGTAGGCTTTTAATGCACCTACACAGTGTTTTCTTGTCCACATACAAGAAAGGAGTCCATCTAATATGGCCTTGTCCAATAATAAAATCGTAGCATTTCCTTCACCGGATTCTCATAAGTTGGAGGCAGGAGGGATCTGCCCTATGGAAATCAAGCACACACATCCCAAAAGCAAGTCGCCGGACGAACGTGCGGCACAGCTTAAAGACATTCGCAACGCCTGCATAGCCTTGCTCATGGCGCAGAAGAAGACTGCCGGAAAAGAGAGTGCGTAAGATGAGATACGAGGCCGCTTATGCACGCCAGTCCGTCGAAAAGAAGAACAGCCTTTCCATCAAGGGACAGCTTGACCTATGTACCCAGACCTCCGGAAATTCGTCGCTGATCATGTATAGCGATCAGGGCTACTCAGGGAAAAACACAGATCGCCCCGACTTTCAGCGATTGCTCAAGGACATCAAGGCAGACAAGGTCAGCAAGCTCTATGTCTATCGACTTGACCGCTTCTCGCGTTCCATTGCTGACTTCGGTCAGCTTTGGAACGTGCTGCAAGCACACAATGTCGAGTTTGTTTCTGTGACAGAGAACTTTGACACCTCAACCCCCATGGGGCGAGCGATGCTCCATATCATCATGGTTTTCGCCCAACTGGAGCGCGAGACGACGGCGGAGCGCGTGAAAGACAACTATGATAGCCGTGCCGCACTTGGCTCGTGGCCCGGTGGACCTGCTCCTTACGGGTATCGCAACGGACGGACAAGCACAGGAAGTCCTACGCTAATCCCGAACAAGGAGCAGATGGAGATCGTCCGCCGCATTTTTGAGAAGTACGCAGAGGAAGACGCCAGCCTCAAAAGTGTTGCCGGTATGCTGAATCGGGAGAAAATCCCCTGTGTTCGGCGCAGTACTTGGGATAATGTCAGCGTCGCCCGAGTTCTTCATACGCCTGTTTATGTCAATGCGGATGCTCAGGTGCGTCTATACTATGCCTCACTCGGCGTAAAGGTCGTGTCTGAGGAAAGCGCGTTTGACGGAGAGCACGGCCTTCTCCTGTACGGTAAGCGCAAGGCAAACGACCGCAAATACACCGACGTCAAGGATCATCACCTTGCAGTGCTGAACAGTCCCGGTGTTGTATCCTCCGACCTCTTTCTGCGCTGTCAGGACAAGCTCTCACACAACGCACAGATCGGAAATGCGGGCAAGGGCACACACAGCTGGCTCAGCGGTATGATGAAATGTGCCAAATGCGGATACAGCATCACCGTGCAGCAAAGAAAAAACGGCCTCCGTCGTATGATTTGCTCAGGCCGCTACAACCTCTCCCGGTGCGATGCCGATATCCGCACCGATCTCACCGAGTTGGAAAATGCCGTCGCTATGGAAATTGAAAGGCTTCTCGCAGAATGCCCGCCGAGCGAGCCGGTCGAGCCGATTCGAAAGGATATCTACGCAGAGAAGCTTGACGCCTTAGACCGCAAGGCAGACCGCTTGCTGGAGGCGTTTGCCAACGATGAGAGCCTGAACGGTGCTTACCTTCAGCGTGCGCTTGCCCGCCTCGAAAAGGAACGAAAAGATATTCTTGCATCGCGCAAGCGCGAGAAATCGAGACCGGCCATACCGGATAAGCTTGTCTTTTCCGAACTGAGCTTTGAAGAAAAGAAGATCGTTGCCGCACAGTTCATCGAGCGGATAGAGGTCACCGAGGACTCTGCAGAGATCAAGTGGGCTGTATAAAGTCCGGCATATACAAGAAAAGACGGCGCAATGGTCAAGCTGGTCGGCGAGGATGCGCGCGATCTGCACGTCGTAGCCCTCGGTGTAAGCGCCGGCGACGTTCTCCACAGGAATGTTGGCGGCGGTCGCGGCGCTCTCCTGCCAGTTGCTCGGCGCGTAGGCACATTCCATGCCGACGCGGAACTGGCTGCTTTCAGTCGCGGGTGGATCGGTTTCTT
>ERZ827168.5325-NODE-5325-length-10840-cov-2.900325_pt1 | contig 10840 bp, 4 predicted proteins | sample MGYA00519868_ERZ827168 | MGnify/ENA primary metagenome ERZ827168 (study PRJEB31778, sample SAMEA3449271) | human gut metagenome | biome: human gut; feature: human-associated habitat; material: faeces | place: United Kingdom | collected 2010/2012 ...
ATGCCTTGTATGGTGTTGATTTTATCACATTCCGTAAGGAATCAACATCAAGCTTGCTCAGGTCTATCACCTTTCCCTGCCGGACGCCGTATTGACAACCCGGTTCTTCAAGTACGTTTTCCGACACAGCAGAAGCTGACACACTCCTGTCAAGAGTCTCGGACATACGAGCCTTTGCACGGGACAGTTTTTCATCGTCAACCCTATTGCAGAACAATCCGTTCAGATAGTTAAGCGGAGCGAAGTTCACGTTGCTCCAGCCTCGCTCAAATATTTCCGGCTTTGCAGCATCATACAGGTTCCCAAGCAGATTGGTCAGCACCTTGAATCTATTCTTCCATTCGTCTTTCTCCAGAATCCGGTTATATGCCATACGAAGCATCTCAAGCTGCTCAAGTGTGTCCGTCTCCGCGACAATATCATCAATCACAATTCCGATTTGACGAAGGAAAGCCACGCACTCGACAATGCAACCGTCAATGTCGGAAATGAGCTGTTCTATGTCCTTTGCCGGGAACTCTCCATTCTCTCCTGACGAGGCATAGTCAGCAAGAGCTCGCTGCATATACTTGAAAACATTGACATAATCTACAATTATTCCACAAGTCTTTCCTGGGCAGACACGATTGGCACGGGCGATGGCCTGCATCAAGGTGTGTCCCTTCATCGGCTTGTCCAGATAAAGCGTCGAAAGCAAAGGAACATCAAAGCCAGTAAGCCACATAGAACAAACAAAAACAAGCCTAAATGGGTCATTCGGGTCTTTAAACCTGTCTTCAATGTCCTTGCCTCCCCTTATTTCCTTCATTTTCCGTCTATGCACAGTGATGTCGAGGTGCTGAGCAGCAAACTTCTCCTCCTCGCCGGCTTCCTCGCTGATGACGACAGCCATCTCTGTTCCATCCATATAGGCCAGAATCGAGTTCAGTCTGTCCCTCTCCTCCTGCGTCTTTGCCTCATTGCGCTCCTGCACAAGAAGTTTCATCTCCTCTTTCCAATATTTCTGAACCTTGTCGAACATTCTGATAACCGTGTATTTATCCACACTGATGACCATTCCCTTGCCGAGAAAGCCACGTCTCGGGAAATGATGCGCTATATCCTTGGCAATTTTCTCAAGACGACTGTCACGCTTTATGACCTCCAGAATACGAGAAGACGAATTCTCAAGAAGTTCCTGCTCGCGGTCATTGAGATTCTCATCCTCAACAATGTCAGCTATGTCCGTATCAAGCCAATCATTCGACAAACCCACTTCCGGAACACGCCTGGAATAATACAGCGGTCGTGTACTCCCGTCGTCTATGGCCTGAGCGAAATTATACTCTGAGACATAATCGCCGAACCATTGATTCGTCAGCCGTTTGCTCCCGAGGAGCGGAGTGCCCGTGAAGGCGATATAGTTGGCGTTCGGCAATCCAATATGCATATTCTCTGCAAGCTGTTTGTATTGAGTGCGGTGAGCCTCGTCAACCAAGACAAATATATCGTCGCGATTCGAGAGGAGAGGATATTTCTCTTTCTTGTCGTATTGAAATTTCTGAATGAGCGTGAACACCATCGGCTTATTTCCGGAAAGAAACTCACGTAGCTGCACGGCATTCTTCGGCTGGCATTCTTCTTTTGCTCCGATTGTTTCAGTCCTAACGAAAGTCTTGTGAATCTGAGCGTCAAGATCCTCGCGGTCCGTAACAACAAGGAATGTGAAATTCCCTGTCAGTTTCCGACGCACCTTTCTCACAAACATAACCATTGAGTAGCTTTTACCAGAGCCTTGAGTATGCCAAAACACACCAAGTTTTCCGTCAAGTTTCCCTCGGCGTTCTACATTGTCTATCAGATGGTTAACGCCGAGGTACTGATGATTCTTAGCTATAATCTTGGTGCGTTTTCTGTCAAACAGAATAAAGTTTTCTATGTAGTCTATCAGCCGTTCCTTACGCAAGAGTCCATCCACAAGGTAAGTCACACTCAAGCCATGCTCCTCTATCCTTTCACGGTTAAGCGCCTCCTTCTCATCATCGACACGAAGCCACTCAAAGAAGTAATCATAATCGCTATTCCAAGCCCCAACTTTTGTCTTCACACCATTGCTCAATACACATATCTGGTTGAATGCAAAGATGTTCGGAATATCCTTCCGGTAAGAGACAAGATTCTTGTTGTAGGATTCCTCTATTTTGACAGTTGAATTCTTCAGTTCGATGAACACCATCGGAAGGCCGTTCACGAATAGCAGGACATCGGGGCGGCGGTAGCGGTAGTGCCCTTTTATCCACATCTGATTGACACAGTGGAAACTGTTGTTCAGCGGATTCCCGAAATCGATAAGCCGAACGATGTCAAAGTCTTCTTTCCCGTCTCGCAAGACTTTCACATTGACTCCGTTCCGAATCTGTCCATAGAGTCTGTAATTCGTGTCAACCAAATCTGTCCCCGAGAAATCCCGTCTGAAATCCCGGACGATACCTTTCAGTATTTTCTCGTCTATCTGAGGATTCAGCCTTTTCAAAGAAGAAAGCAGGACATCTGGCAAGATGCACTCGGAAGAAGCGGAACGCCCCGTCCGCGACACATCATCCTGCGCCTCGGCACTCGGGTCACACTCAATGCGAGTCCAACCATATTCCGGAAGTGCAAGCCTGTTGCAAATAGCCTGCTCAATGTCGTCTTCGCTGATGAATGATTTCATAATTGAATATCGTCTTGATTTTGTAACCTATATATTTCCTTCTGCTGTTCAATTTCTCGACGCAATTCCTCTTGAGACGGCATATATGTCAGATACTTGGCCGCATACATCTGTTTATTGCTGGCAAGTGAAGAAAAACGAGCGACATCAGCATTTGTTTCCGCGCACAATATTATACCTATCGTAGGGTTGTCTGTCGCTGTTTTCTTGTATGTATCGTAAAGTTTAAGATACATATCCATCTGCCCTGCATCCTGATAGGACACTTTTGTGGTTTTCAAATCCACAAGTACAAAACACTTCAACAGATAATTATAAAAAACCAAGTCAATATAATAGTCATCATCCTCAGTATGAATATGTTGTTGACGAGCCACCAATGCATATCCTTTTCCCATTTCCATCAAAAAACGGGTAATATGAGTGAGAATCGCCTCCTCCAAGTTAGTCTCCGTGAATGAAAGATTCTGCCCAAGCCCAAGAAACTCAAAGATTAACGGATTTTTTACAAATGCTGATTTCTCTCTTTGATAATCAGCAGTCAAGCCTATCATCTCATTTCTAACATCTTCCTTCTTACTGTCAGGTGTTTTGATAAGCCTATAATAGTACTGAGAATCTATATTCCTTTTAAGAGTACGATAATCCCACTGTTCCCGTGCAGCCTCTTTCATATACCACTCACGGGCAGCTGCGTCTTTTACTCGAATCAAACGCTCATAGTGCATCCAAGACAATTGAATCGGCAACGATTGTGGCTTGATATTCAAATAGTTATCAACATTCCCAAATTCAGCAAGCATTGTCCGCTGAATCCGACTGACCTCCGTTTTAAATTCAGCAGGCAATGCTTGCTGAATTTGCAGCTGAGGAAATGTTTGATAAAATAGTCGATATGAACGAAGCGCTGTTTCACTATATCCTCGCCCAAACTCTTCAGTCAATACTTTCGATGCCTGCTCGATTATATGCTTCCCATACTTCGCTCGATGCTCACCATGCTGCTCCTGCTCTACTATACGCCACCCAAGCAGCCAATTGGAAGCCACTTGCATCAGATTTGCCGCCCGATAACTATATTCTCTGGCAGACGCCACAATGTGCTTTATGTCATCGGCAAAGCTCACATCAAGACTATTACTTTTTATATTCTTGGCCATAACAAACACGATTAGTCAACACTTATACTCAACTTGCCGGACATCAAGCGCGGGAGGAGGAGGTCGCGCTGGCGGGCTAGGTTGGAGTTTTTAACATTTAACTTATTGATGCTGTTTATCATTGGTTTAACAGTAGCCACATAACCATCTATCAAATCTTGCCTCGGCAAGAGAATTCTAACATTTCGTAAAGATTGTGGTTTCAAATGCAACACGTTTGCACCATTAGCAAACTGAGAGACATATCGAGAAACATTACCCCAACGAAACATTGCATAAAGATAAACATTGTCAATATCTGACACTAATTTAATCAAATCTGCACTAATAACACTCCGCTCGGATAAATTGGGAATCAAGGCAACGGCTCCAACTGTTCTTCTATCTTGTGTCATATCCGTCACCCCCATCACTAAGTCTCCCTCATATACAATCTGCTCAGGTTTGGTTCGACCATTATATTTCTTTGTTCCATCTAAACGAAATCCTCCGAATGTCTGTATATTCTTGAGGTTTATAAGGTCATCACCTTTGGTGCAGTTTATTTCTTCTGATGAATAAGACAGTCCACGATGGATAGACACAATGTCCGAAATACGAACCTCCTTCACGTCATCATATATTTTATGGTATGAGAACCATTCCTTATAAAGGTTCTCCGCCATTTTCTCCAGAATCCGAATGCGCTTGTTGTTAATCTCAATAAGCTTATCGTATGCCGACAAGATTGATGCGATGCACTGCTGTTCTTTCAGTGTAGGCAACATGACTGGCAGCTTTGACAATATTCCTGTATTCAGATTTGGCATAGTGGAACCAACCGCATGATTTTCGACCCAGCCAACAGAATCTTTTCGTTGAAGAATGTAGAACAAAAACGACGGCAATACTTTCTGATCATCCAGTTCCACTTTCAAACATCCGGTTCCACATAACCATCCATCTTCCTTATCGGTTATCAGAACACAACGTCCGACATCCCCTCTTCTGGAATATACAACATCTCCAGACTTCACCTTATGACGTTTTAGTCGCTCCACATGGTCGTCGGCTACTCTCGCTATCGAAGACTCCGAAATCTTCCCATCCATCATGTCTTTGGGCATAATAACAGGAGTTCCATTTGAAGAATAGTCCGACTGATGTAACTGAGACCCAAACGGGCCTGTTTGTATTGAACAAGCCAAATCTCCAAGTCTGTATTTTTTCCACTCCATTTCCTATTCTTCTCTTTTGATGTTCAAAAATTCATTTCAAAGATTTTCCAATCACTGTTTGGAAAATCTTGTTGCAATTATAAACTCTGTCAAATTCAGGGAGGGTGACCAACAATTTAGCATTTATTCTCCAAACAATTTTTTCATATTTCTGGCAATCTCATCCTGAAGGTCAGAGGCTTCGGAATTCAGTTCTAAAAGCTCGCTATTTAGGGAGAGCATTTCAGTACGAAACTCATCTTCAGTCATACCGTCATCCTCTATGACGACCCCGACATAGCGCCCGGCATTGAGGCTCCAGTCATTGTCTTCGATGCCGTCCTCTCCATCAATCTTCGCAACCTTACACAAGCCAACGACGTCGTGATATTTGCCGTCCGGCCATCTTGCGAGAAGCCAATCTGCGTCTGCCTGTCTGCCATTGGACCTATACTCTTCAACCAAAGCCCAGAATGCCTCGCTGTCTCCCTCATACAGTCTTGTGATGATGCCGAGATTCTTTATTTGCTCATCGCTGAACTTACGATGAGCACGGTCAACTTGCGTAAAAATGTTACGGGCATCAATGAAAAGAATTTCGTCCTTGTGGGGACGTGTTCTATTGAAGAACCAAAGAGTTGCCGGAAGTGTGACTGTGGAGAACATATTACTCGGAAGCGTCACCATCTGGCTTATGATACCGGCCTCTATCATCTTTTTGCGAATTTCAAGTTCACTGCCACCGGCATCGCTTGCAGAGTTCGCCATAACAAGCGCAGCCTTTCCTGTTTCATTAAGCGCCGTCGCAAAATAGCCTATCCAAAGATAGTTTGCATTAGGGACAGTCTCTTTCTTATCCCCAGATTTCTTTCCTCCGGTGGTTTTGTTGCGCGGAATGCCATATGTATTGAAACGGACATCATCAGCAACCTTATCGAACACCACCTCATCGACATTGAACGGAGGATTCGCCATCACATAGTCGAAATTGCCGAAAGCATTGTACGGGTCACTGTAAAAAGAATTAGCTTCTGTTATCTCACCACGAACATTGTTCAAAAGGAGGTTCATCTTGGCAAGCTTCACCGTATCGGGCTCTTTCTCAACTCCATAGCAACGAAAACGCATCATATCCTGATTACTTGCGTTGTGCCTATGCATATAACGGGCTGCTTGCACAAACATACCGCCGGAACCGCAGGCCGGGTCAAGAAATTTCTTGTCACCAGTGACAGGATGAAGAACCTCGACCATATACTGAACGACAGATGCCGGTGTGTAGAATACGCCACCACCCTGTCCTTCCGCCAAGGCAAAATTCCCGAGAAAATATTCATAAATATGCCCGAAAACATCTATGTCCGCGCTCTCTGGTATGTCTTTGAAAACTCTCACAATCCTGCTCAACAGTTCAGGCTCTTCTTCCGGAACCAACTGCCCATAAACTTCTTTCGGAAGCACTCCCGCCATACGAGGGTTTTCCGTTTCAATGGCCTCCATAGCCTGCTTCACGAGCACGGCCTTGTCTGCGTCGTCCGGAGCATCGTTTATGAAATCAAAGTACGCACACTCAGGAAGATAAAACCCACATTTCTCAATGGAAATTTCCTTATAGCTACGTTCCATCCGTGAACCGTTGTATCTATTATATTCTTCGTCAATATCCGCCTTGTGTTGCTTGAAAAGTACGTCGGCGTAACGGAGAAATATGAGTCCGAGTATAGGCTGTCCGTATTTGTTTGGAGCCAGATGCGCTCCGGCACGTAGCATATCCGCAGAATGCCACAATTTATCCTGAAGGTTTTTAAGTTCCGTGTCTGTCATTTGATTCGTTTCTTTTTAACATATAAAGATACGCATTATAAAGGACTTATGCTGCACATAAGTAAAAAAAAGATAAAACTTTGTATCCTCCATTTTGAATCTTCAGAAACTGTTTTCTCCAAGGGTCTGTAGAAGAAGACGGGCGCGAACGCTTATTATTCGTCCAAAACCTCTATGACTTTGTCGTCGGGGACGAACCAGAGGTAGCTGCGGACGGTGGTGTAGCCGAGGGCGCGGTAAGTTCCCATGTAGGAGCGGACCTGGTCGAGATAGGAAGGGTGAGGGCGGCCGAATTTGTAGTCGATGATTAGGACTTCGCCGTTTCTGATGCTGACGCGGTCCGGGCGCAGGGACTCCCCCTCTGCCGTTACGAGAGGACGCTCGTTGAGAACTTCTTCCGGCGATTCGCTGAACCAGCCGCGGGACTGGGCGCCGAGAATGCGACGGGAGAGAAGACTGAAGGCCTCCTCTGCTTGAAGGGCAGTCAGTTCGCCGGAGTCGACGGCTTCGCTGATGGCGGGTTTGAGGTCTTCAGGGACAACCACGGAGGAGAGGATGTTATGAAGGACTATACCCCGGAGGCGGCGGGATGCATCGGGGCCTACGGTGCCGTCGGACGAGAAAAAGTCGGCAGCGTCGTGGTCTATGCGAAGACGAGAGGATTCTGTGGTAAAGGAAGGATAGCCGCTCTGGAGGACGCTCTGAGAGAAGTCCTTACGGTAGGACTTGGCCTTTTTGCCTGCATTGCGAAATTCGAGGTCGGAGTCCCCACAGAACTTTCCGGCGATATAGTCGACGCCCCAGTCGGACTCAGCGACAGAGAAATTGATAGTCCCGGATGCTCCTGCAGCACTGGCAGTTTCACCGATGGAGTCCGCCGAGCCATCAAGTCCGGAGATATTGCCGGAGTGTTCAAGTGCAAAGGTCATGAGGGCATCGGAAGCGGTATTTATGGTGCCCTCCTTGTTGAAAGCGGATGAAGTGCCACCGCAGATGATGTGCAGGCCTCGGGACGGACGGGTCATCGCGACATACATAAGATTCAGTGCATCAATGCACTGATATAGCCTTTCGCGGTTATAGACAGGGGCGAAATAGGTCTGGGCGCTGGCGGAAGAAATCATCGGCTTGAAGATGCCTTCCTTTATGGCATTGTCGAAATCCATAACCGCCTTATTCTCGGAAGAAGAAGGGACAGACGGTTCGGCCCATACATTTCCAGAACGGAAGAACTTTATATCCTCGAAATATGGAATTATGATGTAGGGAAACTCCAATCCTTTGGACTTGTGTATCGTGATTATGCGAACGGCGTCCGTGGATGCGGGGGAAGCTATCTTGACCGGAGAGGCGGCATTTTTCTCGTCCCATGCGCGGAGGAACTCCTTGAGCTGGTTGCCGTTTCGTGACACCCAGGACTGCATCCAGTCCATAAAAGCTTGGATGTAGAGAGCATGGGATTCCACAAGGTGGGCATCATTTTCCCGCATGCTGCGGATTATGTCCTCTGCAAGGTCGATGAGGGACGACTGCCCGACAGCATGGAAGCCGAGAGATGCGGCGAGATAGCCAGAAGCCTTATTCTCCGGGTTCTCCACAGAAGAGAGCACTGAGACGAGACGGCGGACGACAATAGAGTTGTTCACTGTAAGAGAATCATCCGAAATCACCGGTACTCCCCTATCCATCAGCGCATTGGCAATCCGTTCTCCAGGGGCGTTATTGCGGACGATGACAGCGATGTCCCCATATTCCACCCCCTTATCATCATGAAGTTCAATGACCTGCCGCACGGTCCTCTCCAACACCTTGTCCATTTTCTCCGCACCATTGCCATCTCCTGCATCTCCAGACTTGCCGCCTTTGGAAGCCGCGAAACAAAGGCGAACTTCACCAAGCTTCCCCTTGCGGGCTGCCGCCTGACGGACATCGGCATAGATACCGGAAATGATTTTCCCGACATCTTCCCCAGCAGTGGCCTTAAAGTCCCCGGCGAGGCGGTCACGCAGAAATTCAAAGAAGAGGTCGTTAAACTCCACAATATTCTCTTCCGTTCTGTAATTGGTTGAAAGTGCTGGTTTTCCGTCCTTTCCAAGAAGTTCGCGACTGTCCGGGAACTCCTTTGCGACCTCTGAGTTGAGAAGACTCCAGTCCGACTGCCGCCAGCGGTAGATGCTCTGCTTGACGTCGCCCACGATGAGATTGTCATTGCCGTTGGAATCGCTCTCGTGCAGCAGCGGGCGAAAATTATCCCACTGAACCACGGAGGTATCCTGAAACTCGTCGAGAAGAAAATGCTCATAGCGAACGCCTGTCTTCTCATAGACAAAAGGCACGTCAGAGCCGTCGATGATGCGGTTGAGAAGACCATTTGAATCCTCAAGACACAGGATGTTGCGGTCCTTGAGAAGACCGTTGAAAGCCTCCGAAAGTTCGCGGGATATGCCGAATCCGTAAATCATGTCCCTAATCTGGAGCGCTGTACTGTAGGCCCGGTAATATGGAGACGCACCGCCGCACTCTGCAGCGGAAGAAGCCTCGTCGCAGGTCGCGGACGATGCAAAGTCAAAAAAGAGCCCGATGAAGTTCCGTGCCGCGCTTTCGAAGTCAGAGGGCAGCTGGGCAGCCTTGGAGGCATTAGCCTTTGCGAACATCGCCTCGCGATTAGTGATTTTGGCGCAGAACCCGGGGGTTGGAGGTTTAATGGAATCCCGCGCCGTCACCGACGCATAGCCGTTCAAGGCACAGGCGAATTTTCTCGTAGTCTCGGAGGGATGGACTCCGGCTGCAGTAAATTTCGCCAACAGAACCTCCGCACCGGCTTTCACATCGCGCGAAAATCTATCTATCAGCTCATTGCATACCTTGTGCAGCGAACGCATATTTTCCTTTGAGTAGACTTTCGACGGGTCTGATATGCCTTTTTCGGACATATATGACTTGAACTCAGGACTCTGAAGATCGCTGGCTGCGGAGTAGAGAGCAGACTCCAACTGGAAATAGCCCTTTGAGGAAATCTGGGTCATCACCGATTCCTTGAGCCAGTCAATCATCGCGCTGTCCTTGTCGGAGAGATTTTCAAGCATCCGGTCCACGGATTCGCTCACAACGGAGGGTTTGTCGAGTTCGAGCTGGTAGGAGTCGAACTGGCCGAGTTCACGGGCGAAAGAACGCAGAACCTGTTGGAAGAAACGGTCAATGGTGAAAACTGAGAATGCGCTATAGTCGTGCAGGATGCCGTTCAGAAGACTACTACAACGCTTCTGGAGCTGTGCTGTATCGGCACACAGAGCCGGAACGAAATCTTTGTAGTAGTCCGATTCCGTCGGGGCGTGCGCGAGAATGTCGAGTTCCCGGAGAATGCGGGCCTTCATCTCCCCGGTAGCCTTGTTTGTAAATGTCACCGCGAGAATATGCCGGTAGGCATAAGGATCCCTCGACTTGAGAAGCAAAGAAATGTACGTCTTCGCCAACGTGTATGTCTTGCCGGACCCAGCCGACGCCTTTGCTATAGTTATCATTTTCCACAGATCATTCTAAAGTCACAATAATTACATACATCCGTATCACCGGTTCTTCGGAATGTCGGATTCTTTTCGATGTCAAAGATGCCGTCGAGACAACTTCTCAGCATCTCTGAGGCCTTATCAATGACCCCTTGGGGCAGGCTGTATTCCGAATGCTCGTTCTTGAAAAGTCCGGAAACGGAATAGACCTCATTCGTCACCTTCCGTCCGCCGACAAGCGCACGACCCTCCGGATTCAGCGTCAGCATAAGATTGTAGATAAAGAACTGGAGGGCAATCTTAGGACGTTCCCTGCTGTCTTCGGCGAATACGGAATCGAATATGGCAGAGGCCTTTGATTGGTCGTTCCCTTCCTCTCCCATGACCTTTGCCTCATCGTCGGAGACCTTTCCTGTCTTGTAGTCAACCACCCGGACAGTGCCATCGTCAAAGCTGTCGAGC
>ERZ827168.5329-NODE-5329-length-10831-cov-4.325817_pt1 | contig 10831 bp, 7 predicted proteins | sample MGYA00519868_ERZ827168 | MGnify/ENA primary metagenome ERZ827168 (study PRJEB31778, sample SAMEA3449271) | human gut metagenome | biome: human gut; feature: human-associated habitat; material: faeces | place: United Kingdom | collected 2010/2012 ...
CATGCTGCTCTGCTTTGAACGGAGGAAGGTGCGTGGGCCGCGCCTTCCCAAGAGCGTCTGGGGAGGGGAGTTTGAGGAGAGGCCCATTTGTTACCGCAGGCAAAAGGGGCCCTTCCTCCTCAACATATTCGTGCCTTAGGCCAGCACTTCCATGGTGGCCTGGGCGATCTGCAGTTCCTCGTTGGTGGGGATGATGAGGACCTTGATCTTGCTGTCGGGGGTGGAGATGGTGCGGGCACCGGGCTTGCGGGTGCCGTTTTCTTCCAGGTTCAGGCGCACGCCCAGTTCTTCCAGACCTTCGCAGACCTTGGCGCGGACGATGTCGTCGTTTTCACCGATACCGGCGGTGAAGACCAGGGCATCGACCTTGCCGCCCAGCAGGAAGAAGTAGGCGCCCAGGGTCTTCTTGATGCTGCGGACCAGCATGTTGAGGGCCAGTTCGGCCTTCTTGTTGCCGTTCTCGATCTCCTTGTGCACGTCACGCATGTCGGTGAAGCCGCACAGGCCCAGCAGGCCGGACTTCTTGTTCATCAGGGTGTCCATTTCCTCGGGGGTCAGGCCCTTCTTTTCCATGATGAAGGGGACGATGGCCGGGTCGATGGAACCGCAGCGGGTGCCCATGATGAGGCCTTCCAGGGGGGTGAGGCCCATGCTGGTGTCAAAGCACTTGCCGTCTTTCACACAGCTCATGGAAGAGCCGTTGCCGAGGTGCATGGTGATGGAGCGCAGCTCGGACTGGGGCTTGCCCAGGTATTCGGCGGTCTTCTTGGCGATGTACTTGTGAGAGGTGCCGTGGAAGCCGTAGCGGCGGATGTGCATCTCTTCGTAGATCTCGTAGGGCAGGCCGTACATGTAGGCTTCCTGCGGCATGGCCATGCCGAATTCGGTGTCGAACACGGCCACGTTGGGCACGCCGGGGAAGAGCTTTTCGGCCACTTCGATGCCCATGAGGTTGGCGGGGTTGTGCAGGGGGCCCAGGGGGAAGCAGTCACGGATGATCTGCTTCACGTTTTCGTCCACCTTCACGGTCTCGGTGATGGATTCGCCGCCGTGCAGCACGCGGTGGCCGATGGCGTAGATCTCGCTCTTGTCCTTGATGACGCCCTTTTCAGGGTCGGTCAGCAGGGAGATGACCAGTTCCATGGCTTCCACGTGGGTGGGGAAGGCGCTTTCGCGCACGATCTTTTCTTCGTGGTCGCTGTCAGGAGCGATCTTGTGGGTCAGCTTGCCCATGCCCTGGCCGATGCGTTCGGCCAGACCGGAAGCCAGGACGGTCTCGGTGTCCATTTCCAGCAGCTGATATTTGCAGGAGGAAGAGCCAGCGTTGATAACCAGTACTTTCATGAGGATCCTCGTCAGGGGGGAATGGAGGGACGGAGCCTAGGCTCCGTCCCTGATATGGTGGTTGCGGACAGGATGCCGGGCGAGCCGGCGCGTGTCCGTACTACTTCTGCTTTTCGGCAGCGGCCTGGATGGCGGTGATGGCCACGGTATTCACGATATCGGGCACGGTGCAGCCGCGGGACAGGTCGTTGACGGGCTTGTTGAGGCCCTGCAGGACAGGACCGATGGCCACGGCCTCAGCGGCACGCTGCACAGCCTTGTAGGTGTTGTTGCCGGTGTTGAGGTCGGGGAAGATGAAGACGGTCGCCTTGCCGGCCACCTTGCTGTTGGGCAGCTTGGTCTTGGCCACGGTGGGATCGATGGCGGCGTCGTACTGCAGGGGGCCTTCCAGGGAGAGCTCGGGAGCCTTTTCCTTGGCCAGGGCCGTGGCTTCCACCACCACATCCACGTCGGCACCCTTGCCGGACGTACCGGTGGAGTAGGAGAGCATGGCCACGCGGGGATCGATGCCGAAGACCTTGGCGGTATCGGCGGAGGCCACGGCGATCTCGGCCAGCTGCTGGGAGGTGGGGTTGGGGTTGACGGCGCAGTCACCGAAGACCAGCACGCGGTCCTTGAGGCACATCAGGAAGACCGAGGAGACCACGGAGTAGCCGGGCTTGGTCTTGATGAATTCGAAGGCGGGACGGATGGTGTGGGCGGTGGTGTTCACGGCACCGGAGACCATGCCGTCGGCGTCGTCCTTCTTGACCATCATGGTGGCGTAGTAGGTGGCGTCGCTCATGACGTCGCGGGCGCGTTCGATGGTCACGCCCTTGGCCTTGCGCAGTTCGGCGTAGGTGGCGGCGTAGTCTTCGAACTTGGGCGAGGTGACGGGATCGATGATGGTGGCCTTGCTGATGTCGAGGTGCAGTTCGCGGGCCAGCTTGTTGATCTTGTCTGCATTGCCCAGCAGGATGATGTCGGCCACTTCGCGGCGCAGCAGGATGTCAGTGGCCTGCAGGATGCGGGGTTCCTCGCCTTCGGCCAGGACGATGCGCATCTTGTTGGCCTTGGCGCGCTCGATGAGGTTCAGTTCGAACATCATGGGCGTCATGCGGCCGGGTTTGGTCATGTTCAGGCGGGCGCTGATCTCCTTGCCGTTGACGTAGTGGTCATACAGGCCCAGCACGGTGTTGATCTTGCGGGTATCGGTGGGCTCGATGAGGCCGTAGATCTCCTGCAGGGACATGAAGGCCTTGGAGGTGTGCTGTTCGGTCAGCAGCACGGGCAGGGGGGCACCGGTCCAGCCTTCGATGAGGCTGCTCACTTCGGCGCTGGGACGGATGCCGCCGGTCAGCAGCACGCCGGCGATGTCGGGCTTGCTGGAGGACAGGCGGGAGGCGATGGAGGCCAGCAGGATGTCGGTGCGGTCGCCGGGGGTCACGATGAGCTGGTCCTTGGCCAGGTAGCCCAGGAAGTTGTCCACGTGCATGGCGGCGATGAGGTAGTCGCCCACCAGGGCGTCGAGATGGGCCTCACCGGAGAGCACTTCGGCGTTCAGGCCCTTCTGCAGGTCGCGCATGGTGGCGCGGCCCAGGGCGGGCTCGTCCGGGATGGCGTAGACCAGGCCGGGCTTGTCGTCAGCGGCAAAGATGTCGCTCAGGTCGTCGGCTTCGGCGCGGGTCAGGCTGGAGCGGTTGACGATGGTGGCGATGACGTCCAGGGAGTAGGGGGCCATGGAGTCGCGGGTCACCAGCAGGGAGTCGCGCACTTCTTCGGCGTTCTTGCCTTCACCGCTGGTGATGAGCATCACGGGGCAGCCCAGGTTGGAGGCGATCTCGGCGTTCAGTTCGAATTCGAAGACCGGGTCCTTGCCCAGGAAGTCGGTGCCCACGCAGAGCACGAAATCGTGGCGGCTCTGCAGTTCCTTGAACTTCTGGATGATGTTCTCGATGACCAGGTTGCGGTCGCCCTGATTGATGATGGTGCGCACTTCCTGGTAGGTGTAGGCGAAGGTGTCGCAGTAGTCCTGCTTGAGCTTGAAGTGTTCCAGCAGCAGGTTGATGTCCGGGGCGCGGTCATCCAGCTGGGGTTCATTGATGATGGGGCGGAAAATGGCCACATCCTGCATGTTGCGGCTCAGGATGGACATGGTGCCCAGGGCGATGGCGCGCTTGCCGGTGCGCGGGCCCGTGGCGGTAAGGTATAGGGCGCGATGCATGGTTTCCTCCAGGACGGGGCGCTGGCCCCGGTGAATCGATGCCGTTATGTTTGAAGTTTCGCGAGCCGGAAACTTCCCAAGCGCGGGTTGGCTGGTGGCGCGCTGCGCGCCGCGGCCCGAGGGCCGCTGCCCTTGCGGGCGGAAATATGGTGTTGCGCCATGCGGGTCTGCCGTCCCGGCATGGGCGCGTCCTTGCCGGCGGGCCGGAGGACGCTGGGGCTCGACCCACGCTCCAGATAATGGGGGCGCGGCCGTTGCGGCCGCGCCCCTTCATTTATTCAGCGTATGCCGGCTTAGTTTTCGCTGCCGGGATGAGGCAGGCTGGCCAGCTGCTTGTACAGAGCGTGACGCTCGTTGTAGGCCTTGTCCAGTTCAGCCTTGAGCTGCTTGGACACTTCGGGATCCTTCTTGTCCAGAGCGGCGAAACGGGTTTCGCCGGCCAGGAAGGCCTGCAGTTCGCCGTTGGGATCCTTGGTGTAGTCCAGCTGGAAGGGATTCTTGCCTTCCTTGGCCAGTTCGGGGTTGAAGCGGTACAGGGGCCAGTAGCCGGTCTGCACGGCCAGCTTTTCTTCTTCCTGGCTCTTGCCCATGCCCTTGCGGATACCCTGGTTGATGCAGGGAGCGTAGGCGATGATCAGCGAGGGGCCCTTGTAGGCTTCGGCTTCGCGGAAGGCCTTGAGCACCTGCTGCTTGTCGGCGCCCATGGCGATGGAGGCCACGTACACATAGCCGTAGCTCATGGCCATGCGGCCCAGGTCCTTCTTGCCGATGCGCTTGCCGGCAGCGGCGAACTGAGCGATGGCGCCCAGAGGAGTGGACTTGGAGGCCTGACCGCCGGTGTTGGAGTACACTTCGGTATCCATCACCAGGACGTTGATGTCGTCGCCGGAAGCCAGGACGTGGTCCAGACCGCCGTAACCGATGTCGTAGGCCCAGCCGTCACCACCGAAGATCCACACGCTCTTCTTGGTGAAGAGGTCGCCCATATCCCACAGCTTGTGGGCCAGAGCGTGGTTGGCTTCGGACAGGCTGTCCAGGTTGTCCAGGATCTCTTCGCCGAACTTGCGGGAGCCTTCGGCGTCTTCCATGTTGTCCAGCCAGCCCTGCAGGGAGGCCTTCAGTTCGTCGTCGATGCCTTCGGTGGCCAGGGCTTCCTTGACAGCCAGGGCCAGGGCGCCGCGGCGCTGCTTGTAGCCCAGACCGATACCGCAGCCGAATTCGGCGGCGTCTTCAAAGAGGCTGTTGCCCCAGGCGGGACCGAAGCCGTCCTTGTTGGTGGTGTAGGGCGTGGTGGGGGAAGAAGCACCCCAGATGGAGGAGCAACCGGTGGCGTTGGCGATCAGCATGCGTTCGCCGAACAGCTGGGTGAGCACCTTGACGTAGGGGGTTTCACCGCAGCCGGCGCAGGCGCCGGAGAACTCATGCAGGGGCTGCTGCAGCTGGGAACCCTTGACGGTGTCGCGAGCCATCAGGTCGTCCTTGATGGAGACGTTGGCTTCGGCGAAGGCCAGGTTGGCCACCTGGGCGTCGATCTGGGTATCTAGGGGCTTCATGGTCAGGGCGCGCTTTTCAGGCTTGGTGGGGCAGACTTCCACGCAGGAGCCGCAGCCCAGGCAGTCTTCGGCGTACACCTGCATGCGGAACTTCATGCCGGTCAGTTCCTTGCCCTTGGCAGGCACGGTCACGAAGCTTTCGGGAGCGCCGGCCAGTTCTTCGTCATTGGCGACCACGGGGCGGATGGCGGCGTGGGGGCACACGAAGGAGCACTGGCAGCACTGGATGCAGTTGTCGGCCACCCATTCGGGCACGTTGATGGCCACACCGCGCTTTTCACAGGCAGCGGTGCCCAGAGGCATGATGCCGGCGGGTTCCATGGCGGACACGGGCAGCTTGTCGCCGCGCTGGGCCAGGATGGGACGCACCACACCGGCGATGTAGTCGTCGTCGCCGCAATGGCAGACTTCGGCACCTTCGGTGGCGTCAGCCCAGGATTCGGGGTACTTGATCTCGACCAGGGCGTCCATGCCCTTGTCCACGGCGGCGATGTTCATGTTGACGATCTTGTCGCCCTTCATGCCGTAGGTCTTCTTGATGGATTCCTTCAGCAGGGCCACGGCCTTGTCGAAGTCGATCACGTTGGCCAGCTTGAAGAAAGCGGTCTGCATGATCATGTTGATGCGGCCGCCCAGACCCACTTCCTGGGCCACGGCAACGGCGTCAACGTTGAAGAACTTCAGGTGCTTGCGGGCGATGGTGCGCTTCATGGAAGCAGGCAGGTGCTTTTCCATGTCTTCCAGCGACCAGTTGGAGTTCAGCACGAAGGTACCGCCGTCCTTGATGCCGTCCAGGATGTCGTACTGGGTGACATAGGCGGCCTTGTGGCAGGCGATGTAGTCGGCCTGGGTGATGAGGTAGGAAGACTGGATGGGGCTCTTGCCGAAGCGCAGGTGGGACACGGTGAAGCCACCGGACTTCTTGGAGTCGTAAGCGAAGTAGGCCTGAGCGTACATATCGGTGTTGTCACCGATGATCTTGACGGCCTGCTTGTTGGCACCCACGGTACCGTCGGCGCCCAGACCGAAGAACTTGCACTGCACGGTGCCGGCGGGCACGGTGTCGATCTCTTCTTCAACGTCGAGGCTCAGGTTGGTCACGTCGTCGTGGATGCCCACGGTGAAGTGGTTCTTGGGAGCCAGGCCCAGCATGTTGTCGAACACGGCCTTGGCCATGCCGGGGGTGAAGTCCTTGGAGCCCAGACCGTAACGGCCGCCCACGATGGTGGGAGCTTCGCCCTTTTCCATGAAGGCAGTGCACACGTCCTGGTACAGGGGCTCGCCCAGGGAACCGGGTTCCTTGGTGCGGTCGAGGACGGTGATGGTGGTGGCGGTGGCGGGGATGGCCTGCAGCAGGTGTTCGGCCGAGAAGGGACGGAACAGATGCACTTTCACCAGACCCACGCGCTGGCCGCGTTCGTTCAGGTAGTTGACGGTTTCCTGGATGACTTCACAGGAGGAACCCATGCTGATGATCACGCGGTCGGCTTCGGGATGGCCCACGTAGTCGAACAGGCGATGCTTGCGGCCGGTGATGGCGGCCACTTTCTTCATGTTTTCCAGCACGATGCCGGGCACGGCGTCATAGTACAGGTTGCTGGCTTCGCGGTTCTGGAAGAAGATGTCGGGGTTCTGGGCGGTGCCGCGGATATGGGGATGTTCCGGGTTCATGGCATTGGCGCGGAACTCTTCGACCTTGTCCCAGGGAACCAGCTTACGGATGTCTTCGTAATCGATGGTCTCGATCTTCTGCACTTCGTGAGAGGTACGGAAACCGTCGAAGAAGTGGCAGAAGGGCACGCTGGCGTCAAGGGCGGACAGGTGGGCGACCAGGGCCATGTCCATGCATTCCTGCACCGAAGAGGAGCAGAGGAAGGCAAAACCGGTCTGGCGGCAGGCCATGACGTCCTGATGGTCACCGAAGATGGACAGGGCGTGGGAAGCCAGGGCACGGGCCGAAACATGGAAGACGCCGGGCAGCAGTTCGCCGGCGATCTTGTACATGTTGGGGATCATGAGCAGCAGGCCCTGGGAAGCGGTGTAGGTGCTGGTCAGAGAACCGGCAGCCAGCATACCGTGCACGGCACCGGCGGCACCGGCTTCGGACTGCATTTCACGCACGGTCACGGTCTGGCCCATCAGGTTCTTGCAACCCTTGGCAGCCATTTCGTCCATGACTTCGCCCATGACGGACGAAGGGGTAATGGGGTAAATGGCAGCCGTGTCCGACAGAGCGTAGGCAATATACGCGGTGGCGTTATTGCCGTCCATGGTTTTCATTTTCGCCATCTGTTCCTCCTTGCGCGTCTATCTTGGCGCGCATGTTTTTCCGGAATGGACACACCGGCAAGCGGTGGTCTTGTGCAAACAGAGAGGATCCATCGCATCATGCCGTGGCATGAGGCCGGAGCGGCCCGGGCGGAAGAAGCCCGAAAAAACGGCCGGGACCGTGCCTGTTCGCAATGGATGAGCCCTACCACAAAATTGTTTGTTTGAACAGTCTAATGTGGGCAGGCTGTGAAAAAAAATGCGCAAGCATTTTTACAAGAGAAACAAAGGAGTTAGAAAGATATTGAGCCGCTGCGGCCCCGCAGGACGCGTGACCGGCGCCTTTGTCTCTCTTCAGGCTGCCTACTAAAAAGGGCGACAAAAGGCAATAACGGAAAATACCATGAAATATGTCATGTGATCATAGCCCGCAAAACGGCGCTGCGCAAGGCTTTGAAGGTCCTCCCGGCAGGGCTTGGGAAGGGGCGGTGCCCTGCCGGTCATGGCACCTTGCTGCGGCAGGCTGCTGACCGGGAAAGCGCAGGGAAGGGAGGCAGGCGAAGAGGCCGTTCCCCGGCCTTCAGGAGCGGTCGGCCGGGTGCCCGGGGCGACTGCCGCCGTGCCGGACAGGGGCCCGCCGGCAGGCCATGAAAAAAAGGGCCCCCTGACGGGAGCCCCTTGAACAGGTCACAAGGACAAACAGCTAGATCTTGCCGCCGGTCTTGAGCACGGCCTGCATGCCGCCGGCGGCGTTGACCACGTCGGTGATGCCGTTGCGGGCCAGGATCAGCACGCTGTCATAGGCGCGCAGACCGGTGTTGCAGATGATGGCCACAGGACGGTCCTTGGGCACTTCGTTGACCCGGCTGGGCATCTCTTCCAGAGAGATGGAGTGCCATTCGGGATGGACGGCCTGCACGGCCTGACCGGCCTTGGCGGGACGGGCGTCGATGAAGAAGATGTTGTTCTCGGCGCGCTTTTCCCACAGCGCCATGAACTCTTCGGAGGTAATGGGCTTCACACGGCCGGCCAGCACGTTGTCGGCCACGTTGGCCACCACGTTGACCACGTCCATGGCGGAGGCGAAAGGCGGCGCGTAGGAGATCTCCAGGTTGGAGATGTCTTCCACGGTGGGCTTGCCGTACTGCAGCACGGCGGCCACGGCGTCGATGCGGGCCTTGAGGGCGTCACCGGCGGTGCAGGCGCCCTGGATGCCCAGCACGCGGCGGTCGCTCTTGTCCACCACCAGTTCCAGGCTCATCATGTTCTTTTCGGGATAGAAGTGGGCGCGGTCCAGCTGTTCCACGGCCACGGAGATGGCGTCATAGCCTTCCTTGCGGGCGCGTTCCACAGTGAGGCCGGCGCCGCAGAAGGACATGTCGAACAGTTTCACGGCCCAGGTGCCCACGAAGCCGGGGAAGCTGGCATCGCCGCCGGCCAGGTTGGTGCCGATGACGCGGCCCTGGCGGTTGGCCATGCTGCCCAGGGGCAGGTAGCCCAGCTTGCCGGTGATGAGGTTCTTGATGGCCACGCAGTCGCCGCCGGCATAGATGTCGGGGTCGCTGGTCTGCATCTTTTCATTGACCACGACGGCGCCGAAGGGGGCCACTTCCAGACCGGCGTCCTTGGCCAGCTGGCCGTTGGGCAGGAAACCGGCGGCAAAGATCACCAGCTGGGCGGGCAGTTCGCGCTTGTCGGTGATGACCTTGCACACGGCGCCGTCCTTGCCTTCCAGCTTGACGACCTTTTCAGAGGTGTAGACGGACAGGCCGTGGGCCTCGCAGTCGTGGGCGGCCATCTTGCCCATGTTGTGGGAGAGCACGCCGGGCAGCATCTGGTCCATCATTTCCACCACGCTGACCTTGACGCCCCACATGTCGGACAGGGCCACGGCAGCTTCCAGACCGATGAAACCGCCGCCCACGATGACGGCCTCGTTGACCTGGCCGTGTTCGCAGGCTTTGCGGATGACGTCGGCGGCTTCCAGACGGGTGAGGGTCAGGACGTTCTTCAGGTCGTGACCTTCCACCGGAGGCATGCGCGGGGTGGCACCGGTGGCCAGCACCAGCTTGTCGTAGGGCAGCTTTTCTTCCTCGCCGGTGACCACGTTGCGCACCAGCAGGGTCTTGGCGGCGCGGTCGATGGCCATGGCGCGGGTCTGGTTGCGCACGGTGATGCCTTTCATGGTACGGAAGAATTCGGGGTCACGCACGGTGTGGTAGGGCGTGGCGCGCAGGTCGTCGAGGTTGTTGACCTCGCCGGACACATAATAGGGGATGCCGCAGCCGCCGTAGGAGATGAAGAGGTTTTCATCCACCAGGGTGATCTCGGCGTCGGGCATCAGGCGCTTGCAGCGGCAGGCAGCCTTGGGACCCAGGGCAACGCCGCCGATAACCAGGATTTTCTGTGCCATGATAGACTCTCCTTGTAGAGCATTTGGCGTTTGAAACGCCGGGCGTCTCAAACTTTGTGCCGTCCGGGGACGAGGTCTCTCGCCCGGACACGGGCGGCCGCGGGCGCGGTCGCCGGAGCATGACGCTGTTGTTGGTCGGGCCTCGGGCGGCGACCCTGCGGTCACCGGACGGGGACAGGATACCTGTCCCTAGCGGCCCCGATACTGCCGGGCGTCTCCCACCCGGACGGTGATCTTTTCCCTGTCCATGAACTCCAGCAGGGCGATGAGGTACTTGCGCGAAAGGCCCAGGATCTCCTTGAGGCCGCCCACGTCCAGATCCTCATGGTCGCTGAACCACAGGCGCACCTTGTCCAGGATCTCTTCCACGGCCTCGTTGCCGTAGTAGAGGCCGTCCTTGACGCGCACCAGCTTCTTCTGTTCGCACAGCAGGCGCAGGACGGGCGCCGCCTCCTTGCTGCTCACGCCCAGCTCCTCGAGCACGTCCTTGAGGTTGGGCGGGGTCAGGCCCGCGCTGGTGTGGGCCTCCTTCGGCGGTCTCGTGGTGGCGCTGCTTCTCTACGTTCCCCGTCGTCTCATGAGCCTCACCGAATTCATGCACGGCGCCGTGGAAGGCATGAAGGCCATGCTTACCGCCAACCTCATTCTCGTGCTCGCCTGGGGCATCAGCGGCGTGTGCCAGGACATGCTCCAGACCAACAAGTTCGTGGAATCGCTGGTCACGAGCGGCAACATGGTGGGCGGCATGCTGCCCTTCCTCTTCAGCGCCATGACCATGGAGGCCGTCGGCCGCGCCGCGCAGTCCATGGTGAAGGTGTGCGGCTGTCAGCGCACCGATGCGCCCTTGCCGCGCGGCAGACCGAAGCGCATGCAGCAATACAACGGAGTCGATCCCGCCGGACAAGCCAACGAGCACCGCATGCTGCGGCAGCATTTCACATTCCGTCAACAACAACCGCATGCACATAAATCTCCATAATGATAGATATTCCTATATTACCCACATCCGCAGATTTTGACAAGAGCTTGCGCAAAAAAACCGTTTTTCCT
>ERZ827168.5332-NODE-5332-length-10824-cov-4.647414_pt1 | contig 10824 bp, 7 predicted proteins | sample MGYA00519868_ERZ827168 | MGnify/ENA primary metagenome ERZ827168 (study PRJEB31778, sample SAMEA3449271) | human gut metagenome | biome: human gut; feature: human-associated habitat; material: faeces | place: United Kingdom | collected 2010/2012 ...
TGCCCCAACACCTACGAATAATTCTACGAAATCTGAACCACTTATAAAGAAGAATGGTACATTAGCTTCACCAGCAATTGCTTTAGCTAGTAATGTTTTACCTGTTCCTGGAGGGCCCACTAATAAGACACCTTTAGGAATTCTTGCTCCCATTTTTTCAAACTTTTTAGGGTTCTTTAAGAAATCTATTAATTCTTCAACTTCTTCTTTTTCTTCTTTTAAACCAGCTACATCTTTAAAGCTCTTTTTGTCATTTTCATTGCTTAAACGAGCTTTACTTTTACCAAAATCCATTGAATTTTTATTAGAATTTGCTAGTTTAGTAAATAGAATATACATAATCACTACCATTAATACTAAAGGTAAAACATTTACTAAGATATAAAGGAAAATATTTTCACCTGGGTCGGAATTAGTATCATATTCTTTTACTTCATTTGTTTTAATTAATGTTAAAACTGTATCTAGTTCTGAACCAACTACTTTAGCTTCAAAACTTTCAGTTTTCTTGTAACCATCTAGTTTACCAGTGATTACATAAATACTTTCATTACTTTTCGGAGTTACTGTTACTTCAGTTACTTTGTTATTTTCTAGTTCTGAAATTAGTTCTCCAGTTTTTAGTTCATGAACTTTAGTACCTTGTAAGTTTAAAACACCAAGTACAATTGCAATTATAGCCGCTAAAACTATATAAGGTAATATGTTCTTGAAACTATCATTTTTATTTGTTTTTACATTCATTTAATTTATTCACCTTGCCTTACATCTAATTATTATATCATATTTTTGTGATTTGTCTTTAGAAAATTGTGATTTTTTTAAATTTGGGACCCATAAAACTCTATTTTGACTGTCAACTAGAATAGGATAAGCACTTCTTTTGTCTTTTGGAATCTTGCCATCTATAAAAATGTCACTTATTTTTTTATTACCATTTAAGTTCTTCACCTTTATTTTATCACCTGGTAATAAACTTCGGAGCTTTAGTGGCATCATAAGTTCACTAGTATCTAAATAAATACATGAATTTGAGTTGTCACCATCTTTAACATTATAATAAAGAATAAAATCTTCTAATTCGGTATCTTTATCAAAAATAATTTCATTAAGTACTTTGTTTTCTTTTTTCTTAATAAATATTTTACCATAACTATTTATACCCATGTAATTATTATTTAAATCAATACTTTTATTACTTTGATTATATAACTTCATCAAATTACTCATTTGTTCATCTGAAATATCAAAATAATCATTACTTTGAATATCTTTTACTAAAAGTTCTAAACACTTTCTTTTAATAAAATCTGTTTCATTCGAAACTTTGTTAATAACTATAGAGTTATCCACAATAAATTTATTATTACTAATATAAGTATTAACAAAATTATCATATTCTATTAGTTCTTTAGAAAATTTTAAATATTTTTCATGAACTTTAGGATTTTCTTTCTTTAAAAATGGTAAAACTATGTGTCTATATCGATTTCTCGTATGTTTAAGTTCTTCATTAGTTTTATCTAGTCTATACGGAACATTATTTTCTTTTAAATAGTTTATAATTTCATCTTTTGTAATACTTAAAAGTGGTCTTAGGGTTTTATAGTTTTCATTCTGAGATATTTCTTTAATCCCAATATATCCACTTAGGTTACTGCCTCTGGTTAAACGCATTAAAATTGTTTCAATTAAGTCATCACCATGGTGAGCAGTAAGAAGTAAACTCGCATGATATTTTTCTATAACTTCATTAAAAAATTTGTATCTTCTCTTGCGGGCATCTTCTTCGCTGAAGTTTCCATTTATATAATCAGTTATTTCTAAAAGTTCAAAGATTAAATTATTTTCTTTTGAGTAGTTTTCTACCATCTTAGCTTCTTCTTCACTTTCAATTCTTAATTTATGATTGACATGAGCAACGATTATATTTAGATTTAATTCATCTTTTAATTTTGTTACTAAATCAAGAAGACACATTGAGTCTGGACCACCACTGCAAGCTACAACTAAAGAAGTGTTTTTATCTATAGTTTTTTTTAAAAATTCAATAACCTTTTTCATCGTAACTCCTTTAAATTATATACAAGCATTTCTTTTATATTACCATCAAGTATTTTTTCTGGTTCATTACTTTGATAATTACTTCGATGGTCTTTAACCATTTTATATGGTTCTAAAATATAACTTCTTATTTGACTTCCAAAGTTAATACTAGAGTTATCACCTTTTAAAGCATTTAGTTTGGCTTGTTCTTTTTCAAATTCTATCATATATAATTTGTTTTTTAACATTTTCATAGCTTGTTCTTTATTATTTAACTGACTTCTTTCATTTTGGCAAGTAACTACTGTTTTTGTTGGTAAGTGTGTTATACGAACTGCAGAATTACTTGTATTAACTGATTGTCCACCAGCTCCACTTGAGTGATAAACATCTATTTTTAAATCTTCTTCTTTAATTTTAATATTTATTTCTTTCTTTATTTCTGGCATAATGCTAACAGATGCAAATGAAGTATGTCTACGTGCTCCGGCATCAAATGGTGATATTCTAACTAAACGATGTACTCCATCTTCTTTTTTTAAGTATCCATAAGCATAATCTCCGCTTATTTTAAGAGTTATACTTTTTATTCCAGCTTCATCACCTTTTTGTTCATCAACAATTTCCCATTTGTATCCTTCTTTTTCGCAAAATTTTTCATACATTCTAGCAAGCATTGATGCCCAATCACATGACTCAGTTCCTCCAGCTCCTGGATGAATTTCTAAATATACATTTAACATATCAAATTCACCACTTAAGGTAACAGATGTTTCTAACTCATTAATTTCATTTTCAAGTGTTAGTAATTCATCACTTATTAACATAATTATTTCTTCTTCATCTTCTTTAAGAAGTTCTAAATTATCATTAATAGATTTATTTAAATTATTATATAATGTAACTTCTTTTTTTAAATTAGATAATCTTTTGTTGGTATCATTGGCTTTATCAACATTTTGCCAAAAGTCATCAGCTTTTTGTAGGTCTTCTAATTCTTTGATTTCTTCTTCTTTTTTAGGTAAGTCAAAGATACCTCCCTAGAGAAGCTAATTTTTCTTTATATTCATCTAGTTTTGTTAGTAATTCTTCTTTCATTGAAACTTTCCTTTCGCATGTTTATTTTAACATAAAACGTTTGAAAATACTAGTTAATAAGGTGTTATCTTTTTGGTGAGTCAGTTTTGATATATTTATTTTCTAACTCTGAATTGATAAACGTTAGATTATTTTCTCCTTTTCTAGGAATAATTGAATTTAATGTTATACCATCTTTAGACATTAATAATTCACTAAATACTTCTTGAATAAATACGACGTCATCAGCACAGAAAACACTATTTATATCATAATGTTGCTTTAAATGTTCAATATAAACTAATGCGCATGATACTTTTGCTTCACGTAATGCTTCTGCATCTTCATGTTTATCAATGACTACTATACCACTTTCAAAATATTTGGAAATTTTTTGTTCATAAGTTTTAGCTATATCTGGATGTTCTGTTGAAAGCATTCCAAATAATAATAAATCACTATTGTTTTTTTCTTTTAATTCTTTTAATATTTTTGCAAATCTTTGACATTCTTCTTCAGAGCATCCTCCATCTACAGTACCATAAATATCACAGAAGAATAATGTTATACTTGGTTTTTTATTCATATTTTGAATGTTATTGTTCATAACCCTACCTCCATAAAACTCTATTACTTTTTATTTATTATATTATAATTTAGATATTTAGTCAATTTTATAGAAAAAAACTAAGTAACACATTGTTACTTAGTCTAAATTATATTTTAGTTAAAATATTTTTTTCTTTTAATCAAATTTTTTCCTACTAATAATAATCCAATAACTGATGCAGTTCCAACAACTAAGTCCATTATAACAGTATCACTTGTTGGTGGATTTTCAATACTTGAATTCTTTGTATCTTCATATGCTAGTGCGTATGTTGAAAATTTATCTGATTCAAATGTAATTATGTTTCCATCTACAGTTGCAGGTATTACTTCTGATTTTCCATCATGATATCTTACAACATAATATTTTCTAGTATAGCCTTCTTCAACTTTTGTTATGGTTTCAGGTAAAGCCATGTTAAATGTTATCTTTTTATTTAATTCTGTAAGGTTTCCTAAAGCTTCACCGGTAATATTATTTTTAACTGCTAAAGTTATATCAAAGAATGATAATAATTTAATATTGCTGTTTTCTTTAGTTAAATCATTAATACTTTTTGAAGCTTCTTCTGGCACTTCAGTTTCTTTTTGGTTTATAATTTCTACTAGTATGGTTGCATTTATATCAGATATATCTATTTTAGAGTCTTTTAATGCTTCTTTTAATGTATCATTTAAGTCTTTATTTTCTTTAACACCAACTGTTACTTCTTCAACTGGTTTTGTTGTATCAATTGTTGGCGTATCAACTGTAACTTCTTTCTTAGCTACTACATAATTATTTTCAAGTTTACTTTCAACATATTCATCTGTGATATATTTTGCAACACTACTTGAATATGTTCCTCCAGTAATTGCTATTTTTTCCTCATCAACTACATCAATAGCTATATTATCTTTACCACCAATGAATGTTCCATTTTTAATGGTAAGATTTTCTAAACTATTATTAATATTTTCTCCATTTTTAGATGCTAAATAATGATGAATTGCATAAGCATTAACACTTTCATACTTTCCACCATCTATAGTGATTTCAATTGCACCAGCATATCCATTATTTGATTCTATTTGAATTGCAGCTCCATTTGAATAAATTCCATTTCCCCAATATTTTGGATCCATATACGGATCTGTAGCTTTAATATATACATTCTTCAAATTAAATATACCAGATTTTGCACCTATTCCTATAGCTCCATTTATTGTAGCACCTTCAATGTTCCATTTTGCATATCCTGCCGCATAGATGCCATCGCCAGGTGTAGTAATTTTTGCACCATCATAAATATTTATAACTGGATAATTTTCTTTATGTTGTATGTTTCCATTAACATAAATTCCATGGCCTCGATCTCCTGTGCTGTCAGCAACACCATTAAGTGTTCCATATAAATTAACTGTAACTCCGTAAGAATCTTTTACTTTATTAACGCCATTAAGTTGATTAATGAAAATTGGTGACCATCCTTCAAGAGTAACATCTTTTTCCACAGTTAAAGTACTATAATTTATATCATCTTTGTTTGCAGATCCTCTTAACATTACCGCACCATAATAAGGTACTTCTTCCTTAACTGTACCTTTTCCAGTAAGAGTTAAATTACCTCCAATTACTTCAAAGGAATTATTTTTAGTAAAACTAATGTTGTTTCCATTTAAATCAATAGTTATTTCTTTGTTAATAAGTAATGTCTTATCAACACCTAATATATCTGATGTTAGTTTTATATTTTTTCCTTCTTCAAGTGCACTAATCAATGCTTCAGCATCTTTAACTTCTGTAAATTCTAAAGCAAATGTTTTAGTTGGAACTAGAATAATCACTAGTAATAAAGTTGTTAAAACTAATCTTTTAAATTTTTTCATATTTCCTTTTTCTCCTCTTTATTTTAGTGTATCATAAAAGAAAAAAAAGTAAACAAAATGTTGTCAAATTCTGTTTACTTTACATTTATTGAACAATTTCGACATTATTCACATATAGTTTATAACCATTTAAATCTATATTTGAGTATGATTTATCAGTATCCTCAAGGCTGGTAACATATGTATCTGCGGTTAATTTTATTTTAGATGTTTTATCTAACTTTAGTGTTATTTTTTTAGCGGTATTATCAGTGTTGATTGCGCCTTCAAAATAAGAAGTACTTGTTAAAGACATATCTAATGTTGAAATTGAGTCTACGACTATATTACCTGTTACAGTTTGATTTTTAAGTGTTAATGTTACATCTCCACCATTTGAACCACTATTTCCCCATGAATCTTTTTGTATTCTTAGAAAGTTACCTGTTTTGTCATTATTTGTAATTGTGTTATTTTCTAGAATTATTGCTGCTGTTGTATTCGTTACGTATAACGTATCTCCTTTATTAGTTATAATTACACTATTTTTAGCTGTGAATGTTGCATTTCCTTCTGCTGCATCACCACTCATTGATTGATAAAGGAATATATTTTTGTAAGTTGTTGATTGTCCATTTAATGTGTTATTTGTATCTGTTAGTTTTACATTATTTAGTGTTACACTATTTTTGCCTTCGATTACTACGCCTTCAGAGCTTGTAGCAATAAGTGTTGCATTTGATACAGTGATATCTGCAGTTGAATAAATTGTTGGGGATCCTTTTCCTGTCGTTTTATAAGTTCCTTTATTAACTGTTACTGTTCCTCCACCTCGATCTGAACGAACTGCTGCACTTGACGTACCAGATGTTTCTATTGTTAGATTTGTTGCATTTGTTGTACCACCACCAGTTGTCATTATTCCACCAGCATTATCACCAGTTGTTGTTATCTTTGTATCACTAATGGTTATTGTTGTACCATCACTTGATGTATTATTAGTTGTAGCACTTCCACCATAACTAAATACTCCATTTGCGCCATCAGCATTTGTTGTTACTTCTGAGTTTTTAATTGTAAGCGTTGCTCCATCTTTAGCAATTATAGCTGAATTTGTGCCATAAAAGTTAGAATTATCACCACTACTAGAGTCACCAGTTTTAGTAACTTTTACATTATCTAGTGTTACTTCAGCCTTACTTATAGATACCGCATTTTCTTCTGAATTACTTGATGTATATTCTTTATCACTCATGGTAGTATCTTCAGTTATTGAAGTATTACTTGAATATGTTGCTCCATTATTATTGTTATTCATATTATTTTGAGTGTTATTATTTTCATTATTTAAAATGAATTTATTTGTTATTACACTACTTCCTAAAGTTGTTAAACTTGTTAGAATAACTACCGATAAAATGCTTATTATGATTTTATCTTTATTAGCAAATGTTTCTTTCATACTCTTCTTATTACAATTAGACATTACTAAAAACACTAATAAACTTGATAGAACTAAACCCTCGATAGCAAATACAACATAGTAACCAGTTGAAATGCTTGATGCAGTATTTTCATTTGGCATATTTCCCATTTCTGGTGGGGTTCCTGCATTACCATTTGGCATTTCTGGTCTTTCATTATTCTCGTTTTCTTCACCTTCTGGCTTTTCTGGTGGAGTATTTTCACTATTTGTGTTATTTTCTTCAGGTTTTGTAGGTGCATTATTATCACCATCTTGTTTATCCGGTGCGTTGCCAATGTTTCCTGGTGGTGTCATCATATTTTCACTTGCATTAGTTGAAACATGATTTTTAGCATAATACATTGTAAAACCTATTGATGCAATTGTTAATATTATAAGAATTGTTATTATGATATTTTTTGTTTTTCTATTCATAATTTATCATGTCCTTTTTTTATTTCTTATATATTATTTTCCCAATGCACTTAATAATATACTTTATTTATTAAGTGAAGATTAAATAAAAGAAAAAAGTTTTATTTTTTGAATAAAACTTTAAACGTTGTTTGTCCTTCACTTGATTTTGCTGTTACTATTCCACCATGATTAGTCACAATATTTTTAGCTATGGCAAGACCTAGGCCAAATCTTGAGTTACTTCTATCACGAGATTTATCACTACGATAAAATCTTTCAAATATTTTTTCTTCTTCACCACTTGGTATTCCTTCACCTTCATTGGTTACTGTAAGCTCAATAATTTTACTATTTTCTGTTAATATTACTTTAATTTTCCCATTTTCTTTAGAATGTTTGATAGCATTATCTAATAAAATTTCAACTAATTCTTTAATATTATTTTCATTCATTAACATTTTAATGTTATCTTTGATATCATAATCAATTTTTATTTTCTTTTCATAAGCTATTCCTTCAAATGTAAGAAGTGAAAGTTCTACTGTTTTTGATAGGTTTCCTTCAGTATATGTAACATTGCTTTTACCTTCACTTTTGGCAAGTTCTAGAAGTTCAATTATTAAATTATTCATTCTTTCGGCTTCTGTTTTAATATTTGTTAACCATTTTGTTTCTTTTGGATTACTTTCTAAAGCTTCACTACTTGCCATGATTACAGAAAGCGGAGTTTTAAGTTCATGTGATGCATCTGCAATAAATTCTTTTTGACGTTCAAAACTTTCTTTCACTGGTGTTGTTATCCATTTTGTTATTATATTACATAGATAAATCATTAATATTTCCAAACTCGCAAATATTAAAAATGATGTTAATAAGTTTGATTTTAATTCTCTATTTATATTTGAATTGTCCATTATACTTAAGCTTCTGCCATCATACTTGTAACTATATTTTTCAAAATATAAATTGCCAATATATTTATTTTTTAAATTTTTGCTATTTAATATTTTTGTTGCTAACTTCTTAATCTCTTCATCTGATAAATTATTATTTGAATGGTTTATTATTTCTTTAACATTATTGTTTTCTATAATAACTGTGTACATTGTTACATCCATAAATTTAATATTTTCATCAAGTGGTTTGTTATCATCATTTGGTTTATCTGGTGGATTACTATTTTTATCAAATTTTTCTTCAACATTCAAACTATTTTCTACCTGCTTTTGTTTATTTAGATAAGTTTGGCTATTAAATATAATTATAAAACTAAGTAAGCTTAATGTTAAAATTGATAGAATTGTAAAATATACTTTATTATTTAACTTTTTCATTTGGCCTCCAACTTATAACCAAGATTTCGAACAGCTTTTATATTGCATGTTGAACCAATTGCTTTTAATTTTCTTCTTAAAAATGTTAGAAATACTTCAAGGTTGTTGGACTCTATGTCACTATCTATGCCCCAGACTTTATCATATATTTGCATTTTAGATAAAATTTGTTCTGGGTTATTCATAAAATATTCAAGTAATTGAAATTCTTTACATACTAAGTCTATAGAGTCAGTTGTCTTAGTACATGTTAATTTTGATTTGTCTAAGTCTAGCTTTAAATCATTAAATTCGAGTATATTTTTGTTATTTGGCGTATTTTTAATTGAATATTTATTCTTGCTACTAGTTCATCCATATGAAATGGTTTTGTTAAATAATCATTTGCGCCATTTTCTAAACCATCAAGTTTGTCTTCAATTGTACTTTTTGCTGTTAACATTATAATTTTACTTATTACATTTTCAGCACGTAATTTTTTTAATATTTCAAAACCATTCATGCCTGGTAACATAACATCAAGTATAATTAAATCATAAGCGTTTGTGGTTGCATCAAAATATCCATCTTCACCATTGATTCTAATGTCTACGAGATATTTTTCTTTTTTAAGTCTGTCTGATATGGCATCCGCAAGATTATATTCATCTTCGATAATAAGTATTCTCATAAAATCACTTCCTTTATATATTAAATTATATCAATATTAAGTGAAAATTAAATGATTATTTTATACTTCAAAATTAATCAATAGTTTTTGTTTTTTAGTTGTTTTCTTCTTCGAGCATTTCATAGTGCATAACAATATCTCTGTCATAATATGTGATGCGTCCACTTGGAAGAAGGAGCATTCTATTTATATTTAAATTATCAACAAAATCTAAGTTGTGAGAAACTACGAGCATTGTTCCTTCGTAGTTTTTAAATGTTTCTGATATTATTAATTGAGTCATAGGATCTAAATGGTTTGTGGGTTCATCTAAAAGTAAGGTATTGGCACCAGTTAAAGATATTTTAGCTAAAGCTACTCTGCTTCGTTCCCCTGGAGATAAAACTTCTACTTTCTTGAAAATATCATCACCAGAAAATAAGAAACTACCTAACATTCTTCTTATTTCATAATCGGCTAAGCCAAAGTTTGCAAAGTTTTCTAATATTGTCTTGTTATTATCAAGAATTTCATGTTCTTGAGCATAATATGCTATATCAGTTTTATCTGTTATTTCAATACTTCCTTCAATCGGAGTTAAATATCCCGTTATTAAACGAAGTAATGTTGTTTTACCTATACCATTTTCACCAACTACTAAGAGTTTTTCTCCACGTGTTAAATCAAAATTTAAATCTTCATATAATAAATTTTCTTCATCATAACCAAATGTTAAATTATTGCATTTAATTGGAATGCTATAACTCGGTCTATTTATTTTCATGTTAAATTTAGTGTATTTATTTTTCTTTTCAAGTTCTATCTTTTGATTTTCAAGCTTTTCTAATTTTTTTATTCTATCTTTAGCAATATTAGCTTTCTTTTCATTACCACGAATATATTTTGCTATTATACCTTTAAGTTTTTCTTCTTCTCTTTGTTGTTTTTCATATAATCGTTGTTTAGCTAAATCTCTTTCACTTTTAATTTTCATGTATTTTTCATAATTGCCATTATAAATTTCAATATTATGTTTCATTTTATCTACATATAGTGTCTTTTTAGTGACTGCATTTAAAAATTCTACGTCGTGAGATATAACTAAAATTATCCCATGATAGTTTTTAAGATAATTAATTATATAATCTTTAGTATCTAAATCTAAGTGGTTTGTGGGTTCATCTAGAAGCATTATTTCAGGATTTGAATATAAAAGTTTAGCAAATGCTACTTTGGATTTTTGACCTCCGGAGATGTTTTTTAGCTTTAAATCAAGTAAATTATCATCTATTTGCATACCACTTATAATCTTTAAAAGAATGCTTTCTGCATTGTATTCATCATAATATTCTAAAAGTTCGTTTATTCTATTTATCTTT
>ERZ827168.5333-NODE-5333-length-10821-cov-2.976129_pt1 | contig 10821 bp, 10 predicted proteins | sample MGYA00519868_ERZ827168 | MGnify/ENA primary metagenome ERZ827168 (study PRJEB31778, sample SAMEA3449271) | human gut metagenome | biome: human gut; feature: human-associated habitat; material: faeces | place: United Kingdom | collected 2010/2012 ...
ATATCTAAATTATATAATATTTTTAATTTATAGTTATTTTTTTATTAAAATTTATTTTGTAATTTTAAATAAAAATATTATAATCAATCGATAGTTTTTATTTAATTAATAAAAATAATTTTTTTGAGGAGAAAATATGCTTAAATATAATTCTAATGAAATACTTGATTATATAATAAAAAACAGAAGATATTTGCATTCGATTCCCGAGCTTGGCGGAAATCTTCCAAAAACTAGAGAATTTGTTATAAAAAAATTGGAAGAGCTTAATATAGAGTATACGAAAAATAAAAAAGATTCGGGAATTATTGCATATATAAAAGGCAATGACAAAAATAATAAAACAGTCGCATTAAGAGCGGATATGGACGCTTTGCCGATTAAAGAAGAAACAGACTTTGAATATAAATCCTGCAATAATAATATGCATGCTTGCGGGCATGATGTTCATACGGCTATTTTATTAGGAGCTGCAAAAATACTTTCTGAAAATAAAGATAAAATTAACGGAACGGTTAAACTTTTATTTCAAACGGGAGAAGAAACGGGAACGGGTGCAAAAATAATGATAGAAGAAAACGCACTTGAAAATGTTTCTGCGATATTTGGAGTTCATATTGGAAGTTTCGCTCCCGATACTCCAAACGGAACTTTTATTATTCAAGAAGGACCTATTATGGCTTCTGCAGACCAATTAATTATAAGAGTTAAAGGAAAAGGCACGCATGGAGCTTATCCGCATTTTGGAGTGGACCCGATAATAATATCGGCGGAGATAATTAACGGACTTCAATCTATAATAACGAGAGAAATAAAATCTTCCGAAAATGTTTTACTTTCTTTATGCAGAATAAACGGAGGAAGCGCTTTTAATATAATTCCCGATACGGTAGAAATAGAAGGAACTATAAGAACTTTTAATAACGAATTGAGAGATTATTTTATTAAGAGAATAAAAGAAAAATCAAAACTCATTGCAGAATCTATGCTTGGAGAATGTGAAATAGAATTAGTCGAATATGCATGCGTTACAAATAACGATAAAAATATTACGGAAAGCGTAAGAAAAACAGCGGAAAAATTATTTTCAAAAGAAGCGATTTGGAATAAATATTTTAATCCTTCTATGGGAGGCGAAGATTTTTCTTATTATCTTAAAAAAGTCGCGGGATGTTTCGTTTTATTTTCTACGATTACGGAAAAGAATATTCCAAATCATAATAATAAATTTGAAGTCAATGAAAGCAAATTAAATATGCCCGCTGAACTTATGGCAAATTGGGCGATTAATTTTCAAATTTAACTTTATTAATTAAACTAAATTTTAAAATTAACTTTCTTTAATCTGGATTACCTCATCTTCACTTCGTTCGGCTCGCAATGACGGTATTTTTGCAATTAAAAATTTTGTTTTAATTTTTGAAATATTTTTTAATCAATGTTAAAAATTTCTATAAATTAAAAAATACATAAATTAATTTGTTGACTTTATTTTTAAATATTGTATAATTTCGATATAAATAAATTAAATTACAAAAAAGTAATGGATTATAAAAAAATGAATAAAAATACTGTAATTTTGTTAAGCAAAGCAAAGCAAAGCCATAATTGTCTTTTAAATAATAATTTTAAATTTTATATATCTCAATTTTTAAAGGCATTTAAATTTTTAAGTGTCTCAATTTTATTGCATAATTTAGTTAAATCTTTTTTAACTTCAATCAACTTTGATAGCTTATCAGAGAGAAATCTCTGTTTAGTTATAAAAAAATTTTATTCAAAAGGAGTGTGCAATATGAAACACACAAAAAACATTCTTAAATCTTTATTAATAACGGTAATGGCTTTATCGTTATTGGCAGTTAGCTGTAGCAAGGACGAAGGCGGAACAAAAAACCCGGTGAACCCTGATGCTCCGATTACAATCACGGCTCAAAATATTACGGATATTATTAAAGGGACTACTATCACAACTGAAGGCGTTTCTGTCAATTTCTCAAGTTTTAATCCACAAAGTGGTTCAGCAAGTTTGGATGCAACTATAACCAAAGCAGTAGCACTTACGACTTTGAAAACTGATTTAGAAAGCGCATTGTCTATTCCTGCTGGTTCAATAGTTAATTCCACTGCTAATGCAACAGTTACTCAAGCGGATGATAGTGCAGAAGCAGTAACTATAGAAGTTAAAATCAATGCTGGAAAAAACACTTTTGCAGAAGATGTATCTAAATCATACACAGTCAAAGATAAAACAGCTACAGTAAAAATAACTATTACTCCAGATAAAAAATGGAATGGAAATAGTAAAGGTTAAAAAATTCCATTAAAGTATGGTTTTAAGCTAACTACAAAAAATAATAAAACAATAAAGATTTAAGACAACAACCTCTATGTTCAAAAAGAGCATAGGGGTTTATTTTTTTAATCGTTATTACAAATAAAATAAAGCAATTTAATTTTTTTTGATAACTATTTTTATAAGTTTTCTAAATATTTAAAAACATTTGGGAAATCCGAATATTGCTTAAAATGTATATCATTATAATTTTTTATTGATTCATTTTCTTTATTTGGATAATTTATGGTTTTAAAATATTCTTCAATGGCTATATTATGTTTTCCTTTAAAAATAGAATCCCAATGTTCGGAAATATCTCTGCCTATTTCATCTTTAGTTTTTTTATTATCGCCATAATAGAAAAAGCCCAATCTTCAAATGATTGATAATTAAGTATGAATTTAGATTTATCTCCAAATTTATTTTTAAATCTCAATCTAAAATCGTCCATATATTTAAGTTTTGCTTTATCGCAATCCGTTATAATTGCTATTATCTTACCTTTACCTTGTTCATTAATACCGTCATATCTTCTTTTTATAGAGTCTATTATTTTAGAAATTAATTCATCTTTATTTTTTTCATTAATTATATTCGGACTTATTTGAGATATATTTGGATTAATATCATAATAATTTATTCCATATTTTAGCGTTTCTTGTATATATTTTTTGAAATATTCTCTCTCTTTATCTCCTGGCGAAAAGCAATACAAATAATATTTATTATTTAATTTTCTTTTTTTACCCATATACATAACTCCCTACTTGGATTTAAAATTGGAAGGAATATCAAATAATTTAGAATTATATTTAGCCGAAAGTTCATTTCTCTTATATTTATTCTCTAAATCTGATATTTCTAAACCTTCAAAATCGGAAGCGCAATATAATTCGCTTTTATTATCTTTTTTATCTATAAACCAAAAATGATTTAAAAGAAGATTTTTCATACCCATTAAATTTGTATCATGAGTAGATAATATTAATTGCGCTGTCTGTTTTTCTAAATCGTCAAACATGTTTTTTTGAAATAGACTTATAACAAGTTCTATTAGTTCCGATTGAACTCCGTTAAATTCATCCAATATGCATAATCCTCCATTATATATCGACAATAATATATATATTAAATTAGAGGCATATATCTTTGTCCCATCGGATTCTATTGCTAAAAAATCATCTTCATAATTTTGATGTTTAGAAATTAATTTAAATTTCATTATATTGTTTATAAATATATCATCGTATTCATTTTTAATATTCTTTACAACTTTAATATCATCTATTCCTACATCTGCAAGAGAAATTAATTTTTTATATAGTTCCCATAATTTAAATCTATTTAAATTATCTTATGTATATTTTATATCTTGGAATATCATACTATACATAACATTATTATTCATCAAAAATAAAGCGTTTGCAAATTTAAATATCATCCTGTAATTTTCTATCTCTTTTTTATATTCATCAACATTATTAAAATAATATATAACGGTATTTTGGTCGGGAATACCTTTTTTACCATAAAAAAATTCAATACCGTCTATTATAGAATTATTATTTCTTTTGAAAATTATTTCATTATCTTTTTGAAACAATTCGGATTCTATCCTCATACTCTCATTATTTAATACTAATTCATATTTGTATAAAGAGTAATCATTTTTTAGATAATCGGAATAAAATTCTACCGCGAATTTTGTATTTTTATTTTTCCCATAAATCATATTAGGAGTAAATAAACTTCTTATTGTGTTATCGTAAAAAATTTTAGGCATAGACTTATCACCGTATGTATATGCGTTAATACTAAAAATATATTTTAAAGCATTGAGTAAATTTGATTTTCCCGCGCCATTATGTCCGTATAATATGCATAATTTAGATATATAATCATTATTTATTTTAAATACATAAGGATTTTCTTCCACAACTACTTTATTTTCAATATCAATTCTCATATCGAGTGTCATTTTTTCGTAAAATGACCTATAATTTTCTATACTAAAACTTACAAGCATTATTATACCTTTAGGAGTTTATAATTTAAAATTTAAGTATTATATTATATCGAAATAAATATAAAATCAATTATTTAAAATATTGTATCTATTCGATTCAAATCTTCCAAAATTTTATTATAATTATAAAAACTTTCGTAATAGCCTATTCATTCGTATAATTTCAAAATATCCGTCAAAGCTTCTTTATAGCTTTTATCTATTTCCAAAATTCTTCTCAAATAATAGATTACTTCGTTTACATTTTTACCGAGCAAGTATCGGACAAATAAATCGTCGCCAAAGGCGGTCTTTAGTCTTAACTTGTCAATTTCTCTATTTCTTTTCATAAGAATATTATAACAAAATATTTTTATTTGTCAAAATTTAAATTATATTTGAATTACAATATTTTTCATATTGACAATATTTTTAATAGTATATAAAATCAATTCTTAAATAAAAACGACATATATGTCATTTTATTATTTTATAAAATATTGGTTATAGTTAAATATAATAAAAGAGATTTGAAATGCCAAAAGTAAGCAAAGAATATTTTGATAATAAAAGAAAAATAATACTTGACGCCGCTTTAAAAGTATTTTCCAAAAAACCGTCATATACGGTTAGTATGAAAGATATAATAAAAGAATCTAAATTAAGTCATGGAGGAGTTTATAAATATTATTCTAATATAGACGATATTATAATTTCTTTGATTAACAGAAACAAAATTTTGGTAAATCCGAAAGATATTATAAAAAATAATTATGATTATCCTGAAAAAGCTATACTCGAATTTTTAGAAGCGTATAAAAATTATTTTTTTGAAGCGACTAAAGAATACGGTAAAATATTTTTTGAATTATATCCTATACTTATTAATGATAAAAAGAGGCTAAAAATATATGCAAGAAAAATTAGCGAAAATATTAATTTTGCTTATTGGATTGAAACTTTATTTATTTACTTTGATAAAAAAATAAACGAAAGATATTTTAATCCTATAACCACTTCGCAAAATATATATATGCAAATAGTTAGTATGTTAAAAGGAATTGAGATGGAATTAATTTTAACAAAATATTACAATAAAAATAGAGATTATAAAATTGATTTGGAAACAAAATTAGACGATTTGGTAGAAACAATTTATAAAACGATATTATTTTTAATGGGAAGCAAAATAAAAAATAAAGAGATAAAAAAGAAATAGAAAATAACAATCAAGGAGAATTAATGACAGAATTAAAAAAATTAATAAAATTAGAATCTATAAAAATTGCAGTTTGTTTGTCAATATTTTTGAGTATGCATCTATACGCTCAATCGAATTCAAACGGAGCTACAAATACGGTAAGTTATTCTTCATACATGGAAGCTATAAGAGATTTAATACCCGAAATGAAAATAAACGCCGTAGCCGAAACAAATGCTGAGATGAATCTTTTAAGCGCAAAAAGTTCGGGAGATGTAAATTTAACGGCGCAACTTGGAGCGATTGGAACTTATGGAAGCGGAACTTTATCATCTTCTTTAGGCGGAAAATCAGCGGAAGCTACGGGAATAAGAGCGGGAATAGGAGTCGGAAGTTTGATTCCTTACAGCGGAACGAAATGGTCGGTTAATTTGACGCATAATTCATATTTAGACGGAAAATTATATTATCATAACGGAGATAGTATAAAAGCTCAACATTATTATCCTTCGCTTACTATAGAAGTCTCTCAGCCTCTATTAAGAAATTTTTTTGGAGCTTTGGATAGATATCCCATAAAAAACGCCGAATATTCTCTAACGATTGCAAAACTTCAAAGAATATTAGACGATTCTTCAGTATTGGCGTCTTATCAAAAAATTTATTATCAATGGATAATGTATGAAAAATTATTATCGTATTATAGAAGCATGTATATAACGGCGAGAGCTTTTGAAAATCAAATGAGAGCAAGATATCAAAGCGGACTTATAGATAATGACTCTTATCAAAATGCCCGTTCTCAAACTATGGTTTACAGCGATTATTACGCGCAAAATAGAGTTTATTTGGACAGCCTTTTAACCTCTATAGCTTTCTTTATTCCAGATATAACTAATTATAGTCCCGACCATGCGGCTTGGGACGCTTATCTCAATTTGGGAAGTAATATGGAAATGGAAGAAGTGACTTTTGCAGACAGTATAAACGGAGAGATAGCATATCAATCAAAACTTCAAGCCGAGTATGTTTTGGAAGCTATGAAAAGTGGAAATTTACCCGATTTGTCTATAGTAGGAAGCGTAAACTTAAACGGCATTACTCCAAATACTTCGGGTTATTTTAAGTCTTTCGGAAGTATGACTAATGTAGATTTTTTCGCGGGATTGCAATTTTCTTATCCGATTGGAGACAGAGCCAATAAAGCGCAATATAAAATGGCTGAAAATTCTTTATACGGAGTAATAGCTCAATACGAAAAACTTGAAAAAGATTATAATACTCAATTGCAAACTTATATATCGAGATTCAACGCTTATAAAAATTTAATATCAAGCAAGAGAGCGCAGATAAGAGCGTTAAATTCTAGAATTGCAACTCAAATGCAAAAATTAGAACAAGGCAGAGTGGAGGTTGACGATTTGCTAACTTCGAGATTAGAGCTTGCAACCTCTCAAACGCAATTACTCAATTTACAATACGAATTTATAACGACAATATTCGATTATAGAAGTTTGCTTGCAATAGATTCTCAATAAGAGATTTAATATAATTAAAAAAATTTTAAGGTTAAATAAATAATTAGAAAAATAAAAAAATGATTACAGAATACGAACTAAAAGGAGAAAATTAATAAATGGAAAAAATTATAGTATTTTTTGCGAAAAAAACGATGCTTGTTAATATAATAGTAATGGCTGTTTTATTTGTAGGAGCTTATTCTTATTTTAATTTACAAAAAGAATCGTTTCCTTCAACAGATTTGGATAGAATGCTTATAGCGGTGACTTATCCTGGAGCTACGCCTTTAGATGTTGAACAAAATGCAGTTATTCCGATAGAAGAACAATTGCAAGGAATAGCGGGAATAGACGAATACGAAACTACGATAATTGAAAATATAGCCATAATAATGGTAAAACTTGACGAGAGTTTGCCTAATAGACAACCCGTTAAAGATAAAATATTTAGAGAGATGCAAAATGTTCCCGATTTGTCTTCCGATGTTGACCAAGTTACAACCTACGATTTGAATCCAGCTAATATGTCAATTTATACTTTGGGAGTGCATTTCAAAGAAGGAATGGAAGGAGACGAAAGAGAATTATTTGATGTAAGTAAGAGACTTGAAAACGAACTTGTTAGATTGGACGGAGTTTCAGAGATAAGAATATCGGGAAGAACGGACCCAGAAGTTCATATATATGCCGACCCTATAAAACTTCAACAAAATTATATTTCTTTAAGCGATATAGTTAATTCTTTAAGCGTAAGGAATGTGAGAGCTACGGGGGGAGATATGGAAAATGCAGGAAAAGAGCAGACTGTAGTAACTTACGGAGAATTTATAAATCCTCAAGAAGCGGAAAATGTTATTATAAGGTCCACTTTCAACGGGCAGAGAGTTAGAGTTAAAGATATAGCTTCGGTTAGTATGGGATTTGAAGAAAAAGATGTTCTTATGAGAGTAAATAAGGCTTCGGGTTATTCTTTGGAGGTGGTAAAAAATGAAAACGCGGATATTATAAAAACTATTGAAGAAGTAAATAAATATTTGAAAGAAAACGCCGATTTAGTTCCCGATAATATACAAATAACCGTTATGGGAGATAATTCGAGAACTATTAATTCTTTATTAAAAATAGTCACTTCAAATTTGGTTCAAGGATTTATAATCATATTTATAGCCCTTATAATATTTTTAGATTTCAAAAGTGCAATATTTACAAGTTTAGGAATGGTTATAACAATGTTCTCTTGTTTAATATACATGAGAGCTACGGGAATAACATTTAATACAATGTCTTTAGCCGCGGTTATTACGGTTTTAGGTATGATTGTCGATAACTCTATTGTCGTTTCTGAAAATATATTTAACTTTAAACAAATGGGTTATAAAGGACTTGAAGCGACTCGGCTTGCAGTAAGCGATGTTATTATGCCTATGCTTGTATCGACTTTAACTACCGTTGCGGCGTTTTTTCCTTTGCTTACAATAAGCGGTATTATGGGAAAAATATTAAATATATTTCCTAAAATCGTTATATTTACTTTATTAATTAGTTTAATTCAGGCTACTCTTTTACTTCCAAATCAATTGCAAGATAAAGAAGACAAATATAGAAACTATAAACCGAAGAAAAAGAAAAGTAAATTTAAAAATCCTTTAGATTTTGATAAGGATAAATTATTTGATAAAATGAAAATTCCTTACGGATTTATGTTGGAAAAATTACTTCATTTAAGATATTTGATTATATCCGCTTTTATAGTTTTGCTTATAGGCTCAATATTTTTAGCTCAAAATAGTTTTAAAAATTTCGTGCTTATATACGATACAAGCGCCGACACGATAGTAATAAATATAGAAACTCCAATCGGAAGCACAAAAGATATTACAACCGAGCAAATATCAAAAATAGAAGATGTAATTTCTTCCGTAATAAAACCCGAAGAATTAATAGCTTTATACACTCTTGTAGGACAGCAGGTTGACCAGGATATTATTTCTGAAGAAAAAGGAAGTCTTGCGGGAATAATGGTTTATTTAGTGCCTGCCGCCGAAAGAAAAAGAACGGCTGATGATTTAGTTTCTCTTATAAACGAAGCGATTGATAAAACCGATATAAGAGATAATGTTCCCGTGTTTACTATAAATACAAAAGGCAATGTCAACCCTGGCGATGCGGTAAATATTAAAATAGTTGGAAATAACACGGAGCTTGCTAAAAAAGCAAAAACCGAAATAAGAGATTATTTGGCTACAATTAATGGCGTTATAAATATTGACGATGACGATAAAATCGGAAAGGACGAATTAAGAATATTATTCGATTACGATAAAATCGCTCAACTTGGAGTAAATGTTTCTACGGTTGCAAGCCAAGTGAGAGCGGCTTATACGGGAACGGTTGCGACTTATATTCAAGAGCTTGAAAATAAATTAGATTTTAGAGTTATGTTTGATAAACAATATACCTACGATACGGAATATTTGAATAAACTTTTAATACCAAATCAACAAAACAGACTTATATATCTTGAAAATCTCGCCACCATTCAAATTACAAACGGACTTTCAACTTTGAAACATTATAACGGAGAGCGAACGATAACGATAACGGCGGATATAGAATATGGACAAAATACTTCTCAACAGGTTATGAATGCCGTAAGCGAAAGATTTAAAAATTTTAGCAGAGAATATAGAGGATTAAAATTAGATTTTGGAGGCGAGGCAAAAGAAACGGTAAAAGCATTAAAACAATTATTATTTAGTTTCGCTATGGCTTTTATATTTGTTTATATAATATTATTATTACAATTAAATAGATTTATTCAACCTATAATGATTATGATAATTATTCCTTTCGGACTTATTGGAGTTTTGCTTGGCTTTGCGCTTCATCGTATGCCTTTATCGTTTATGGGAATAGTCGGAATAGTAGGACTTGCGGGAGTAGTCGTTAATAACGGAATAATACTTGTCGATGTGATAAATAATATTATAGACAGAGGAGTAGAAGGCGGAAAAAAAGGAATCAAAAAGGCTATAGTTGACGGTTCTAAACAAAGGCTTCGTCCCGTATTTTTAACTACGATTACTACGGTTGTCGGACTTCTTCCTACGGTTTACGGAATTGGCGGAAGAGCGGATTTGATTATACCTATAGTTATGGCTTTAGCTTATGGACTTTTATTTTCTTCTTTGCTTACTCTCATATTTTTGCCTTGTATGTTTATGATAATGTTTGATTTAAGATTAATAAAAATTCCAGAAACGCAAATACCTAAAGAAGAGATAACGAATACTAATATTTAGTTTTATAAAATAGATTACTATGACATGAAATGAAAAAATTATAAATTCTTCTTCTTTATTTAATTTTAATATAAATAAAAACAACGGACGAAGTTTTAACCTCGCCCGTTTAACTTGAAAGTTTAAAATTATATTATATTATTCAAGGTTGTTTAGTTCCAATAAATGAATAACCGTTGCCCGTAATGCAGTATCATAAGTTATATCTAAAGTTTGAGTATCGTAATAATAAACAATACTAATATTTGTATATCCCCAACCTTTTGAGTCTGTTGCGTTTACCGATTCAAGTTTAATATCTTTTCCGTCTTTGGTTGTTTTCTTCCATTTTGAAATATCAAAACCAAATACTTGCCCACCGCCATTGCCACTTGTTCTTATTTCAGCCCTTCCTTTTATACTAGTAGTATTTTCATCGAGTTTAGAAACTTTAGTATCGTCACTAGTATCATGCC
>ERZ827168.5335-NODE-5335-length-10819-cov-3.154682_pt1 | contig 10819 bp, 6 predicted proteins | sample MGYA00519868_ERZ827168 | MGnify/ENA primary metagenome ERZ827168 (study PRJEB31778, sample SAMEA3449271) | human gut metagenome | biome: human gut; feature: human-associated habitat; material: faeces | place: United Kingdom | collected 2010/2012 ...
TATGATTCGAATCCGTTTATCCTGTATGCTTCGGGTACTTATGACAAATCCTTTATCCTCCAGCCGCTTTACGATTCCTACCACTGTAGGTTTTGCAATATGCAGCACCTCTTCCAGTTCTTTTAATTCCGGAATGATATAACGCTCTGCATTGGCAAGAGTCTGCTTTCTTGTATAATAATCCGGTACCAGATCTTTAAAAGAATTGGTAACTTCCAGATAATAGCCAAATACTTTGTTGTATTTGATACGCAGATTCTTGATTCCTGTCTTTTCCCGCTCATCTGTTTCCAGTTTGGCAAGCCAGTCCTTCCCGTCGGATTTGGCATTTCGGAGTTTGTCGACTTCTGCATTATATCCATCTTTTATGATACCGCCTTCTTTCATGGCGATCGGTGGATCCTCCCTGATAGAATCACTAACCAGCTTGCACAGATCTTCCAATGTATCCAGCTCTTCATACAGTTCCTTTAAAAGCGGTGTCTGCATGTCACTTAAGATACACTTAATATGTGGAAGCATGGCAAGTGAAGTCTGGAATGCGATCAGATCTCTTGGATTGGCAGATTGATATGTGATTTTGCATACCAGTCGTTCGAGATCGTAAACCGGTGAAAGATATTCTCTGATCTCCTCTCTGGAAATCGCATTTTTCATCAGTTCATCTACGGCATCCAGTCGTTTTTCAATTGCATTTTTGTCAATTAACGGCTGTTCAATGTATTTGCGTAATGTTCTTGCGCCCATTGCGGTCTTTGTCTTATCCAGTACCCAGAGAAGGGAACCACGTTTTTGCTTGTCGCGCAGTGTTTCACACAACTCCAGATTACGTCTCGTCGAGCTATCCAGAAGCATATATTTTCCGGCTGCGTAGATTGTCAGATGAGAAATGTGTGATAAATCTCTTTTCTGTGTCTCTACCAGATACTGCATGAGTGCGCCGGCTGCGATCACGCCACAGTCATAGTCGGCAAGTCCCAATCCTTCAATTGTCCCTGCATGGAAATGCTCCTTTAATATCCGTTCACAGATTGCATCATCAAAATACCAGGAATCCAGAGAATAAATTGTAATCCCCAGTTTCTCTTTCATCGTATCCAGATCCATACCGCTCATATAAAAAGCCTCATTGCAGATGATCTCCGATGGAGAGAATTTATAAATCTCATCCATCAGCCTGCTGCCGTCCGGAAGTTCCGTCACAAAATAATCTCCTGTAGAAATATCTGCAATGGACACTCCGTACCGGTCTGCAATATAGACAATGCACATAATATAATTATTCTTCGTCTCATCCAGTGCCTGCGTATCCAGGTTCGTTCCCGGAGTTACGATCCGCACGACCTCACGCTTTACGATTCCCTTCGCCTGCTTTGGATCTTCCACCTGCTCACAGATTGCCACTTTGTATCCTTTGGCAACCAGCCTGTTCAGATATCCTTCCACCGCATGATAAGGGACTCCGCACATTGGGGCACGTTCTTCCTGCCCACAGTTTTTCCCGGTCAGTGTGATCTCCAGTTCTCTGGATGCAGTCAGTGCATCCTCAAAGAACATTTCATAAAAATCGCCTAAGCGATAGAAGAGAATGCAGTCCTGATACTGGGACTTGGTCTCCATATACTGCTTCATCATTGGTGTTAACTCAGCCACATTCAAACTCCTTCATCTGTAAAATCTATTTTTGCATACAAAATGCGGTCCAAACCATACCAGATGGTTTTTCCTGCACAAATAGCATCATAAAATAAAAAAACCGGAAAGAAAACCCATTAAAAAATGGGTTCTTTCCGATGTATTATAGCATTTTTATCTTTTCTGTTCAACCTGCATTACATCATCTGCAATCTGTTCTGCAGTCAGATGATTTTCCAGCAGTATCTCTTTCACGTCATACCGGTCAATGAACTCTTTTTTCAATCCGTAGTTCAGAACCTTCATGTCACTGTCGCCATAGAAACGTGCGATCTTCTCTCCAAATCCACCATTGAGGATTCCATCTTCCAGCGTGACCACGATATCATGATCTTTTTTCAGTTCTTTCAGGAGTTCTTCATCCAGCCCTGTAATATAATATGGATTAATCACTGTCGGTACAGTTCCTGTCTTTTCCCCGATCAGGTCTGCTGCCTGTCCTGCAAGTCCGTAGAATGTTCCAAGTCCGATGACCGCAACTTTTGAACCTTTTCTCGTCACTTCATACTGATCCAGTCTTCCGAAATCCTTTTTCACTTCTTTTCCGTCTGAGATCATTGCACCACCCGGAAGTTTGATCGCAACCGGATACTCTGTCTGCTCCACGCTCCAGTCCAGCATGGCAAGATACTCTTCTTTTGTTGTCGGTGCAAGATAGACTAAATTCGGAATATTTCCAAGCATCGGCATATCCTGCAAACCTAAATGAGTCACATCATTCATTCCATAAACAGAACCAGCAAAAATCACGATCGTTGCCGGATTTTTATCAATGCATAAATCCTGGGAAATCTGGTCAAAAGTTCTCTGTATAAAGGAACTGTAAACTCCATACACCGGCTTCCCTCCGTTGGCTGCGATTCCTGAAGCAAGTGCCACGGCAGTCTCCTCCGCAATTCCCACATCCACGAACTGTCTTCCGGCTTCTTTTCTTTTATCTTCTGTAAATTCCATGACTGTCGGTGTTCCTGAAGTGATCGCAACAACCGTCGGATCTTCTTTCATCTTTTTCAGAAGATAATCTCTCGTCACAGAAGAGTAATCTTCTCCGTCTGCCGGATAAAGAGGCATTCCGGTCTTCAGATCAAACGGAGCATTATAATGCCACTGCTCCTTGTGCTGCTCTGCAGGGGCATATCCCTTTCCCTTCAGCGTATTGATATGAACGACCACTGCATGGTCTGTATCTTTTGCTTTCTGAAATGCCTCGATCAGAGCGGCTGTATTATTTCCTTCGTTTACATAAATATAATCCAGTCCCATTGCCCTGAACAGATTGCAGTCTGCCTTGCCGTCTGTCTCCCGCAGAAGTTTTAAATTCTGGTAAAGCCCTCCATGGTTCTCTGCTATGGACATATCATTGTCATTGACTACAATAATCAGGTTGCCACCAAGCTCTGCAGCATAATCCAGTCCTTCCAGTGCCTCTCCGCCACTCAGAGATCCGTCTCCGATGACTGCGATCACATTCCCTTTTTCGTCTTTCAGGTCTCTTCCCTTTGCAAGTCCGCAGGCAAGGCTGACCGAAGTAGAGGTATGACCTACCGTAAAGAAATCGTGTTCACTTTCACCCGGATTGGTATATCCCGATACATCATCATAATGTTCTTCATACAGATAGGCATCTTTTCTTCCCGTCAGCATCTTATGTGGATAGCTCTGGTGTGATACATCGTACACGATCTTGTCCTTTGGTGATTCAAATACATAATGCATTGCAATGGTTGCTTCTACCATACCAAAATTCGGTCCAAAATGTCCTCCATGCTTACTTGCCCTGACAAGCAGTGCCTGTCGTATTTCCTCTGCAAGAACCGGCAGTTCCTCCAATGTCAGTTTCTTTACATCAGCCGGTCCGTTGATCTTCTCAATATACATTTTCTAATTCTCCTCTTCTTTTTCCCAGGACAGGACTCCTGTCTCTACTGCTTTCTGATAACGTGATATTTTATATTTCAGCCGTTCCATCGTTGCATTGATCTGTCGCCGCTGTTCCTCCAGCACTTCATACTGTTCCTGTAAAAGATCTCTGCGTGCCTCGATCGTACTGTCCCCCATCTGGTACAGTCGCACATATTCGATCAGTGCCTCGATCTGGACACCGGCACTCCGCATACATACTGCCTGTTCTACCCAGCCCAGGTCTTTTTCCTGATAATCCCGGATTCCGCCCGGTGTACGCGGAACCGGCGGGATCAGACCGATCCTTTCATAATATCGCAGCGTATCCTGGGAAATCCCGTATTTTTCACTGACTTCCTTGATCGTCAACATCGATCACCTGCCCTTTCTTTTTTCACAAGAACTATAACACTTGGAGTCAGCTCCAGGTCAAGAGGATTTTTCTATTTTTCTTTTTTCATCCTGTTTCCTTTATATTGTCTGTTCTCTTTTTAAAAAGTTCATATAAAATCCAACTCCGATCACAGAGGTAAGCAGCTCTGTTACCGGGAAAGTCAGCCAGAAATACTGCAAACCGAATCTTGAAAAAATATATCCCAGCGGCACAAAAAACAACACGGTTCTCACGATCGTCAGTACCGAACTCTTCACGGCATATCCGATTGCCTGGAAAAAGACCGGAAAGATCAGGGAAGTGACCATAAAAATAAAACTGATCCCGATGTAATGGAATCCGTTCGTTCCTATTGCAATCACCTCGCTGTCGCCGGAGAATACAGCCAGCATCTGTCCAGGCAGAAACTCAAAACACAAGGTACCAAGAAACATCAGACATTCTCCCATGATCAGAGAATCTTTCAATACAAGCCTGCACCTTTTTATATCCTTCGCTGCATAATTATAACTGATCACCGGAACAATGCAGGTCTGTAATGCTCCCAATGGAATAAAAAAGAAGGTCTGCCACTTATAATATAATCCCAGTGCGGTAACTGCCTGGTCTGAAAATCCCGCCAGGATCAGATTCAGTCCGAGAATGTAGAGCGTATAAGCTGACTGCATAATGATATTGGGGATTCCAAGCTGATAGATTCTTTTTATATAACCGGAATAGCAGGATCTCCTGGGCGGTCTGTACCACGCTTTTTTCATTACGATCAAGGCTGCCACGATCTGTCCTGACACCGTTGCTACTGCTGCACCGGAGATTCCCATTTCAGGCATGCCCAGCATTCCAAAGATCAGAAGCGGATCCAAAATGATATTGACGACTGCACCTGCGATCTGAGCGATCATTGGTGTCCTCATATCGCCCTCTGCCTGCAGGATCTTACTCCAGATTCCCTCCGTAAAAAGACCAATGCTGAAAAGACAGACGATCCTGCCGTATGCCACCACATCCCGGATCACTTCCGGGGAATCTGTTGACATACCGGCATATGCCGGCAGCGTAACATAGCAGACTGCTGCAAAAATAATCCACAGGATCAGTCCCAGCGGTGTACCAGTTCCCGCCACCTCTTCTGCTTTTTTCTTCTTTCCGATTCCAAGATAATACGCCATATCAGTATTGATACCGACTCCTGTTCCCACTCCCAGTGCGATCATGAGAAGCTGCACCGGATAGATGATCGACAATGCCGTAAGTCCGGTCTCCGAATACTTTCCTACAAAAAAACTGTCTACAATATTGTATAATGCCTGGATCAGTTGTGCCAGCATGACCGGTGGTGCAATTTTTAACAGGATCCTGCTGACCTTTTCTGTTCCGTAAAAATCTGATGTTTCCATAAAACCCTCTTTATTATTTAGCAAATCAAGTTTTCCTTCATTTACAATAGAATAACACAGATATTTATATTTTTAAATGTTGTGTGCGTTTTCATTTACTTTTATAAATATCTGTGTTACCAGTTGAAAGCATTTTTCAATTTTTATCTTATCTCTTATTCATACCGTAACGCGTCGATCGGGTTCATGTTGGCTGCTTTCACCGACGGAATCAGTCCGAAGATTACTCCGATCAGCGTAGAGAACAGGACTGCCACTACAATTGCTGTACCGCTGATCGCCACAGGCACAGCGGAAACTCCCGAGATAATATACGCCAGTGCGATTCCCACCGCAACACCGATGATTCCACCAAGCAGAGTCAGTACTGCTGCCTCTGTCAGGAACTGGAACAGGATTCTCTTTTTTCTTGCTCCCAGTGCCTTTTTAAGTCCGATCTCTCTTGTACGCTCTGTGACCGATACAAGCATGATATTCATAACTCCGATTCCTCCTACTAAAAGAGAAATACTGGCGATCCAGATCAACTGCTGGTTCGTCGAATTGCTGATCTCCTGGATCTGGGTTGCCTGCTTCAGCAGATCTTCCCCTTTATATTTGATGGAATCATCGGATACAGACAGATAAGAATTAAGGATCTCTGCTGCATCTTCCCCTGCTTTTGTCATATCATCCGTCGATGTGGCACGTACTACCACATTCTGTGGTTCATCATACTGATACAGGGTCGGCCATACTGTATCAGGAACGCAGACCATTCCACTTCCATCATTTGATATATAGCGATTGTAATCATCCATGGAATTGATCACCGGCTGGGATGCCGCTTTTCTGGCAATCAGACCGATCACCGTAAACGGTTCTCCTTTCATTTCAATCGTCTTTCCGATCACATTCCCGTCCGGGAACAGATTGGATGCAGAAGTCTTGTCAAGCAGTGCAACTTTTCTGTTCTCCAAAAAATCTTTCTCTGAAAATCCACGTCCTTTTGTAATCTGATAACCATATACATCCAGATAATCAGAGTCTACTCCCATGATCGTTCCGTTGGAAAGGGACTGGGAGCCGTTAAAGACGGCATCATATTCATTTCTTGTATAGTAGAGTGCTGCTGTCTCCACTGCATCAGATTCTTTTATTTCCTCCAGTACATCCTTACTGATCACCGGTACTCCGTCCGGGACATTTCCATAGCTCAGATCAATCGGCCATTCTCCCTGGTAAAGCTGGATATTCACTGCATTATTTCCTGCTCCTACCAGATTTTCCTTGATCTGTTCATTTGTTCCCTTGATTGTTACAATTGCAATGATCGAGCCGATTCCTATGATGATTCCAAGCATCGTCAGAGCAGATCTTAATTTGTGGTTCCAGATTCCCTGAAACGCAAGTCTGATATCTTCCAGCATAGAAATCCCCCCTTACTTATAATCATATAATGTATCTGTCGACTTTGTCTTCGCACCTTCCCGAACATCTCTTCCATATGGAAATGCAATCTCGTCATCCAGGCTCAGACCGGATACAATCTCCAGAGAACCGGATACATTTTTTCCAACTTCGACATACTGCTTTTTCAATTTCCCGTTATCACCCTTTTTATATACATAATATTGGTTTCCGTCTTCCCTGACAAACATCTGCTCAAGATAGATTTCATCCTCATCCTGGGAAGAAAGATCATCAATACTCAGATTTACTCCGTCTCCATTGGAAAGTTCCGCGTCCCCATGGATCACTGCTGTGAATGGATAATAAGAAAGATTTTCATTATTTCCGTCCGAATATCCTGTTGACGGTGAACTGCTGACTCCGCTGATCGTCGCCTCATAAGTCATCCCGCTGGTCCATGACGTAACAGTCACAGTCATTCCCTCTTTGATCTTATCAAATGCTGTCTCTGCCACACGCCCTGTCACATAAAATCCATCCTCACCTACAACACTGATGATCGGTGTATTTTCCAGTCTTGCTGTCTCTTCATCCGTCACCGATTTTACGGTTCCTTCCACTGTACTGGTTACGATCGCATTGTCTACCTTTTTTTTCAATTGCTTCAGTTCCAGTTCGGCTGTTCTCTGCTCCAGTTCCAGCTCTTTTAACCGTTCTTCCTTCTCCTGAATCTCTTTTGCCAGCTCTTCTTTTGTAGGTCCATCTGAAATTCCCGGATCATCCGGTTCAGATGGATCTTCCGGCTCGGACGGTGTATCCGGTTCGTCCGGTACATCCGGTTCAGATGGTGTGTCCGGCTGGTCTGGCTTGATGATCTGACCATTCTTTCCATCCAGTGTCCATTCATAAAGAATCCTGGTCGGATTATCCTTATCATCTACCACCTCAAATGTGCAGATTTCTCTATTTTCCAGCACTTTCAGCATAAACTGTGCATGAACCGTCACCCCAGGTGCACAGAGATACCGGTAAGGTTTTTCTTCTGTTCCGTCACCATCCTCATTGTACGGAACGGACTCTTCCGTAATCTTATCATAAATCTTTGTTCCCTTTAATTCTTCCGGGAAGGGTTTACCGGTCTCTTTTCCATCTGTCACCGTTGAATCCTGATCCGATCCTGCCGTTCCGGTATCCGTATTTCCTTCCCGAGCAGTCATATTCTGCCTCTGCACTGATGCTGTTGTCCTGCTCTTCCCTGTATCTGCGTTTACGACTGTATCTGTTCCTGCCGCACTGGTCTTCACAACTGTATTGGTCCCTGCTACATTTCCTTTTGCAACCGCTTTTGTTCCACGCAGTTGCTTCAGTTCTGCTTCAATATTCTTACGGTTTAAGGCAATTCCCTCAATCTCCATCTGCTTCATTTCTTTTTCCATCGTTGCCAGAGTTGTATCATAAGCAACCAGACGATCCCCGATCTTAACCGTATCTCCGGCTTTAACATAGACTTCTTTCACAGTAAGAGATTCATCATAATAGATATCCTGGTTCATATTCGTTGTTACAGTTCCGTAATCAGAGATTTCAGAACCGCTGGACCAGCCACCGGAATTCATATTACTGACAGGAGCTACTTTTACCGCTTTTCCGCTTCCCTGCACAGCCGCAACAATGATCCCGGTCAACAGGACTGCTGCCGCAACGCCGGAAACCGAACCGATCAGGATCTTTTTCTTATTCTTTTCCATTCTCCTGCTCCTCTCCGTCCTTCAATCTTCCATCTTTGATCATCACCATCCGGTCAGCACACCCTGCGATCTGTGCATCATGTGTGATCATCAGCACTGTCATTCCTTCCTGATTCAGTTCTGAAAATAATTCCATGATCTGCCGTCCCGAAACCGAATCCAACGCTCCCGTAGGCTCATCTGCCAGCAGAAGATCAGGGCCGGTAACGATTGCTCTTGCGATGGCCACACGCTGCTTCTGTCCTCCTGATAACTGCGTCGGTCTGAAATCCAGGCGATCCCCAAGTCCGACCCGTTCCAGTGCTGCCTTCGCCCGCTCCATCCGCTCTTTTTTGGATACATTGGAATAAAGAAGTGGCAGTGCTACATTATCCAGTGCTGTCTGTTTTGGCAGCAGATTAAATGTCTGAAAGACAAATCCAATGGAGCGGTTTCTGATCTGTGCCATTGTCCGGTCGTCAAAATCCTTCAGGTCTGTCCCGTTGAGCTGATAGACCCCGGAACTTGCCACATCAAGACATCCGATGATATTCATCAGAGTCGTCTTTCCTGAACCCGAAGGTCCCATGATCGCAACATATTCTCCGCGTTCTACCTGAAAGCAGATATCTTTCAAAACAGGGACTGTCAGTTTGTCCTGAACGTAATCTTTATATATATGTTCTAACTTCAGAAGCATTATTCGTCCTCCATTCCTCCATCTTTCTGCAGATTTTCAGATGTCCCGTCTTCCGGTTCTGCCTCTGTTCCATCTTCCGGCTCTGTTCCTGCAGTTCCATTCAGTTCATCTTCACTGATTCCACTTTCATTATTCACTGCCGTATTTTTTACAACCGCTGCACCTTTTTTGCAATCTTCGCTTGGCCACACGATATAATCCGTATTCTTCAGTCCGTCCAGTACTTCCCAGGTATCCATATCCTCATTTTTCTCACCCAGTTTGATCTCTCTCTTTTCAAGGCGGTCATTCTTGCCTGCCACCCATACATATGGAACATCAGAATCTGCATCTACGATATAGGAACTCATCAGCCACATACCAGAATCTGTCTCACTTCCTGTTCCGGGTTCAACATAGACGTGCTGTCCGAGCATCAGCCCTTCACTTTTCTCCAGTGTCACGTAAAATGGATATTTCGTTGCCTGCTGGGAACTGTCAGAACCGGAATAATAGCTGTTCTGAGAACCACTCTCCGGCTTTTCCGTATCAATAGAATCCACTGTTCCCTTCCATATCTGCGTCTCATCCACTCTTGAACGAATCGTCACTTCCATTCCCGGTGAAAGATTTCCAATATTCTGCTCGCTGATCTTTCCTTTGATCCGGTATTTTCCTGTAGAAAGAATACTCATAAACGGTTTCTTTTCTCCGGTAACATCATCATATCCCTGCTCCTCGTTAATTTCCTGAACGATTCCTGAAATCGTAGATGTCACAACAGAAGATTCCAGGTTCTTTTTCATACGGTTTACTTCCAGTTCTTTTACTTTATAATTGTATTCTTCCTGCTTCACATTGGTCTGAAGTTCCTGGATCTGAGTCGTATAAGATAACTGCTCACTGGCCGGGGCATTCTTTTTCTCCGCTGTCAGGGTCGCAATCTGGTTATTCAGGTTGCTGATACTGTTATTGATCTTGAGCAGTGCCGGTACAATATTAATGGTTGTATAATGACTGTGCATGCTGGAAAGCAGATATTTTCCATTTCCATCTTTTAAATGCGCGGACTGATAATAGCTCAGTCGGGTTTCATTAGAAATCAGATAATCTTTGAAATAATATTCGTCGATCAGCATATCCAGAATGGCATTTCTCGACATCAGGATATTGTAAATCAGACTTCCAAGTACCGGAATCTCCATTACATATTTTAAAATATTACTTTTTTTCGTTGGAGTCTGGGCAAGTTCATACAGATCTACGGGGCTGATGCCGATGATTTTTCTGAAATTCTCAGGTGTCAGCTGACATGCCATAACGGTAAAGGAAATGGATGAACCGGTGGTCACAATATGTGCAGGACTGCCAATCACATTTTTGATAAAGTCATTGACGAGCTGTACATACATGTAATTGGTATAGGTCAGGTTTGGCTTATCGGAACGACCGCATCCCAGAAGATCAATGGCATATACTGTGTTTGTACGGGCAAGCTGATTGATCACTTTATTCCATTCATATGCGGAACTTGCCGGGTGCATATCATGCACTAACAGTACCGGAGTACCTTTTCCCTTTTTTATATAGTAGATATTACCGTATCTCCAGGTGTAGAAACTGCCATTTCCAA
>ERZ827168.5337-NODE-5337-length-10815-cov-25.850279_pt1 | contig 10815 bp, 9 predicted proteins | sample MGYA00519868_ERZ827168 | MGnify/ENA primary metagenome ERZ827168 (study PRJEB31778, sample SAMEA3449271) | human gut metagenome | biome: human gut; feature: human-associated habitat; material: faeces | place: United Kingdom | collected 2010/2012 ...
TGTGGGGTCAAGGGGCAAAGCCCCTTGCGGAGTCCAGAGGCAGAGCCTCTGGCGTTCCCCATCAGAATATCAAGTCCATGCTCCGCAGTCTTTCGCGAAGCCAGCTTTCGGATAGACCGGATTTCTGCGACATTTCGCGAATTGTTAAGCCCGATAGGTATGCGTCAGACAGTACCTCCGGGTCGCTCAGGTTGTCCCAGTCGATGTCCGGGATGACCGGCGCGGGCGGGGGCGTGTAGACGGGCTTGGGCGGCATCGGCTTGGGGGCGGTGCGCACCGGGTTGCGGAACGCGGCGGACTGCGCACGCTCCGCCAGCAGCTTCACATTCGCCTTCATCTTCCGCTCCTGCGCCACATACGGGCGAATCACCCCAAGAAACGCTTCGCCGTAGCGCGCGGTCTTGATTTCGCCCATGCCGCTCACGCTCCGCATTCCTTCGAGCGTTTCCGGCTTGCGCCGCGCCATCTCTGTCAGCGTCGCGTCGTTGCAGATGATGTAGGGCGGGACGTGGTGCAGCTTTGCCAGCGCCATCCGCACCTGCCGCAGCTGCTCGAACAAATCGCCGCCTGCCGGGGCTTCGATTTTCCCGATGCTGCCGACCTTCTCCGCCGTCGCCTGCTGCCCCAGATGTGCGCCGTCCGCTCCTCGCCGCCGCTGCCGGGCGATTTCCTCCGCCTCGCCGTAGCGCGCGCCGCAGCAGGCGCTGCAATGGCCGCAGTCCTGCGCTGTATTCTCCCCGAAGTACCGCAGGATAAACGCCCGCAGGCAGCCGGGCTTCGTGCAGTAATCCACCATTCGGTTCAGGCGGTTCATGTCCTGATAGCGCACTGCCGACTGCTCCGCCGCCGTCATGTTCTCGTTCGGCTCGGTGTGCTCAATCATCCACTTCGCGGTGAAAATGTCCGACCCGTTGTACAGCAGGATGCACTCCGCCGCCTCGCCGTCGCGTCCGGCGCGCCCTGCCTCCTGATAGTACGCCTCCATCGAGCGCGGCATTTGGTAGTGGATGACAAACCGCACGTTGGATTTGTCGATGCCCATGCCGAACGCGTTCGTTGCGACCATCACCGGGCAGGTGTCGTACTGAAATTTTTCCTGATTCTCCTTGCGCTCCTCGTCGCTCAATCCCGCATGATAGCGCGTCGCGTCGATGCCCGCGCGAATCAGCTTGTCGCAGACCTGCTCGACCGCCTTGCGCGTTGCACAGTAAACGATGCCGCTTTCGCCGCGTTTCCGGCGGAGAATATCCATGAGGGCAGCATCACGGTTCTTGGGGCGGATGACCTCGAAGTAGAGGTTCGGACGGTCGAAGCCGGTCGTGACCGTTTCCGGGTTTTGCAGGCGCAATAGGCGGATGATATCTTGCCGGACGCGCTCGGTTGCGGTCGCGGTGAATGCGCCCATAACCGGGCGGGTGGGCAGCGAATCGACGAAATCCGCGATACGCAGATACACCGGGCGGAAATCCTGCCCCCACTGGGAGACACAGTGCGCCTCATCCACCGCAAGCAGAGAAATCGGCATGGATTGCGCCATCGCCTGAAACGAGGGCGTTTCGAGGCGCTCCGGGGCGACGTAGATGATTTTGTACGCCCCCTGGCGCGCCCGCTGCATGGCGAGATCCATCTGGCGCGGGGTGAGTGAGCTGTTGAGGTACGCGGCTGGAACGCCCGCGCTCTTGAGCGCCGCCACCTGATCCGCCATCAGCGAAATCAGCGGGGAGATGACAATCGCGACCCCCGGCAGCATCAGCGCCGGCACTTGATAGCACATGGATTTCCCCGCACCCGTTGGCATGACGCCCAGTGCGTCCCGGTGGTGCGTCAGCGCATTCACCATGACCTCCTGCCCCGGTCGGAACGCCTCATGCCCAAAGTACTTCCGCAGGGTTTCCTGTGCTTGCATCCGTTTTTTTCCTTTCTTATGGGAGAACGTGGGGAGGCGCCAGAGACTCTGCCTCCGGACTCCGGCAGGGCTCTGCCCTGCACCCGCGAAGGGTCTTCGACCCTCTCGACACCCTTTTCGCGATTGAGTTGGTGACACTCTCATACTGGTTCCGCGTGTTTATTGGGGGGACGCAAGGGACGCTGCCCCTTGACTCCGCCAAAGGGTCTTCGACCCTCTGGACTCCCTTTCGCGCGATTCAGTTGGTGACAACTGCATACAATGCCCGCGTGTTTATTGGGGAAACGCAAGGGAGTTCCTCCCTTGACCCTTTCGCGCGATTCAGTTGGTGACGACTGCATACAGTGTCCGCGTGTTTATTGAGGGAACCCGCGGCTTAGAGGTACTTCACCTTCACCGTCGGCGGAAGCATCTCCGGCACGTCCTGCCCCTTCGCCAGCACCAGCACCTCAATGCGGTACAGGCGCATCAGCTCCGGCAGCGTCAGCTTCTCCGTCTCCAATTCCAACACGCGGTCAACACACCGCAGCGCCAGCAGCGAACTTTTCCGCACATCCTGCGCACATCCGGTCAGCGCGACCGTCAGGTGTCCGCCCTCGTCTTTCGCGCGGGTCAGGAACGCAATCGCCTCGTGCGACAAATCCGCAAATTCCCCGATGACCATCACGCGGCGCATGATGCCGCCGGAAATGTGGCGCATGAGGGCGCTCTCGAAGCGCACCGCCAATTCGCTCTGACGCACTTCGCTCGTCTTGTCGCGCGTCATGAGCGCCAGCGCCATGTCCTTCGCGCTGATTTCGCCCTTCACGACCGCGTTCACCGCCTTGGCAATCGGCATTTCCACCTGATAGCGCTCCATCAGCTGCATGGCGGCGGGCAGCGCGTTGATGCCCTCCACCGTGCCGACCTGCCGAACGGCTTCCTGCGGCGGAACACCCTGCCCGATGAGGATGCCGCAGCGGTTGTTGCGGCTGTGCATGGATGTTGCGGTCACGATGAGGTCGCCGATGCCCGCCAGTCCGCCGAACGTGTACTCCGCGCAGCCCATTTTCAGCCCCAGACGGCTGATTTCGGCAATGCCGCGCGTGATGAGGGCGGCGCGGGCGTTGTCGCCGTTGCCCAGCCCGCTGGAAATGCCGACGGCGAGCGCCTCGATGTTCTTCATCGCGCCGCACAGCTCCACGCCAAGCACGTCCGTGTTCGTGTAGGTGCGCATACAGGTGTTCATGAACACGTCCTGCACCGTTTCCGCCACCTGCATGTCCGTGCAGGCGGATACGATGGAAGTCGGCATGTCAAGCGCGACTTCCTCCGCGTGGGTCGGGCCGGACAGCGCAACGAGCTTCACATGGTCATGCTGCCCGTCTTTGCTTAATTCGTCGCGGATGACCTCGGTCATGGTCATGAGTGTGTCCGGCTCAATGCCCTTGGCAACATCCACGATAATCTGTCCGTCCGGGATGAACGGGCGCGCGCTTTCCGCCGTCTGCCGAATGGCGATAGACGGCACGGCGAAAAGCAGAATATCCTTGTCGCTCGCCACTGTCTGCAAATCGCAGGTGAAATGCACCGTTTCGGGGATGACCAGCCCCGGCAGCGCGGGATGCGTGCGCGTAGCAGACAGATTTTCGATTTCCTTCGGGAATTTTGACCACACGGTCACATCGTGCCCGTTGCGGTGCAGCAGCCGCGCCAGCGCAATGCCCCATGTGCCGGAACCAAGAATGCCAATTGTCGTCTGTTTATTCATGCGATGTTTCTCCTTCTGCTGGATGATGGACGTTCAGCTCGCGCATCAGCATCTCGTAAAACTCCTTCTGATCGCGCCGCAGCCGAATGAAATGCCCTTCGGGATTCAGGAAGCAGTGTTCGGATGTGCCGGTGAACACACGCGTTCCGTCCTGCTTCGTCATGTCGTAGCCAATCGTCAGCACGACGCCGTTGAACGCCTCCACGCGCACATCCACCGTGATGCGGTCGTCGAACGTCGTCGTCGCCAGATACTTGCAGTTCACCGCCGTCACGGGCGAAATCACCCCGCGGCGCTCCAGTTCTGCATACGGGAAGCCGAGCTGTTCCAGATACGCCACGCGCGCTTCCTCCATGAAGCGGATATAATTCGAGTGGTGCGTCACGCCCATGCGGTCGGTTTCATAATACTGCACCCGATGTGTTAATGTTTGCATTGCTTACCAATTCAGGCGGCATCCGTCCGCGGAGCAGCCCGTTTCCTCCTGATTTTCTTCCGCCGGAATCACGCCGCGCAGCACGTCCGTCATTTCCGGCAGCGTGTACGCCCGCAAGCGGATGCGCTGCCCGTTGACGAAGAGAATCGGCACGCCGCGCGGATGATAGGTGTCCAGCGTGTGCTGGATGGCGGCTTTCACGTCGCCCGCATAGGTGCGGTTTTCGAGCGCCTGACGCATTTCGTCCGCATTCAGTCCGATGTCCGCCGCCAGCACGCACAGCACGTCAATCTGCCCGATGTCGCGCCCTTCGACCCAATACGCGCGGTAAACCCGGTCGCTCCACGCTTCGTGCCTGCCCGCCTTGTCTGCCAGCACCGCCCCTTCAAACGCCAGATACGTCATTGGGCGCGGGCGGATTTCCGGCGGAAGCTGCATATTCAGCCCGACCGTCTCCGCGGGTTCTTTCAGCCGCGCGAAATATGCCCGATGCTCCTCGTCGCAGATGTCGGTCGCCTCGCTGCCTTCTGGGGTCAGCGCATACGGATGCTCGATGATTTCCGCCTCTTGGTGCAGCGTTTTCAGCGCCGCGCGGAGGTTTTCTTTCGTGACAAGGCAGAACGGACACACATAGTCTGTCAGAAAATCAATGGTCAGCATGGGGATTTCTCCTTTCGGGGGATAATCAGCCGTCGTCGTCGCGCCAGCACTCGTTTTTCGCGCTGCCATCGCGGTACGTCGGTTCATAGGGCGACATGTCCTCGTCGTCCTCGTCGGGGGATACGCGGTCGCTGTCATCAGGAATTTTGCGGATGCGCTCCATCTTCGCCGCCTCCTTGCGTTCTGCTTTCTATCATACCACTTTCGCGGGAGGACTGCAAGGGGGGAAGCAAAACCGCCTTGCCCGGCGGGTGCGCGGAGCAAGGCGGCGAAAGGAATTTGATTGCGGGTTAGTTGTTCAGCCAGTCGTTGGCGTCGGGATAGGTGTAGGGGATGTTGTTGGTTTTGGCGTACTCTAAGGCGTAGGAGTTGCGGGGGACGGTTAGGGTGAGGTTGGAACAGTCACCGAACGCGTAGTCGCCAATGGCGGTAACGGAATTGGGGATGGAGACGGAGGTCAGGGAGTCGCAGTAGTAGAACGCGCGGTTGCCAATGGCGGTAACGGAATCGGGGATGGAGACGGAGGTCAGGGAGTCGCAGTAGCAGAACGCGCGGTCGCCAATGGAGGTAACGGAATCGGGGATGTTGACGGAGGTCAGAGAAGAGCAGGAGTAGAACACCTCGTCGCCAATGGAGGTAACGGAATCGGGGATGGAGACGGAGGTCAGGGAGTCGCAGTAGGAGAATGCGCTGTCGCCAATGGCGGTAACGGAATCGGGGATGGAGACGGAGGTCAGGGAACTGCACCAAAAGAACGCGCTGTCGCCAATGGAGGTAACGGAATCGGGGATGGAGACGGAGGTCAGGGAGTCGCAGTAGAAGAACGCGCTGTCGCCAATGGCGGTAATTCCCTGCGGAATGGTATAAGTTGAAGAACTGATGCTGGCAGGATAGGAAATCAAGGCTTTATCGGCTTTTCGGAACAAAACGCCATCAATGGTAGCAAAATACGGATGCTCAGGAGAAACAGAAATTGTTTTCAGTTCGAAACAGGCTGCAAAAGGATTCGTACCAATTTGTTCAACGGAATCGGGGATGGAGACGGAGGTCAGGGAAGAGCACAAGTAGAACGCGCAGTCACCGATGGAGGTAACGGAATCGGGGATGCTGATGCTTGTCAGGGAAGAGCACAAGTAGAACGCGCAGTCACCGATGGAGGTAACAGAATCGGGGATGGTGACACGGGTCAGAAACTTGCAGTCGTAGAATGCGCTGCTTTCAATGGCGGTAATCCCCTGAGGAATGTTATAAGTTGTGTACTCCCTTCCTTTAGGATAAGAAATCAAACAGCTATCTGCTTTACGGAATAAAACGCCATCAATGGCAAAAAAGTACGGATGTTCAGAAGAAACGAAAATACTTTTTAGTGTGCTGCAGTATGCAAAAGGATTAGCAGAAATTTTCGCAACGGAATCTGGGATGATGATGCTGATTAGAGAATCACACCGATAAAACGCTCTGTCATCAATAGAAGTAACCTTTTTCCCATTGAGCATATTGGGAATGGTGAGCTTTTCTGCTTTTCCATTGTACCCTGTAATCTCCACTGTTCCATCATCCAGCAGCGCATACTCATAGTCCCCAGACGTGAACGCCTCGCGTTCCACATCCTCCGCGAGTACACCCGTCCAGCAGGCACACATCATCACAACAACCATCAGCAATGCCACAAACCACTTCTTTCCCATTAGAACAACCTCCTTTATGCCGTTATCATACACAACAAGCCTTCATTTGTCAATGCGATTCCATAAAAATCCCCCAGCATATCCACGATACGAAAATATTTGTTCGTGTTCGCCTTGCATGTGCCGGACAAAATGTGCTATACTGTGTTCCTAAGCCAAGGAGGATTGCAACGATGAACGACCAAATCATCATTCGCGGCGCAAGAGAACATAACCTGCGCAATGTCAGCCTGACCGTCCCGCGCGACAAGCTCGTTGTGTTTACGGGGCTGTCCGGGTCGGGCAAAAGCTCGCTGGCGTTCGATACCATTTATGCCGAGGGACAGCGGCGCTATGTGGAAAGCCTGTCCAGCTATGCGCGGCAGTTTCTGGGGCAGATGGAGAAGCCCGATGTTGACCAGATTGACGGCCTGTCCCCCGCTATCTCCATTGACCAGAAAACCACCAGCCGCAATCCGCGCTCGACCGTCGGCACGGTGACGGAAATCCACGATTATCTGCGCCTGCTTTATGCGCGCGTGGGGCATCCGCATTGCCCGAAGTGCGGCAAGGAAATCCGCCAGCAGACCGTTGACCAGATGGTGGACGCAATCGTCGCCTACCCCGAAGGCACGAAGCTGATGGTGCTGTCGCCCGTCATCCGCGGCAAAAAGGGCGAACATGTCAAAGTGTTCGAGGAGGCGCGCAAGAGCGGTTTCGCGCGCGTGCGGGTGGACGGCGAGCTGTACCGGCTGGAAGAAGTGCCGGCGCTGGACAAAAAGAAGAAGCACTCGATTGAAATCGTCGTTGACCGCCTGATTGTCCGCCCCGGCAAGGAGTTCCAGAGCCGTCTGGCGGATTCCATCGAGACGGCGACGAAGCGCTCCGGCGGCTTGGTCATCATGGACATGATGGACAAGGGCGAACTGCTCTTCTCCATGAATTACGCCTGCCCGGACTGCGGCATCTCCATCGAGGAACTCAGCCCGCGCATGTTCTCCTTCAACAGCCCCTATGGCGCGTGTCCGGCGTGCAGCGGGCTGGGCTACCGCATGGTGGTAAGTACAGACATTCTGTTCCCGGATAAGTCGCTGTCCCTGCGGCAGGGCGGACTGAACGCGATGGGCTTCGGTTCGGCGGATGGCGACGGCGTGACGGCGCAGTATTTCCAAGCCTTATGTGACAAGTACGGCTTCACGATGGATACGCCGATTCAGGAGATTCCCGAAGCGGGCATCCATGCCCTGCTTTACGGCACGGGCAGCGAGAAGCTGACCATGACCTATGACACGCCCAGCGGCAGGGGAACGTATTCCACGACGTTCGAGGGCGTGATTCCGTCCTTGGAGCGCCGCTATGAGGAAACAGGCAGTGAAGCCATGAAAGCCGCCTATGAAGAATACATGGCGGAAGAACCCTGCCCGGTCTGCCACGGCAAGCGATTGAAGCCGGAAGCGCTGGCGGTCACGGTCGGCGGCAAGAATTTGTATGAGGTGTCCAGCCTGTCCATCACGGACGCGCGGGCGTTCTTTCAGTCGCTGGCGCTGACGGAGAAGGAAAGCATGATTGCCGCACAGATTTTGAAGGAAATCAACGCGCGCATGGGCTTTCTGGAGGACGTCGGGCTGGGGTACCTGACATTGGCGCGCGCGGCAGGGTCGCTGTCCGGCGGCGAGGCGCAGCGAATCCGGCTGGCGACGCAGATTGGCTCAGCGCTCATGGGCGTATTGTATATTCTGGATGAGCCGTCGATTGGCCTGCATCAGCGCGACAACATGAAGCTCATTAACACCTTGAAAAAAATGCGCGACTTGGGCAACACGCTGATTGTCGTCGAGCACGACGAGGACACGATGTACGCGGCGGACTGGATTGTGGACGTCGGGCCGGGCGCGGGCATCCACGGCGGCAACATCGTCGCGGAAGGCACGGTGGAGGATATCAAGCGCAATCCGAACAGCATCACCGGGCAGTACCTGTCGGGCAAGAAGCGCATCGAGATTCCCGACGTGCGCCGTCAGCCGAAAGGCTTCCTGACCATCCGCGGCGCGAAGGAGCATAATCTCAAGAACATTGACGTGAAAGTGCCGCTTGGCTGCCTTTGCTGCGTGACGGGCGTGTCGGGGTCGGGCAAATCCAGCTTGGTGAACGAAATCCTCTACAAGCACTTGGCGAAGGTGCTGAACCGCGCGAAAACCCGTCCCGGCGCGTTTGACAAGATGGAGGGCGTGGAGCAGCTGGACAAAATCATCTGCATTGACCAAAGCCCCATCGGGCGCACGCCCCGGTCGAATCCGGCGACGTACACCGGGCTGTTTGACCAGATTCGCAAGATCTTTGCCGCCTCCCCCGAAGCGAAGGCGCGCGGCTACAAGGAAAACCGCTTCTCCTTCAACGTCAAGGGCGGGCGGTGCGAAAACTGCTGCGGCGACGGGATGCTGAAAATCGAAATGCACTTCCTGCCGGATATTTTCGTGCCGTGCGACGTGTGCAAGGGCAAACGCTACAACCGCGAGACGCTGGAAGTGACCTACAAGGGCAAGAATATCTCCGACGTGCTGGACATGAACATCGAGGAAGCCATCACGTTCTTCGAGAACCACGAGAGCATCCGCCGCAAGCTCGAAACGCTCTACGACGTCGGCTTGGGGTACATGAAGCTGGGGCAGGCATCGACGACCCTTTCCGGCGGCGAAGCGCAGCGCGTGAAGCTGGCGACGGAGCTCAGCCGCCGCGCGACGGGCAAGACGCTCTATGTCTTGGACGAGCCGACGACCGGGCTGCACATGGCAGACGTGGACAAGCTCATCGGCGTTTTGCAGCGCCTGACCGAAACGGGCAACAGCGTGCTGGTGATCGAGCATAATCTGGATGTCATCAAGGTGGCGGACTACCTGATTGACCTCGGCCCGGAAGGCGGCGACAAAGGCGGCGAAATCGTCTGCGAAGGCACGCCGGAGGAAGTCGCCGCGTGCGAAAAGTCGTACACGGGGCAGTTCCTCAAGAAGATGCTGGGGAAACGCTGATTTCTGCCGCGCGATGCGGATGCCGTCAGCGCGAATCCGATTCCGAAGCGAATCACCATTTGAAAAATTGACGAGGCGGGTGTGCCTGCCATCAGCGGAGCGCACCCGCTTCCTGCTGCGCGAAAATGCAACATTCCCGGAAATATGTTGAAATTCATCGAAAAACGCGATATAATGGAACAAGCTAATCTGCCGGAAAGGGGTGAGCGGCTTGAAGAAACATGGAATCCGCGGCCTGCTGATACTGGCGCTGATTTGGGCGCTTATCGGCGCGGCATGGGCGGAGGAAATGCTGCCCGCCTCCATCCGCGAGGCGCAGTCCGCTGAAGAGGCAAATGCGCTGCTCATCCAGTCCGATACCGGCGAACGTTTGGATGTCGTGAGCGGGCAAGTCCGCCTGATTGTCCAGACGCGGCGCGACGACATGTTCTGCGCTGATTACTGGCGTTCGGGCGAGGAAAAAGGCGAATTTGACCTGACTGCGAAGGAAAACCGTTACGGCGCGCCTTATGCCTACTACATCGGCACCATGTGCACGCGTGCGGTGTACTCGATGGCGCTCTCCTACCTTGGCGTGGATATGACCCCGGTGGATATGAGCGTCCTTGCCCAGCGGCGCACGCTGAATGAGCCGTACGACGAAATCACGGCGCTGGTGGATGGTTTGGCGCGGCGTGGATTGACCGAAGCGACATTTGATGAAATGATGGCGCAGTATCTCAACGATGAGCGATATTCGCCGCTATATATATATATGAAGCGGACGAACGGTGTGGGCCATGCGCTGCTGATTGTGGGGTATAATGCGGAGCGGAAGCGGTTTGTGGCGGTTGATCCGTCGCCGCGCGGATTTCAGGGGGATACGGTGCGGACGTATGAATTGTCGTTTGCGCAGAATCGCCAGCGGGTGATGCGCTGCCCGTATGCGAAGGACTTGGAAGGCGCAAAGGTCTTGCAGGTGTATCAGTGGTATTGGATAGGGGAAGGAACAGAAAAAGAATAGGCGCGGCACAAAGGGGCTAAACACGCGGAAAAAGAATGGAGAAGAAGCCGTCTCCATCGCGCAGAGGGGTCAAAAGGGGAATTTCGCACGTCCGCAGACGCGCACCCTAAGCCGCGCTATTACACCCTCGTCTGTCCTAAACACAGCCATGTAACCTTTTCTTCATGTTCCGCAACGTTCAAAGTAACCTCTTCCGCAAATTGTATTCAAATTGTACACACCTGTACTTCAACTGTTTTTTTTACATTTTCCAGCCGAAAACAGCCTGCTTTTTTACATTCATCACTTTTCTTTTTCTCGTATCCGTGATAAAATAGAAGCGTGAATACTTCTTATTGTGCAGTCGGACGTCAGGCAGTAGCAATTT
>ERZ827168.5340-NODE-5340-length-10812-cov-2.958818_pt1 | contig 10812 bp, 10 predicted proteins | sample MGYA00519868_ERZ827168 | MGnify/ENA primary metagenome ERZ827168 (study PRJEB31778, sample SAMEA3449271) | human gut metagenome | biome: human gut; feature: human-associated habitat; material: faeces | place: United Kingdom | collected 2010/2012 ...
TGCGGCCGGACATCGGCCTGACCACGGACGTCATCGTGGGCTTCCCCGGCGAAACGGAAGCGCAGTTTGAGGACACGCTGTCGCTGGTGCGCGAGGTGCGCTTTGATGCGGCGTACACCTTTATCTATTCGCCCCGCGCCGGTACGCGCGCGGCGGAGATGGACGACCCGGTTTCCATGGAGGAAAAGACGGAGCGTATTCAGCGGCTGATTGCGCTTCAGCAGTCGATTACGTCCGAGGTGTTGGCTTCGCAGATCGGGCAGATTCAGCCCGTGCTGGTGGATTCCGTGTCCACGCGCAGCGAGCAGACCATCGGCGGCAAAACGCCCCGCGCGCACATGGTGAACTTCCCCGGAAGCGCGGAGCGCATCGGCCAGACGGTTCCGGTACGGATTACCTCCGCGGGCAAGAACACGCTACGCGGAGAAGCGGTGGAGGGATAAGCGCATGAACGAGGTTTTTGAGAAAACGCGGGAGCTGGGCGAGGCGATTCAGCGCAGCGACGAATATCTGACGCTGAAGGCGGCAGAGGCCAAGGCGATGAAGAACACCGAGGCGGCCGACGCGATGGGCAAATACATGGAGCTGCGCCGTCAGATGGAATTGATGCTCGCGCAGGGAGACAAGGACTGGGTGAAGATTCAGCAGGTTTCCGACGAGATGCAGGCGTGGCAGGAGCACATGAACATGGTGGACGACATCATTCATCTCAACCAGGCGCAGAAAGCGTTTTCCACGCTGATCGATGAAGTGAACTCGGTTCTGCGCTTCATCGTCACCGGCGAAATGCCCTCTGAGGACAAAGGTGGCTGCTCGGGCTCCTGCGCGACCTGCCACGGGTGCGGAAGCAAGGTTAACTGACGCGCGGGCAATTTAGCGGATACGGGGGAAACGGACGCATGGCGCTTTCACAGATGATGCAGCAGTATCTGGACATCAAGGAGCAGTACAAGGACGCGCTCCTGTTTTTCCGCGTCGGCGATTTCTATGAGATGTTCTTTGACGACGCGGTGCTGACGTCACGCGAGCTGGAGCTGACGCTGACGGGAAAGGACTGCGGCCTGTCTGAGCGCGCGCCGATGTGCGGCGTGCCGTATCACGCAGTGGACGTGTATGTGGCGCGGCTCATTGAGAAAGGCTACAAGGTTGCCATCTGCGAGCAGATGACCGATCCCGCGCTGTCCAAGGGGCTGGTGGAGCGCGCCGTCACGCGCGTGGTCACGCCCGGCACGGTGATTGACGCGGGCATGCTGGAGGAGAAGAAGCCCAACTACATCATGGCGCTTCTGCTTCACAAAGACCGCGCGGGCTGCGTGTTTGCCGACGTATCCACCGGCGAATTCTATCTGTATCAGTTCGCGGGCGCGCGCATGCGTCTGGCGGACGAAATCGCGCGCATCGACCCCAAGGAAATTCTGACCAACGACGCGGCGCTTCTTCGGGAAATGGCCGCCCGCCTGCCGAACGCCATTACCGAGCGCGGCGAGGAGACGTTTGACTACGCGCGCGCGAAAAAGGTGATGGACGCGCATTTCGGGAAGGGCGGCTACGATTCCGAGAATACCGGACGGCTGGCGATTGCCGCCGCGGGCGCGCTGCTTGAATACCTGACGGAGACGCAGAAGAACGCGCTTTTGCACATTGTGACCGCCGTGCCGTACGACAACACGCGCTATATGGCGCTCGACCGCACGGCAATGGCGAATCTCGAACTCACGCAGACGCTGCGCGGGCAGTCCCGCAAGGGCTCGCTTCTGGGCGTGCTGGACATGACCTCGACGGCCATGGGCAGCCGCATGCTGCGAAGCTGGATTGAGCAGCCGCTGATTTCCAAGGAGGAGATCGAGCGCCGTCTGGACGCGGTTTCCACGCTGAAGGACGCGCCGATGCTTCTGGACGGGCTTGCGGACGCGCTGAACGGCGTGTACGACGTGGAGCGGCTTCTGAGCCGCATCGCCTATGAGACGGTGAATCCGCACGACTGCCTGTCGCTTCTGCGTTCACTGAAGGCGGTGCCGGGCATTCGCGAGCTGCTTTCCGGACAATGCGGGCTTCTGGCCGACACCTGCGCGAAGCTCGACCCGATGGAGACGCTGGCGGAGGAAATCGACCGCGCCATCTCCGAGGACGCGCCGCTGATCATCCGCGAGGGCGGCATCTTCAAAAACGGCTACAGCGCCGAGCTGGACGAGCTGCGCGTGGCTTCGCGCGACGGAAAGGAATGGCTTGCCCAGCTGGAAGCGAAGGAACGCGAGGCCACCGGCATCAAAAATCTGAAAATCGGCTATAACCGCGTGTTCGGTTATTACATAGAGGTCACGAAGTCGTTCTACGAGCTGGTGCCGTATCGCTACGTGCGCAAGCAGACGCTGGCGAACTGCGAGCGGTTCATCACGGACGAATTGAAGGAGCTGGAAAAGACGATTCTGGGCGCGGACGAGAACGCCGTGAAGCTGGAATACAACCTGTTCGTCGAGCTCAGGCAGAAGCTGAAGGCGGAGCTTACGCGGCTTCGCGCGACGGCGATGGGACTTAAAACGCTGGACGCGCTGTGCGCGCTGGCGCGGGCGGCGAACGAAAACGGCTACGCGCGCCCGGAGATCAATACCGACGGGCGATATGAGATCGTCGCCGGACGGCATCCTGTGGTTGAGGAAGCCATTGGACACGACCGCTTTGTGCCCAACGACACGCGTCTGGACGAAAACGGGCGCGTGATGATCATCACCGGCCCGAATATGGCGGGCAAATCGACCTACATGCGGCAGGTGGCGCTGATCGTGCTGATGGCGCACGTCGGCTCGTTCGTGCCTGCCGAAAAGGCGGACATTTCGCTGACCGACCGTATTTTTACCCGCATCGGCGCGAGCGACGATCTGTATGCGGGGCAGTCCACGTTCATGGTGGAAATGAGCGAAATGGCGACGATTCTCAAGTTCGCCACGCGCCACAGCCTTGTGATTCTGGACGAGGTGGGGCGCGGCACATCCACGTTCGACGGGCTTTCGATCGCGTGGGCGGCGGTGGAGTATATCGCCGGGGAGAAGTGCGGCGCGCGCACGCTGTTCGCCACGCACTATCACGAGCTTTCGGTGCTGGAGGGGCAGCTGCCCGGCGTGGTCAATTACCGCGTGACGGCGAAGGAGCAGGGCGAGGACGTAATCTTCCTGCGCAAGGTGGTGCCCGGCGGCGAGGACAGGAGCTACGGCGTGGCGGTCGCGAAGCTGGCGGGGCTGCCCGCGGGCGTGATTTCGCGCGCGAGGCAGATCATGGCGCGGCTTGAGGTGGACGACGACGCGCGCGGCTCCATTGGCAAGACGATTCTGGACAAGCGAAAAAACGCCGGAGACCGGCAGATCGCGCTGACCGACTATCAGCCGATGGAGCTGGTGGAGGAAATTCGAAAGATGGACGTGATGAGCATGTCGCCGATCGACGCGCTCAACACGCTGTACAGACTGAGTGAGAAGGCACGGAGGATCTAAATGGCAATTCGCATACTGGACGCGGCCACCGTGGGCAAGATCTCCGCGGGCGAGGTGGTCGAGCGGCCGTCGTCCGTCGCAAAGGAACTGATTGAAAACTCGCTCGATGCGGGCGCGACGAGCATCACCGTGGAGATTCGGGACGGCGGCATTTCCTATCTGCGCGTAACGGACAACGGCTGCGGCATTCCCTTCTCGGAAGCGCGAATGGCGTTTGAAAACCACGCTACGAGCAAGCTGAAGAATGCCGACGGGCTGTTCGACATTCGCACGCTGGGCTTCCGCGGCGAGGCGCTGCCGTCGATCGCGGCGGTTTCGCACGTGACGATGACCACGCGCACGAAGGACGCGGAAGCGGGCGCGAAGGTGGAAATCGAGGGCGGGCGCTTTATCGGCGTGAGCGAAACCGGCTGCCCGGAGGGCACCACGATTGTGATGCGCGACCTGTTTTTCAACGTACCCGTGCGCAGGGTGTTTTTGAAAAGGCCGGTATACGAGCAGGGCTTGATTAACGAGCTTTTGCAGCGCATGATTCTGGGCAATCCCGGCGTGGCGTTCCGGCTGATTGCGAACAGCCGCACGATTTACCGCTCCTATGGCGACGGCGACGTGCGCCACGCGGCGCTGTCCGTGTACGGGCGCGAGTGCGCGCAGGCGCTGCGGGAGGTAAACGCGTCCGAGGGCGCGTTTACGGTAAAGGGACTCATCGGCGTGGGCGACGAAGCGAAGCCGACGCGCGCGCAGCAGTGCTTTTTTGTGAACGGCCGCCTGATTCGCTGTCCGCTGCTTTCACAGGCGCTGGAGGAAGCGTGCCGCGGGCGCGTGACCATCGGCATGTATCCGATGTGCGCGCTGGCGGTCACCATGCCGCCGGAGAGCGTGGACATCAACGTGCATCCCAGCAAGCTGGAGGTGCGCTTCCGCGACGAGGCCGCGTTCCGGCTTACGGCGCAGTCGCTGTTCCAGAAGGCGTTCGCGGCGGAGACGATGATGAATTCGTTTTCCGCGCCGCGTGCGCCCGAAATGCCCCAGACGACGGTGACGCGCGTGACGGCGGCGATGGATCAGATGATCGATCCCGCGCCCGCCGCGCAGGCGGAGAAGCCCGCGCCCGTCACCCTGCCGCAGTGGCAGGCGCCGGCGGCAAGCCGGTTTACGAACGTCTCGAAGCCGGCCGGCGAAGTGCGCGAAGGCGGATTTGTGCCAAAACCGGTCGGCGAGGTTCGCGAGGGCGGGTTCGTGCCAAAGCCGGTCAGCGAGGTTCGCGAGGGCGGTTTTGTGCCGAAGCCGGTGGGCGAGGTTCGCGAGGGTGGTTTCGTGCCGAAGCCGTCTGTTCCGGCGGCGGGGACGGTTTCTGAAAATATGGCTCCGGCGGCGAAGGATGTTCCCGCGAAGGAAGAAGCGCCCGTGAAGAGCGTCGGTGCTTCCGCGAAGCCGGAAAAGGCGGAGCAGCTGGAAATGCCGGAGACGGTGGTGCCCAAGGCGCAATATCGCGTGATCGGCACGCTGTTCAACACCTATATCCTGCTGGAATACGGCGACAACTTCCTGATGATCGATCAGCACGCGGCGCATGAGCGCTTGAACTTCGAAAAGTATCGGGCGATGCTGGACGACGGCATTGCCGCGCAGCAGCTGCTGGCGCCGTACATTATTCACGTATCGCGCCGCGAGGCGGACGTGCTGCTCTCGTCGAAGGAGCTGCTCTCCGAGGCGGGCTACGAGATTGACGCGTTCGGCGCGAGCGACATTCAGGTGCGCGCCGTGCCGTTCGTGATGGGACAGTCGGACATGCGCATGCTGTTTACCGAGCTGATTGACGAGCTGGATCACCTGAAGACCGCTGAGCGGGAAAAGCGCATGGCGGGCATCATTCAGGCCTCGTGCAAGCATGCTGTGAAGGCGGGCGACAGGCTGACGGACTTGGAGATTCGCTCGCTGCTCGAGCAGATGACCACCTCCGGCGCGCCGCCCACGTGCCCGCATGGCCGGCCCGTGCTGCGCGTGATGAGCAAATACGAAATCGAACGCATGTTCAAGCGCGTTCAGTAGGAGCGCGTATGGCAAAACGACTGATCGGCGTGTGCGGCCCGACCGCGTCCGGCAAGACGGCCGTGGCGGTGGAGCTGTGCAGGCGCATCGGCGGCGAGGTGGTTTCCGCCGATTCGATGCAGGTATACCGGGGCATGGACATTCTGTCCGCCGCGCCGGACGAGCGCGAGATGGGCGGCGTTCCGCATCACATGATTCGCGTGCTGCCGCCGAACGCGCGGTTTAACGCGTCAAGGTATCGCGAGATGGCCTCCGCGGAGATTGAGGAAATCGAAACGCGCGGGAAGGTGCCGGTGCTCTGCGGCGGGACGGGGTTGTATATCAACGCGCTCACAAAGGGCATGCGCCTGTCTGAGCGCGCGGACGAAGCGCTGCGCGCGGAGCTGAAGGCGATCGCCGCGGAGGACGGCGGCGAGGAAAGGCTGCACGGGATGCTGGCTGAGGTCGACCCGGAATCGGCCGCGCGGTATCCGGCGGGCGACGTGCGGCGCGTGATTCGTTCGATTGAAATCTACCGGCTCACGGGCATGACGCGCAGGCGGCAGGAGGAAATCGACGCGCGGACGCCCAACGCGTTCGACGCGAAGCTGTTCGCCATCGACTGGCCGCGCGAGGTGCTGTATGAACGCATCAACCGCCGCGTGGACGAGATGATCGCGCGCGGGCTGATTCGCGAGGTGGCGCGGCTGATCGACGAGGGCGAGGACGCGCATCCGACGGCGGTGCAGGCCATCGGCTATAAGGAAATCGCCGCCGGGCTGCGCGGGGACTGCGCCATGTCCGACGCGATTGCCCGCATGAAAACGGCCACGCGCAACTATGCCAAGCGCCAGCTGACATGGTTCCGCGCCGATCCGCGCGTGACGTGGCTGGAGCCCGCGGGGAAGACCGCGGCGGCGCTGGCGGAGGAAATCGCGGCGGCGCTGTAGGCATGCAGAACAAGAGCCGTTGGGAAATTGGAATTTGATTATGAATTATACGCAAGGCGGTTTTCCTATATGGGATGACGAATTCGATAGGGAGCATTTTACAGTCGATGAAATCGCTGAAAGCGACGAGCGCGTAGCGACTATTCCCTTGCTTATCAAAGCAGGGAACAGATGGAAACAGAATGTAGACCATATCGAAAAAGAGAAAATGTAATCAAGGCTTGTAAATACAGGAAAAGAATCGAGGAATCCGGCATGCAGAACTACGAAGCCCTCATTTGCGAGGCTGAAAAGGAGCTTGCGCCCGTATTCGAGCGCCTGAACGCGATTGAAACCGAGAACACCCGGCGCGTGCTGCGCGCGTTTCAGAAGCACCGCGTCTCCGCGCGCAACTTTGCGCCCACGACCGGCTACGGCTACGACGATATTGGCCGCGACGCGCTGTCCGAGATCATCGCGGAGGTGTTCGGCGCGGAGAAGGCGCTGATGCGTCCGCAGATCGCTTCCGGCACGCACGCGCTGGCGCTGTGCCTGTACGGCATGCTTCGGCCGGGCGAAACCCTGCTGTCCGCCGCGGGCAAGCCGTATGACACGCTGGAAGAGGTCATCGGCATCGCGGGCGAGGCGGGCTCCGGTTCGCTGAAGGACTTCGGCATCGGCTATAAGCAGGTGGAGCTGAAGAATGGCGCGCTGAACGAAGAGGGCATACTGAACGCGATCACGCCGGACGTGAAGCTGGTGCTCATTCAGCGCTCGCGCGGATACGACTGGCGGCCGTCGCTGAGCGTGGACGAGATCGACCGCATGATCGAGCGGATTCATGCCGCGCATCCCGGCGTAAACGTGATGGTGGACAACTGCTACGGCGAATTCACGGGCACGCACGAGCCGAAGGCGGATGTGTTCGCGGGCTCGCTGATCAAGAATCCCGGCGGCGGGCTTGCGCCCACGGGCGGCTATATCGCCGGACGCGCCGAGTGCGTGGACAAAATTGCCAACCGGCTCACCTCGCCCGGTATCGGCGCGGAGGTGGGTTCCTACGCGGGCGGGTATCAGCCGTTCTATCAGGGCTTCTTCCTCGCGCCGCACATCGTGGGGCAGGCGCTTCGCGTAAGCTGCCTGTTCGCACGCGTGTTCGAGAAGCTGGGCTACGCCGTGCATCCGAAATACGACGACCCGCGCGGCGACATCATTCAGGCGATTCGTTTCGAGGACGCGGGCAAGCTCATTCGCTTCATCCAGTCCATCCAGATGGATTCGCCGGTGGACGCGGAGGCGGTTCCGGAGCCGTGGGACATGCCCGGCTATCAGGATCAGGTGATCATGGCTGCGGGCACGTTCGTGTCCGGTGCGTCGATCGAGCTGTCCGCGGACGCGCCGATTCGGCCGCCGTACATCGCCTATCTGCAGGGCGGCCTGACCTATGCGCACGGCCGCATTGCGCTGGAAGGCGCGCTTCAGCGCATGCAGGAGGCGTAGGGGAGATACGTCGCTCCCGCATACTTTTTCGTCCGAAGGGGCATGGTATGCGGGGGTGATTTTTTTATGCTCGGATTTCTGATGGCGGCGCTTGCGGGCGCGGCGATGAGCGTGCAGGGCGTGATGAACACGCGCCTTTCGGAAAAAATCGGCTTGCTTGAGTCAAACGCGTATGTGCAGGGCACGGCGTTTGTGCTGTCGGCGCTGGCCATGTGGTTCTTTGGAAAGGGCAATCTGAAGCTCTTGCCCAGCGTGCCGTGGCCGTACTGGCTGGGCGGCGCGGTGGGGCTGGTGATTACGATTACGGTGATGCTGGCGATTCACGAGCTGAACGCTACGCTGGCCATTTCCACAATCCTGATCGCGCAGCTGCTCGTGGCCGCGGCGATCGACTACTTCGGCATCATGGAGAGCGAAAAAACGCCGTTCGGCGTTCAAAAATTCATCGCGCTGGCGCTGATGATCGGCAGCGTGGTGCTGTTCAAGTGGGAACCGAAATAATTTGCCTTAAATTTTCGCCAAACACTTGACATCGAACATATGTTCTGTTATAATGCAGACACAGACGAACGAAGGAGAGCTTGACGATGAATTACAGAAATCAGCGGAAGAGAAATTATGTCGTGAAGAATCGCAGGATGGACAGCCTGTACAAGCTGATGGCGCTTTTGTTTCTTGTGTGCACGGTGCTTCTGAGCGCGAAGCTGACGGCAGGCGTGTCCGGGCAGGCATTGAAAAACGCCGTATTGCAGCGCCCGTCCGTGTATGTGGGGCTTCGCCTGAATGGGCAGATGTGATAGAATAAAATCGGGCTGTGAAAGAACGTGAATCGTTCTTTTGCAGCCTTTTCCGATTGCGGAATGCTTGAACCGCCGCGAGCGGCCAATTTACATTGAGCCGCTTGACCGCCGCTTCTCAGGCGGATATACTTCGTTATGTAAATAGTGGCAATGGAGATGGGAGGGTTCAAGGATGAAATGCGGACATGGTATGAAACTTGCGGTCAGTCTTGCGATATGCGCCATTCTGTCCTTCTTCGCTATTTCGTCGCTTGCAAGCGAGGATGGTGTGATAAGCACCCGCTACAGAGGCGATTCGTATGCGTGGACGTCTGATAAAATATACGTTTCCCATGGATATTTCACGGATGACGACGATGAACATCAGGATTGTCTGGGGCCGGTGCACTATGACGTCTTTTGCGCGGACAGAACGACCGGAAAGGCGAAACGGTTGTTTCAGAGCGTACAGGCCGAGGCAGTGCAGTTATTTGCCGATCAGGATGATTTATATGTCGTCAGCTATACCAATCACGGGTATAAGGATGGAACGAATGAGTGGGATTTCTACATCACGACGAAATGGTACTCATATTGCGATGTTATCGTATACGACACGCTTGAGGAAAAGACGAAAGCTTCGTATTCCATTGCTATGCCGGAATATACGCAGGATATAGCTGTATACGACAAAAAGCTATATCTGATTACGGACAAGAGCATTTATTGCTGCGATAATGGGAACACATCCGGGCTGTATTCGTTTGACGGAAAATCTGAGAACGATTTATCGGAGAGCCATATGGTCTTTGAAAATGGGCGGCTCTATTTTCAGGAGGACGACACGATACGTTCCATAGATTTGGCTGACGGGAGCGTCAGGACGGAATGGATGATCAACGACATTGGGCATACGCTGCCATTTGAACAGGCAGTCAAACTGGAATCATATGCTGGAAGAAAATTTAATTATATTGTTGCGAATGGAGTGATCTATTCTTACGACGCTACGGCAGGAATAACGATGGCTTACGACACGATGTCGAAGGAGTCCTTCATAGCTTCGCTCAAGGGATATCATTTTTCCGTTTTTACGGGTGGTATCATAAAAGCCACAACGGTGGAAAAGGATTCTGAACAGGAATATTCGAGCATGGATTATTTGCTGCGCATCGACGAAAACGGCAAGCTGGTGGAATGTATGGAGAGGAATGAACTCTACGTCAAAGATGTGTCGATTCCAGTTGGAAACGGCCAGTATACCACGCCGGTCGATGTCAGCGTGATTGAGATCGATCGAATTGATCTTCTGAAATATGTGCCTTAAATGATTACAAGAACGGATTTGTCGCTGGTGTGGCTTCGAAATCCGTTCTTGCTTTAAAATGGCCTTTTACATCAGCCCGCGTTATTCGCCCTTCAGGCACAGCTGAATGAGGTCTTCCTCCCTGGCTTCGGCGAAGGCGATCACGGTATCGGCGGCGCCGTAGTAGATGCGGATGATGTTGTCATCCATGCGCAGCGCGGCGGTCGGGAACACGACGTTTGTGCGGAAGCCGATGGTGGTTTCGTAGTCGGTTTCCGGCGCGAGCAGCGGCACCCGGATGGCGGGCGCGAGCGCGCAAAAACCGCCCAGCAGCGCATCATATACGCCCTGCAGCGGCCTGGATAGCTGTCCATAATAATATCTCATCGTTTTTCCTCAGAACCGCAGCTGTGCGGGCTGCAATTCGTCCAGATCGTGAAGTCTCGTCACCGGCGAAGCTCCGCGTGCGAGCAGCGCCTGCGTCCCCTCTGCGCCGTCGGCGTGGACGAAGACGGGGCTGTAGCCGCGGCGGAGGTTTTCGGTCGCACCCTCCCACGTGCCGCCGGTGCAGCGCGTGCACTGCGCCACGAGCGTTTTTTCTCCCATGGCGTGCAGATAGCGGTTGCGCGTCAGAGCGCGTGCAGGGGAAAACGGCGCGTCAAAGGCCTGCTCGGCCAGATACAGCGTCCGCGCCTGCGCCTGGCAGTCGGTCAGCGGCCCGGCCGGGAAGATCACGGCGCTGCCGCCGTGCGCCAGACAGGCGTCCTGCGCCGCGCGGTCCG
>ERZ827168.5341-NODE-5341-length-10810-cov-6.025105_pt1 | contig 10810 bp, 12 predicted proteins | sample MGYA00519868_ERZ827168 | MGnify/ENA primary metagenome ERZ827168 (study PRJEB31778, sample SAMEA3449271) | human gut metagenome | biome: human gut; feature: human-associated habitat; material: faeces | place: United Kingdom | collected 2010/2012 ...
AATGTGAGGTCACTTCATATTATCTGAAATTATAGAGGGTGCATAATACATTGTCTTAAAAAATCCACTTCCTCTTTTCACTTTTGCCAGTAATAACGCTACCAAAAATCCGCCAAACACTTGTAAAAGAACATTAATAAACATGTACCAAAAATTATTTTTCAATGCATTTACGAAATATCTGTCCTTAAACATCTTAAGATAATTTCCGAGACCAACAAATTTCATCTCCCCAACTCCATCCCAAGAGAAGAAACTATATCCCGCCGACCACGCAATTGGAATAAAAATAACAAATAAATATACAAGAAATGCAGGCATCAGGAACAGCAATATCATTTTCTTATCACCAAGAACCTTTTTCATTTCATCTTCGCCTCCTCACTACTTTGTATTTCCATTTTCTGCGCTAATTTTAAATATTCTTCATAATGCTTTCGATAACATTCTATTTTATCTGCATTTGGCTTATAGATCCATTTTGTTACAGCCGACATATTCTTAACCGCTTCTTCCGGTTTTTCATAACATCCACTTGCCACCGCAGCGTAAATTGCTGCACCAAGTGCACAAGTCTGTTCAACGTTTACCACCGAAATTTCCTTTTCAAGGATATCCGCCATCATCTGCATAGTGAATTTAGATCGTACAGATATCCCACCTGTTGCTTTAACCTGCTTAATTACAATTCCTGCTTTTTCGTATCCTTCACATATCCGTTTCAAACCGCAAACCGCACCAAAAACCAACGATTTATAAAATGAAACTGCATTCACACCTAACGTTAAACCAGATATTGTGGATTTCTGCCTATCATCTGTACAAGGATAACGTCTTCCATTGAACCAATCTAATGCAACTGGAAGCACTCCCTCATCTATCTTTTCAGCGTCTTTTTCCAGCAAAAATAACATTTTCTCTTCCATGCCATTTAAAAAAGTACTATATTCTTCATCCTTCAAAATTTCATCACATTTTCTCATCGGCCACATAAGAAGATTCTTGTACCACGCAAAAATATCCCCAAAAGCTGCTTGCCCTGTTTCAATACCAATATATCCTGGCAAAATAGAATTTTCCGCTTGTCCACCAAATGAACGTACATCTTTTCCACGTATATATTCTGGTTTTACAACGAACATATCCACCGCAGATGTTCCTAGCGTACACACTAATACTTGTTCATCAATCCCTGCTCCAACAGCCCCTGCATGAGCATCAAAGGAACTCCCTGATACAATTATCCCTTCCGAAAGTTTCAGTCTTTTTGCCCATTCTTCAGTCAACATACCCGCTTTTACCATAGCTGCTTCAGGCTTCTTTCCAAAATGTTTTCTCACCTGTGCCAAATAAGGATCTGCTTTAGCCAGCAACGTTTCAGGAGGCAAACCTTCCCATTCACTATGAAACAACGCTTTATGTCCCGCCGCACAAGCACTGTGATACATTTTTTCTGGAATGGTATTTCCGCACAGAACTCCCACAATCCAATCACAATGCTCTACCCATGTATAAGCATATTTCTTTATCAACGGATTTTTTCTTACTGTATGCAGTATTTTTGCCCAAAACCATTCCGAAGAATATTCTCCCTGGTACTTGCAAAAATCAACATCACTTGATCGTTGAAATAATTCATTTAATTCTCCAGCCTCCTCAACCGCACTATGATCTTTCCATAATCGAAACATTGCATCTTCTGTCTCCGAAAACGCTTCCATCAATGCCAACGGAATCCCAAGTTCATTAACGGGTGCCGGAGTAGATCCTGTTGTATCAATTCCTATACCTACAATTTTGCTTTTTTCATTTTCAGAAAGCCGTTCAGTCGCCCGCACTATACATTGCTCAAGCGATTCCAGATAGTCCAAGGGATGCTGGCAGTAAATTCTTTTTTCCGGATGCTGATATTTCCCTGCCTTCCATCTTTTATAGTAAGAAATTCCTTCTCCTTTAATTTCTCCTGTAACAGCATTTACTACAACTGCTCTCACAGAATCAGTTCCAAAATCAACACCTAATACCCATTTACTTTTAATACTTATCACCCCCACTCATATTTTCAGGAAATAATAGCGTTAAACTTATCAAAAATCTGATTATTATCGCACAATTTATCAACTAAATAATAATTCGCACCCAGCAAATAAGAATCTGTTTTTAATTTTGAATATCGTATCACCGTATTATCTGCAACAAATGCTGGCGTACACTCATAAACGGCTTTTTTAACCTTTTCTATAAACTCATCATCCGATGGATAATCCGCTCCAAGGATGATATAATCCGGGTTTAAAGTAAAAATAATATTAACAATTCCGTACCCAAGCATCCAAGCTAATTTTTCAATTGTCCATACTGCCAAAGGATCTTTCTTCTGATATTGTTCTACAATATCTGCATATGTACTATTCTCATTTAACAGACTATCCGGAAACTCATACATTCTTTGAAGCATATACTGAATCGCACTATCTGTTCCCGCACATGCCTCAAATGTACCGCTTTGTTTCTTTTGGGTGAGATAATTAATACCCATATGCCCTACTTCGCCAGCAATACCAAGGCATCCCTCTACTAATCTCCCATTTATAACAAATCCTGCACCAATACCAAATCCTCTTGACCGCACAACCGCCAAGCTCGCATTCTCGTCATTCTTTACTTCTGCCGCATTTCTCCACTCTGCATACGCCGCTAATTTTGCATCATAAACGATTTCTATCGGTCTCTTCGTTACTGTCTCCAATTCTTTTCGAATATCCACTTCTGACCATTGCTCAAACTCAGAAATCATATATATTTCCTTATTTTCAATTCGATCTCTCATATATAGTCCTGGCACAGCCATACATATTCCAAAAATCCTCTGTTCTCCATATCTCTCTATTTGCAATGCTATATCTTCCTTTAAGTGTTCTATCGTTTCACGAAAGTTTTTTTCTCTTTCAAACCTAAACCGAATATTAGAAACTTCTTCTCCACTTAAAGTAAAAATTGCAACTTGGTAATCACTTCTTGTAATACCAATGGACATTGTATACATACCATCCAGAACCAAACAAAGTTTTTCTCCTCTTCGCCCTGACGCCTCTTGTCCTACAATTTTTACAATTCTCATATCAAAAAATTCATTTATAATATTTGTAATTGTCGCTTTTTGTAAGCCAAGTCTTTTTGCCAATTCTGTACGAGTAATCTCCCCATTTTGCAACAGAGTTTTAAATACTAACGTCCTATTGTTCTTATGCATTCCATTACTGTTCAGACCATATTTCATATTTTTATCTCTACTTTTCAATCAATTAACATTATTTCTTATTTTTAATTCATTTTTTGGTTATATCAAGCATTTTTTTCATAATATGTTCATTTACTAAACACATTATATCCTCTCAGCATACTTTTGTCAATACCTTTCTTCATTTTATGTTCATCATTTAAACATTATGGTTTTTTCTACAATATTCATCCATGGCAGAAAAACTCCGCAGAGACATCTCTGTTCTAATCACCTTTACCCATGAACTTCTCGCTTTATAAGCCACTTAAATCCAACCTGTAAACAGCATTTTCCAGTTTTCTGTTTTCCAAAAACATAATCATATAAATCGGCATATAAATCCTTTTTCCGGAAACCTCCACATTCTCATTGGAGAAGATAACAGCTTCATCAATTGCATAGTATAATGGTCTCATAAATTAAGACATTTTTTCGGACAGATTTTAATGAATCTGATATACTAAAATCAGTATGAAAGAGAGGATTCATTAGCATGTCCAGACAGAGAAGAAATTTTAGTGCCAAATTTAAATCAGACCTTGTAATTGAGTTACTTAAGGGCGAGAAAGATCTCAATACCCTGGCAACCGAAAATAACATCCAACCCAACCTGCTCCGCAACTGGAAGAAAGAGTTTCTGAACAATGCTTCTGTTGTGTTCGACGACAAGCGCGAGGATAACCTCAAGGAAAAACTTGCAGAAGAACGCAAAGAGAAAGCGGAGTATGCCAAAAAGGTTGGTCAGTTAACCATGCAGGTTGACTGGCTCAAAAAAAATCTGAAGAAATTTGTGGACCTGACTACGAGAGTAAGTTTAGTCCAAAACCTTTTGACGACTAAGGAAATTCCGGCTTCTATTGGTGCCAAACTGCTCGATATCAATCGCACGAGCATTTATTACAAGGGTACACCTGTATCAGAAGAGGAACTGGCCTGCAAAGAGATCATTGATCATCTCCATACGGATAATCCTACCTGGGGTGCAAGACAAATGTCTGCACAGTTGAAAGCCCGTGGTCATCACGTCGGTCGTCGCAAGGCGAGACGCTACTAAGTTTTTTTAAGTTGATCAGATCATCCATTTCACTCAACCGCCCGATCAGCATTTTCAGATACGCAACAAAATAAGTGCTGTACATTCGCTGTGCTTCTTCCTGCAAAGATGCTGCATAGAATGTTTCCAGTTCCTCATGCGGTCTGCTGTTTCTGTAAAGCTGCTGAACATACAGGTGAATGTGCATATAATGCTGCTTCATGGATAATTCCTTCAGATATAAGGAAATTGTCTGAAGTTCTGACATATCCAGATTTTTCTCCAGCATCGCAGCCAGGAAAAAAACAGCCTCTTTCATGGCTGCCTTCTGGATTTCATATTCATCTGCTTTTTCATTTTCTGTCAGGATTCCTTTTTCCTGCATCAGTTCTTTATCTACCTGATTCATTTTGCCCTCCTTATCGAAACGGTAATTCTTCTCCATATCCATCCGGGATATGCTGAAACCCATCTGCATCTGCTTCTGGAAAAGGTATCGGAGTGTTCCCACTAGCATCTTTTCCGTCAGCGAATTCCAGTCGGCTTGCAGTTACCTCTGTGGTATAGACCGTTTTATCTGTTTCCTTATCTTTATAGCTTCCGATCATCAGCTCACCAAGTATTGCAACACGCTTTCCTTTTGTCAGGTAATCCCTTGCGAAATCTGCCTGTTTTCCAAAAGTTGTAATTTTAATATAATTGACACCTTTATTAAAATTTCTCGGCACAGCCAGATAAAATGATGCAATATGATACTTTCCTTTTTCTGTCTCGACTTCACTATAACTGGGATCTCTCACCAGACGTCCAATAAGTACAACCATATTCATCCATCCTTCCCCCTTTCTTACTCTATTTGCTACCTTACTGGCAACACAAGAGTACGGCAGATCAGATACGAAATAAAAACCAATCTGCCGCACAGCTTCTATTGTCAGCAGCCCTAGCGATAACCAGGGCTGTCATCATTTCAGAAAACAGTGCTAGATTGTCTTTTCACATGTGTAACCCATTTCAGGGTTCACCCAATCCGTTCACGCCATTGCAGGCAGTCTCAGCCATATCGTGTATGGTCTTCAGATTCCTCACTTTATCTGACCGGCATCATCGGGAGTATCATTATTGATCCGCAGCTTTCCATAGAAAAGCCATATGCAGACCTCTGTTTCTATTATCCTTACGGACTATCCGGAACTCTCTACAGCAGCTCCGGCGAATTGGCAAGCTCATTAAGTTGTCATTGTACGCAAGCTGCCACGACTTAAATGATGGTGTGGCCTGCTCAATTCCTAAATACAAAAGGTGGGGATTTAGTTAAGAATCTTTTTGAAAAAATTTTTGATATAATTTTCAGAACTGTAAAAGTCAAAAAAATAGTCCTGCCAGACAACGATGTTATCTGACAGGACACTATTGATTGTGATTTCCTTAATTATGATGTCATAAAACTGTTTCCCTCAAATGGACTTTCGCTTCCCTCTGCGTCATCCATGAGTATATTCATTGCAATAATATATTTTGCAGCATGTGGCTGCTGGTCTATCATCTCTTCCAGAGATTCTTCCAAATCGTATTTATGATAGCGAACCCAACAAGCTAAGTTACAGGATTGCTGAACAATATCACGAATCATGCTCCGCATGGTTTCTTCATATAAATGAATTGCGTCTGCATCAATCTTTTCGATATTCTCCTGTAATTGCCTGTCTGCTTCTTCTTTCCTCTGATTTAACAATTCATATTGTTCCTGATAGCGAGCTTGGTATTCCTCAGGTAATTGAATAAACGCCCATAAAGCCTTTACAACATCTGAATCCAGATCTCTTTTTAATGCTGGTAGCTGAATATATTCTTTCTCCATAATAGTTTCCTCACTTAATAATCAATTCTCCAATTTTGTGTTGTGCTGATTCCAGTATAACTTCCATAAACACTCCAAGCCACAGAAAGAACAGCAAGATGCCACCAGCAACTGCAAGTAAAGCAAACCGCTCCCATTGTCTGTACCAGAGCAATGTTCCAATCAGCATAAAACCCAGAATGAGATTGACAATCCCTTTGCCGATGCAGTAGATTTCAACTACGATCTTTACCAGTAAATGGGCAGTGGCTAATAATAACCACACCGGTAACAATAAAATTTTTCCTGCCATTCTTAAAACAATCATAAGTACCTCCTTCAGTTTGCGTACTGTGGCATGTCGTGATTTACCTCTGCTTTATAATAGCTTCCAATCGTTGATGGCGCATTAAATAAAGCAGCCAGCAAATATTGTTTTATGTTTCTGACTTTCGTAGTATTTTTATCCATGCACTCCAGCACATACTCGATATGCGAATAATTCAGTTTCAGTAATTTTCCCTTCACAAAGCCTGCCGGATAATATTCGCCGGCGATCCGTATCATATCCTTTTCAGTTTGAACGGTCTCCAGAATCAGCTGATATATTTCTTCTACCAGATCCTGCTCTCTGCTGTATGTATGCAGTAAAACATCAAAATCAATATTTTTCTTTACCAGTTCAGCATAAGCATTGATTGTCTGTTCTTTTTGATCACATCGAATCCTATCGCCATCTGATTTGATATGATTCGATTTCATATTACTCTGATTATTATAATTCATATAAGTCTTATTATATAGCGGTACCGTTTTGGGAACCTCTTGAAGTCCGTTTTTGGGCACTTCTGAGGTATCTGTTTCGGCACCTCTGAGGTGCTTATTCATCACCTCAGGAGTTCCCCTTTCGATACTTCTATGTACCACATCTTTTTCCTGTGAAGTTCCCATTTCATTACTTCTTTGACTACTCTGATGTGCCATAAAGCTCTTAACATATATAATGTTCGGCAATCCAAAGCCTCTCTTTTTCTTTTCAATCAGTCCGATTTTCTCCAATTCTGTGAGATAATCCATTGCTTTTTTCTTAGAGAATCCCAAGTCACTCTGTATCTCCGTGATCTGATAGATAATGTACACCTTGTTTTCTTCGTCAAGCCATTTATTTTTCATTGACAGTCCCATTCTATCCAGAAGTACCGAGTAAAGGACTTTAGCTGATAAAGACAGTGCGGAAAATGCTTCATCTAATAATAATATTCTTGGAATCCGGATAAAACTGAACTGATCAGCCTGAGTGCCATAATAGTATTCAAAATTCATACTGTTATCTCACCTCTTTTCCATTGATCCAGAAGTTCCAGAATTACACTTTCCATATCTTCTGCCGTATATTTATCAGAGAAGAAATTTCTCAGTTTTTTCTCTGACAATATGATTTTCTGTTCCTGCTTCCTTCCAGGCTGGCTGTTTACCAGTATGGAAATCATTTTCGCCTGCGTCATCGGTCCTACTTCAAGTGCTGTTCGGAGTGCCGCTACCTGAACTGCTTTAACCGTACCATTTTCCTTGATGTATTCAAATAACCATGTTTGAATCTCTTTGTCAATATAGGAAATGTCAACCGCAACGGTAAAGGGCAGCCGCTTCTTGTCTACATAATCAAGTAATTCAGGAATTAATTCAGTCAAACGAATAAACCTCCTAATTGTATTTTTACTTTCCCCGGTTTCTTTTCCTATCAATTCTGCCGTTTCAAAATTCCGCCCAACTTGGGTGGAATTATTTTTTGATGGTCTTCCTGCCTGTCTTTTCATAGCATCCATTTTCATTTTATATGCAAATGCTTTTTCACTTGGAAGCAATTCTTCTCGTTGAATATTAGCATCTACCATTACTACTACTGCATCATCATCGTCCATATCCCGCACAATGGCCGGTATTGTTTCCAGTCCTGCTTTTATCGCTGCGTGCATTCTTCGATGCCCGGATATCATCTCATAGCTGTTATTCTTATCTGGCCTTACTAAAACAGGTGTCAGCACACCATTCTGTTTAATACTCTCTACCAGGTCATCCATCTTATCATCATCCAAAACTTTAAATGGATGATTTGCAAAGCTGTGTATTCTGCTAATCTCAATATCTGTTGCACTTTCTTCGCCGGATACTCCCAGCAGTTCATCTATGCTAGGCATCTTTATTTTGTCTGCACTTTTACTCTTCATTTCTCAATACCTCCTCTGCAATCGTCTCATATGCTTTCGCCACTTTTCCATTCAAGCAATGGGAAAAGATACTGACACCTTCTGCACTTGTTTCAGCTGCTTTCACTGACATAGGAATCACCGTGTCAAAAATCTCTATCTTTTCTCCATAAGCTTCACGCACTTTACCTGCCACATCTTTTGCATAGTTTGTTCGGAAATCTACCATTGTAAGAAGGATTCCTTCAAATACGAGCTGCCTGTTCAGCCGTTTTTTCACCATTGCAATCGTATGTATCAGTTGCTGAAGACCTTTCACCGGAAGGTAAGCCGCCTGTACTGGAATCAACACGGAATCCGCAGCAACCAGCGCATTGATTGTCATTAGTCCCAGACTTGGCATACAATCAATCAAGATATAGTCATACTCCGTTCTCGCAGCCTCAATATATTCCTTCATAATCAGCTCTCTGCTCATCACGTTCCCCATTGTTACTTCCAATGCAGATAATTCAATATTTGCCGGAAGCAGATCTACATTTTCTTTATGATGCAGAATGCCATCTGTGATCTCAAATTCTTTTTCATTGATAATAGCCATCATAATTGTAGCAAGTGTAGTTCCTATTTCGTCCGGTTCTACATAGCCAAGACTTGCTGTAAGGCTTCCCTGTGGATCTGCATCAATCAGCAGAACTCTCTTTCCCTGTCTGGCAAGTCCAATTCCAAGATTTACGGTTGTGGTGGTTTTTCCAACTCCACCTTTCTGGTTTGATATTGCGATTACTCTACACATAATTTTCCTCCTATTTTGCTGCCGTTTTCTGCGGTTTCCATTGATTTAACATGCTCAGTATCTCTTCTTTCATTTCTGCCGGGGTATATGATTTTGGGAAATACCGATACAGTTGTTCGTTGTTAAACATCACTCTGGTAATTTCCCCTTTTTTGATCTCACCCATGATCTCTCTCATTTTTGTTCCCGTCAGCTTTTTTTCCCGGCTTAATTTCTTCATTCTCTGTGCCTGAGAAATGGATGGAACTGCCTGTGTATACTCCATAGCATCTATAAATTCCTTTTGTTCCTCTATCGTTAAATACGAAAGTTCCACAGCTGGGTTAAATGAAAGTTCACCGTTATCCAGCTTTTCCAGTAACTCAGGAATCAAATCCGTCAGTTTCAGATACCGCTGTACCTGTTTTGCGCTGTCACCAAATTCTTCACCAATGATTTCTACTGTCTTTTTTCCTTTCAACGGGTAGTCAGACTGGCTACTTTTTCTTCTTCCTCCGGTTCGCTTCATAGCTTCATTCTTCATCTTATAAGCAAAAGCCTTTTCACTGAATGTTATCTGCTGCCTCTGTAAATTGGAATCCACCATATTAATTACTGCTTCATCATCTGACATGACTCTGATAATGACCGGTACCTTCCTGTAACCAAACTTTTCAGCAGCTGCCTTTCTTCTGTGTCCGGAGATAATCTCATAAACACCATCTGGAATCGGTCGTACAATCAGTGGATTTATGATTCCGTATTTCTCAACACTCGCACTGAGCCGAATCATTTCCTGATCCATCCGAACCTTAAATGGATGGTTCTTAAAGGTCCGCAGACGTTCCAGCTGAATCTCTATAATTTTTTCGCCATCTTCTGGAACTGATGCACTTCGTGTATCCACTGTATCCATATCTTTCCTCCATTTCTTATCTGCAACAGAAAAAGCCTGTCCAGATAGATTTCTTTTTGAAATCTGATCCAAACAGGCTTACTGTTGACCTTAGTTCTCACTAATCAAAGATTCTATTGTATTCACACCTAATAACTTACCGCCGGATATTTCCCTTCCTCTTTTTTCTTATCTGAGCTTGAATTTACATCCACTTTCTCAAATAAACAGCTGGCTTTTCTCTTTTATTAGAATTTCGATTTATTTCCAGCTATTATACCAGCAGTGCGTTTTATTAGACAGCGGCTAATAGGATTCTTTCCGTATTAGCTGATATTCCATTCCATTTTCCCTCTGAAAAAACAAAAAAGCGGAAATTATATTAGAAATTTTTCTAATACATTCCGCTTTTGATAGGACGTCCCGTGCGGGAATCGAACCCACATCTAGTGCTTAGGAGGCACTTGTTCTATCCATTAAACTAACAGGACTAATACCGGATTTTTGGCTTAAAATCAAGGTTTTCAGCCATTTCAACGGCATTGGATTTTATGATTTAAAACTGACTTGCGTCAGCTGAATCAATCTTATATGATGAAATTTTTTGGTATGAAGCTATCGCCTTTTCCAAAAACGCATGTCCTCTTAATTGTGACATCACATAACAGAATCGAACTCAAATTCATTTTTCTGTTATACGCCGAGGCGATAACTCTGGTCACCGCTTAGGAGGCGAGTGCTCTATCCAGCTGAGCTATGACGACACATGCCGCAAAC
>ERZ827168.5343-NODE-5343-length-10805-cov-3.116558_pt1 | contig 10805 bp, 5 predicted proteins | sample MGYA00519868_ERZ827168 | MGnify/ENA primary metagenome ERZ827168 (study PRJEB31778, sample SAMEA3449271) | human gut metagenome | biome: human gut; feature: human-associated habitat; material: faeces | place: United Kingdom | collected 2010/2012 ...
ATCAAAGCGGCGGGGCGATTTTCTGTTTAAGAATTTCTTTGTACGGGAAAATAAATTATCAGGGTGCTTTACCCTTGAGAAAATTCGTGATACAATACACTTTACGATTCAGATTGTTGAGGGGGAGTCCCTGTGAAGCGAACCGGCAGAAAATTTCATTGGAATTATACGGCGTTGGCCTTTGCCATTCCCTGCATGGGAATGCTGTTTGTCATGCTTATCAGCCAATACGAGCCGTTCGGCAAGTATTCCATGCTGTATTCGGATATGTACCACCAGTATTATCCCTTCTTCGTGGCGTTCCGCCGTGCTCTCCGCAGCGGGAGCGGGCTGCTGTACACATGGAGCATCGGCATGGGGATGGATTATCTGGGGCTGATCTCCTATTATCTGGCGTCGCCGCTGAACCTGCTCAGCGTTCTGGTGCCGGAGGGCTGGCTGCTGGAGTTTTTCTCTCTGCTGGTGCCGGTGAAGCTGGGATTCGCGGGGATGTTTTTCGCCATTTTCCTGAAAAAGCTGTTCGGCAAGAACGATGCGTCCATTGCGGTGTTCGGCGGTTTTTACGGGCTGTGCGCGTGGGCGCTGGGGTATCAGTGGAATGTGATGTGGCTGGACACCTTCGCCCTGCTGCCGCTGGTGGCGCTGGGGACGGTGTGCCTGCTGAAGGAGAAAAAGTTTTTCCTCTATACGATTACGCTGTTCCTGTCCGTCTATTCCAATTATTATATCGGGTTCTTTACCTGCATTTTCGTTTTCCTGCTGTTTTTCGTGTATGAGATCTGCCGCTGGGGCGGGTGGAAGAAGCTGTTTGCGGATCTTGGGAGAATCGCCCTGTTTTCCCTGCTGGCGCTGGGAATGACTGCCATTCTGACTTTCCCGGCGCTGTCGGCCCTGCAGACTACCCAGTCCAGCGTGAACAATTTCCCCACCGGCTTCCGGCTGAACATCGCCAAGGAGAATACCATCAAGGGGCTTCTGGACGCCATGCGGCAGGTGGCGGGGAACATGGGCGGCAGCATCGAGCCGACCTTCAAGGAAGGACTGCCCAATCTTTACTGCGGTATTTTCAGCATCCTGCTGATGTTCCTGTACCTGATGGCGAAGGACATCAAGCGCAGGGACAAGTGCTGCGCCGTGATCCTGCTGCTGTTTTTCAACGTGAGCTTCATCATCCGGCAGCTGGATTTCATCTGGCACGGCTTCCATTTTACCAATATGATCCCCTATCGGTTCAGCTTCCTGTACAGCTTCGTGGTGCTGTACATGGCCTACCGCGCATGGCTGATGCGCAGGAAGTTCCGCCCGGTGCAGATCGTGATCGCCGGGGCGCTGACTGCGGGGGTGCTGGCCTGCTCCAATGAGCTGTTCGAGACCGTGCCGCTGGAGCTGGGCAGCCTGACGCTGCAAATCCCTCTCTACTTTATATATAATCTGATTTTTCTGGTGCTGTATCTCACCGTCATGCTCTACGGTCAGCTGGAAGTGCCGGAGGGAACCACGGAGCGTCAGAAAATGCGCGCCCGCGCCAAGCGGAACCGTCAGCGTGCCCGGATTCGGATATTGGCGCTGTCCGTCATGGGCGTGGAGCTGATCTCCACGCTGGTGTGCTTTGGACTGTATTTCACTGGTACGGGTGTGTCCAATTATCCAAAGGGAACCACCTACACTGCCTCCGTCATCCGCTATATGTACGAGCGGGAGGACGATAACCTCTTTTTCCGGGCGGAGACCACCCATTCCCAGACCCTGAACGACGGTGCTCTCAACGGCTACAACGGCATTTCTGCCTTTACCAGTTCCGCCAATGTCAAAGTCACGGAGTTCATGCGGGCGCTGGGCTACGGTGCGAAGAACACCTATAACCGCTACTGCTTCGAGGAAAGCTCCCCGGTGGCGAACCTGTTTCTGGGCATCAAGTATATGATTGAGCGGGACGGGAAGGACAAGTCCAGCACCTATTTTGACGAGGTGAACCGCTTCGGCGTGGCGTCCCTGCTGGTCAATACCGCGTATCTGCCGCTGGGCTTCCTGACGGAGCCGGCGCTGGCGGAACTGGACTTTTCCGCCAGCAGCGGAACGTTCCAGTTCCAGAACGACCTGTTCACTGCCGCCACGGGCATTGACGAGGAGGTCTGGCACAAGCTTCAGGGCGAGAATCTGACCATCACCGGCAACGGTGCGAACATCACGGAAAGCAATTCCACCGGCTACTGCAAGTATTCCGACTGTGTTTCCGGCGCGAACGTGACTTATACCTACACCGCTGACCGGGACGGCTTTGTGTGCGTCCACCTGAATCTGCCCAAGCGGAACGATTTCTACGTCAGCGTCAATGGCGTGGAGCTTTACAAGGAGACCATCAGCCTGTCCCAGATGATCGCGGTAGGGGATGTGAAGACCGGAGATACGGTGGACATCCGCATCGAGTGCGACAAGGACGAGAGCAGCACCATGACTGTCAGCGCCGCCGTTCTCAACGGGGAGCGGTTCGCGCGGGGCTATGAAATTCTGTCGGCGTCCCAGCTGAATCTGACGAAGTTCCGCTCCACGCTGGTGGAGGGAACCATCGACTGCGACCGGGACGGCCTGCTGTATACCTCCGTTCCGCAAAACGGAAACTGGAGCGTCAAGGTGGACGGCAAGCCTGCCGAGATCAAACTGGTAGGGGACTGCATGGTTGCCGTGAATCTGACGAAGGGCGTCCACACCGTTCGCCTGATGTATCACAACGCCGCGTTCAGCCTTGGCTGGAAGATCAGCCTCGCCTGCGCCGCCGTTTTCGGCGGGCTGGCATGGAGCGTCTACAGGCCCGACAAGAAGTACAAAAAATAACAAATACGCTGCCATCTCCCAATCGGGGATGGCAGCGTAAACTTTATCGGATTGCTTCCGTGATGGTGCCTCCGCCGACCACCAGGTCGCCCTGATACACCACCACCGCCTGACCGGGGGTGACGGCGCGCTGGGGGATGTCGAATTCCACCCGCGCAAAGCCGTCCGCTTCGGGGTAAATGGTTCCGGGCTGTTCCGTCTGGCTGTGGCGGGTCTTGACCGTCACTTTAACAGGCTCGGTCAGTTCAGGGAAGGGATACCAGACCCAGTTGTTCCCCCGCAGGGCGGAGGAAAACAGCGCCTCATTCGGCCCAACCGTGACGGTGTTCTTCTCCATATCCTTTCCGCAGACGTACACCGGCGCGCCCATGGCCAGACCCAGCCCCTTGCGCTGTCCCAGCGTGTAGCACACCGCGCCCCGGTGCTTGCCGACCACGCGGCCTCTTTCGTCCAGAAAATCCCCGGCGGGGTAGTGTTTGCCGGTGTAGCGTTCCAGAAAAGCCGGGTAGTCACCATCCGGCACGAAGCAGATGTCCTGAGAGTCGTGCTTCCGGGCGTTGATAAAGCCGTTTTCTTCTGCAATGGCACGTACCTCCTGCTTGGTCAGACCGCCGAGGGGGAACTGAATCCGGGCAAGCTGCTCCTGATTTAAGCAGGCGAGAAAGTACGTCTGATCTTTGGCCTTGTCCGCCGCCTTATATAATAGGTATCGGTCGCCGGACTTCCTTACTTGCGCGTAATGCCCGGATACCACGCAGTCGCACCCCAGCTCCAGAGCGCGGCGGAGGAGCCGGTCGAATTTCAGATACCGGTTGCAGTCGATACAGGGGTTGGGAGTGCCGCCGCATTCGTAGCAGCTGACAAATTTCCGGATGACCTGCCGCTCGAAATCGTCTTTGAAGTTGAACACGTAGTGGGGAATCCCCAGACGTCTGGCCACGCTGCGGGCGTCCTCCACGTCGTCCAGACTACAGCAGGTGTGTCCCTTTTCCAGACCGATCATATCATTGTCGTACAGCCGCATGGTCGCGCCGATGCACTCGTAACCCGCGCGGAGCATCAGCAGCGCCGCCACGGAACTGTCCACGCCCCCCGACATGCCGATCAGCGCCTTCTTGCCGTCCATGAAATTCCTCCCGATGACGTTTTTTTGAGTATATCAGCGGAAAAGGAGAATGTCAACGGAGAAAACCTGACAGGCAGGAAAAAAGAATGACATTTTCTGCGGTAAAAAGCGGCGCTTTTTCAGGATTTATGACAGAAACGGTATACAATACGGGAAGAAAAGAGAAGGGAAAGCCTTTTGGTAAAACAAACTGTAACAAAAATGTAATTTTTCTCAAAAAAGGGGTTGCAATTTGTAAACACCTCTGTTATAATATGGCTACTTACATAAGAGCAAAGGAGTAAGTAGCTATGAAAAAGAGAATTGTGTGTGTATTATTAACTCTGATCATGCTGGTCAGTTTGGTGCCTGTCACCGCTCTGACCGCGTCTGCCGCTTCGCTGAAGACCAGTGAGGCCGCGATCACGATCATGAAGAAACTGGCTATTTTTAGGAAGAACTGCTATCAGGTAACCGGCACCAATGAATTCCGCATTGGTTACGGCACGGTGTGCTCTGAGAAGCATGAAACAAAGTATGAGGGCGGCAATGTTGTCAGCGGTGATGCAGGCAAGCACTCCGTCACGCAGGCGCAGGCTGACCAGGCTCTGCGCAAGCTGATTCTGGATCTGGACGCGAAGGTCAACTCCTTTGCTTCCGCCAACAGCCTGACGCTGTCCCAGTGCCAGCATGACGCTCTGGTTCTGTTCACCTTCGACGTGGGCGATTCCTGGATGAGCGGCAGCGGCGTTGTCAAGAGCGCCATCGTCAGCAAGGCCGACACCAATGACCTGCTGAAGGCCATGAGCGACTGGGCGGGCGATCAGGATGATTTCCGCCGCAGAAAGATTGAAGTCAATATGTACAAGAACGGGATTTATTCCGATGTAACGCCCAGCAGCTTCGGCACCGTTACATACAATCCCAACTATGGTACTCTCCCGCAGAACGGCACGGGCACCTACAGTGTACTTTTTGACACGACGAAGACCTCTGCTCACATTCCTTCTCCCACCCGCTCCGGCTTTAAGTTCATCGGCTGGTATACGGCAAGAGAAGGCGGCGAACGGGTTCCTTCTCTGACGGCAAGCTGCAATGGCAAGGAACTGTGGGCTGCTTGGCAGGATACTTCCCTGACTGCCAAGAATATTGAGAAGGCCAGCTATGTTCATGCAATCAACGAGACACTGAAGGTATCTCAGCTGGCGACAAAGGATGTCTATAAAATTCCCAACAAGAAGGATGGGAAGGTTGTCAAGACACTTGACAGTAAGAAAGTAACTGAAATCACTGTCGACAGAGATTTCTTTGATGACGACGGCAATAGATGGTGCAGACTGAAGGCCAACCAGTGGGTCCTGCTCGGCGCTTCCAAGAACGACAGCGGCAATAGCGATTACAACGGTGGCAAGATCAATGTGACCGTTACGGTTACCAACTCCTATGTTAACAGACGCGCCAGTGACAGCGCTTCCAGCGCCAAGAACGGTGTCTACACCGCCGGTACGAAGCTGAAGATCATCGCTACCAACGAAGCCAAGACCTGGGGTCAGGTGGAGGAGAACGGCGTGGCCGTGGGCTGGGTCGCCCTGATGTACACCGACTGGAGCACCGTCTATGACGGCTCTGCTCCCAGTGACGCCAACAACACCACCCCCATTGCCACCGCTACCGTTACCTACAACGGCTATCTGAACGCCCGCAGCGATCCCGGTGTGGACAACAAGATCGTCGGCGGCTTTGCAAAGGATACCACGGTCAATGTTTTCGAGATTCGCACGGTCAACGGTCACCGCTGGGGTCGTACCTCCTCCGGCTGGATCTGCCTGACCTACACCAGTGTTAAGATGCTCACCGACAAGAACGTTTCCGACACGGGCGTTCTGGACTACGCTTTCGAGGTCACTCTCGTGAACGCCGGCGCCGATCTCTCCACCTATGTGCAGCCCACTACCAGTTCCAACAACAGCGATACCATCAAGGCAGGTACCACGGGTCTTAAGATCACCAACGCGGCGGTTGCTGACGGCGTGATCTGGGTGAAGGCACACTGGACGGTCAAGGAGACTGACAAGAACGGTAAGACCAACGTGATTGCCAAGTCCGGCTGGGCGACCTACAATAACTTTAACCTTGTCCCGACCAAGTTCACGGTTGTCAGCGATACGCTGAACATCCGAGATGCGGCCGGCAGTCAGAATCAGTTCGTATTCAAGCTCACCAAGGGCGTGGAAGTGGAGGTTCATGAAATCAGTCTGGCCAACGAGGAAATCTGGGGCAGGATTGAGGGCTACACCTCCGGCGGCGTTAACTATGACGGCTGGATCAATCTGGCATCCAACTATGTCAAGCGTTCCTCCAAGATCACCATTGACGGCGGCACCAAGGGCGCTATCGGAACCGGCACCGTTGTGAACGCGGATTCCGTCCGTGTCCGTATGACCGGCGCTCTGTACGGCCAGGTTCTGGGCAGCATTAACCGCGGTACCAAGGTGGCCGTTCTGGAAGAGAAGGACGGCTGGTACAAGATCGATTTCGACGTTGACAACAACAAGGAGACCGACAGCTGGATTTACAGCCAGTATCTGGAAGTCAAGATGGGCGTCGTGGAGTCCGGCACCGGCAGCACCGGCGGCACTGGCAGCACCGGCGGCGCCGGCACGACCCAGAAGACGGACGGCACCGGCAAGGGCATCATTGCCAACACCTACGCCGGCGTAAATGTCCGCAGCGGCGCAGGCATCGCCAACGCCATCGTGGGCAAGATTCTCAACGGCACGGAAGTGACCATCCTGGAGGTCAAGCTCGTCGGCGCCGCCAAGTGGGGCCGTGTGAAGCAGGGCTGGATCTGCATGGACTATGTCACCATGATCTCCTACGACGATATCCCTGGCAACAACAGCAATAACGGCAGCAGCGGCAACAAGGGCACCGGCGTGGACTCCTTCGACGAGGCTGAGAGAACCACCACCACCGCCGTCTACACCGGCTCTGTCAAGGCCGATACCACCGTTTACAAGACGCCTAACCCGAACCTGAAGGATAATACGGTTCGTTCCATCGGCACAGGCGAGAACATCACCATCCATGAGCTGACGGCTGTTACCCTGGAAATTTACGAGGGTGACAAGACGGATAAGCAGAATGAGAACAACGATATCGAGACCGTTGTGAAGCAGACCTCCTACTGGGCGCGCATCAACGATGGCTGGATCAAGGATCCCGATGTGAACATCCAGCTGAATGCTCTGGACGAGAAGGTTCACACCCTGACCGGCGCATCCGAGCTGAATGTGCGTGAAAACGCCGGAACCAGCTATACGAGCCTTGGCAAGCTGAAGAAGGGCGATCAGGTTCCCGTGACCAAGCTGGAAATCGTCAAGGATTCCGGCGCCAGAACCCTCACCGTCTGGGGTCGTGTGGAAACCAGCGACGGCATCGTGGGCTACTGCGACCTGAGCTACATGTCCGAGGGTGCTCTGTACGAGAAGAAGGAAGAGCCTACGACTCCGACAACTCCCTCCGCGCCCACCATTGGCAGCACCGGCAACACCGGCGACGGCGGCTTCGTGAACAACAAGGGCGGCTACAAGTACACCGGCAAGGTCATCAACACCGAGTCTCTGAATGTCCGCGTTACCGCCTCTACCGGCGCCAAGAAGGCTACCACATTGAAGAAGGGCGCCAACCTGGTGATCTACGAGACCAAGATCTCCGAGGATATGGCATGGGGTCGCTGCGACGCAGGCTGGGTCTACCTGTACTACGTTGACCTGACTCCCGCCAGCGGCAGCGCCATCGACGCCCGCGTGGTGTACACCGACAACACCATCATCTACACGGATAACGCCGCGTCCTCCGTCGCAGGCACCTATTCCAGAATGTCCGTCATCGACATTTACGAATATGTTGGCGACATGGCCCGCACCGATCTGGGTTGGGTCAGCACCGGCAATCTGCTGTAAGACAGTATCCAGAATCTCCCCGCGGGAAACCGCGGGGAGATTTTTCTTGCCAGCGTGGCGGGAGTGTGGTATGATACTCCCAACAGAAATCGGGAGGAATCCAACATGAGCTATGCTGACGAGCTGTATAAGAAAACGTGCCGGGACATTCTGGAAAACGGCTTCTCCGATGAAAATCTGGAAGTCCGTCCCCACTGGGCGGACGGGACACCGGCGCATACCATCAAGAAATTCGGCGTGGTGAACCGCTACAACTTAGCCGAGGAATTCCCCATTATGACCTTGCGGCGCACCTATTGGAAAAGTGCCGTGGACGAGCTTCTCTGGATATGGCAGAAAAAGTCCAACCGTGTCGCGGATCTGGGCAGCCACGTCTGGGACGAATGGGTGGGGGAGGACGGCACCATCGGCAAGGCTTACGGCTACCAGCTGGGCATCAAGCACCAGTACAAGGAGGGCATGTTCGATCAGGTTGACCGGGTGATCTACGACCTGAAGCACAACCCCGCCTCCCGCCGTATTCTGACGAACATCTACAATTTTGAAGACCTGCACGAGATGAACCTCTATCCCTGTGCCTACTCCATGACATTCAATGTTACCGGCGACACCCTGAACGCCATTCTCAACCAGCGCTCTCAGGATATGCTTACGGCCAACAACTGGAATGTGGTGCAGTACGCCGTGCTGACCCACATGATGGCGCAGGTGGCGGGGTTAAAGGTGGGCGAGCTGGTTCACGTCATCGCCGACTGCCACATTTACGACCGGCACATTCCCGCCGTCAAGGCCATGCTGGAACTGGACGGATACCCCACGCCCACCTTCCGGATGGATGAGAGCATCACCGATTTCTACGCCTTTACCAAGGACAGCTTCTCCGTGGAAAATTATCAGTTCCACCCCTTTAACTTTGAAATCCCCATGGCGATCTGAGGTGGGACGATGGAACTGATCGTTGCGGTTTACGACGACTGGGGAATCGGCCGGGACGGGACGCAGCCCGTCGCCCTGTCAGCCGACCGGAAATTCTTCCGGACAACCACCCGTGGGGCAATGGTGATCGCGGGGAGGCGCACCATCGAGGACTTCCCGGGAAAACAGCCCCTTCCGGGGCGGGTCAATGTGGCGCTGAGCAGAAGTGGAGCGGAGATTCCCGGCTTTACGGTCTGTGACAGCGCCGAAAAGGCGGCGGCGCTTTCCCGCACCGCTGAGCGCTGCTTCGTCATCGGCGGCGGGAGCGTTTACCGGCAGATGCTGCCCTTCTGCGACACTGCTTACGTCACAAAAGTGCATGTGACGCCGGAATCCGACACCTTTTTCCCAAATCTGGACGAGGATAAGGACTGGTATCTGGCGGAAACGCTGCAATCCGGTGAGGAAAACGGCATTGCCTACGAAATGTGCCTGTATAGAAGAAAGTAAAAACACGCTGCCACTTGAGACAAACCAAAGTGGCAGCGTGTTTCTTTACTTGGACGGCTTGCGTTTTCCGTTTGACTGTCCCGGCTTTTTCCGCACGGGACGGGGCGGCGCGGAACGGATGAGACACTTTGCACCGGAACCGATCAAATCCTCCCGGTGCGCCTTCACCAGCGCTTCCCGCACGAGGGCGTAGTTCTTCGGGTCGCGGTACTGGATCAGCGCCCGCTGCATGGCTTTTTCGTGGGGGTCGGTGGGGACGTAGACCCGCTCCATGGTGCGGGGGTCAAGGCCGGTGTAGTACATGACGGTGGACAATGTGGAGGGGGTGGGGTAAAAATCCTGCACCTGCTCCGGATTGTAGCCCATGTCCCGGATGTACTCGGCCAGCTCTACGGCCTCCTTGAGTGTCGAGCCGGGATGGCTGGACATGAGATAGGGGACAAGATACTGATTCATGCCGTACTGCCGGTTCAGGGCAAAATATTTCTCCACAAACTGGTTGTACACCGCGTTCCGGGGCTTGCCCATCCGGGCGAGAACCGCGTCGGACACATGCTCCGGGGCGACCTTCAGCTGGCCGGAAATGTGGTACTGCACCAGCTCCCGGAAAAAGGTGTCCTTCTTGTCCGCCAGCAGATAGTCGAAGCGGATGCCGCTGCGGACGAACACCTTTTTGACCCCGGGGAGCTTCCGCAGCTTACGCAGCAGGGCAACATAGTCCGAATGGTCGGCGTTCATGTTTTTGCAGGGGGTGGGGTACAGGCACTGCCGCCCGCCGCAGGCACCCTTGGATAGCTGCTTTTCGCAGGCCGGGTGGCGGAAATTGGCGGTGGGGCCGCCGACGTCGTGGATGTAGCCCTTGAAATCCCTGTCCTTCACCATGATTTCCGCTTCCCGGAGGATGGATTCGTGGCTTCGGGTCTGGACGATCCGCCCCTGATGGAAGGTCAGGGCGCAGAAGGAGCAGGCGCCGAAGCAGCCCCGGTTGGATACCAGACTGAATTTGACTTCCTCAATGGCGGGGACGCCCCCCGCCTTTTCATAGCTGGGATGATAGGCACGCATGTAGGGAAGGTCGTATACCGCGTCCATTTCCGCTGTGGTCAGGGGCTTCTGGGGCGGATTCTGCACCACGAAGAAATTGTCGTAAGGCTCCGCCAGCCGCTTGGCGGTGAAGGGGTCGCAGTTGGCGTACTGGACTTTGAAGCTCTCGGCGTATCTGCGCCGGTCGGCCTTGATCTCGGCAAAGGAGGGCAGGGTGATAGTGGGCAGACTGTCGTCCGGCGCTTTGGTTTTGAACACCGTGCCGTCGATGTAGGTGATGTCCTTCACGTCCAGCCCGGAATTCAGGGCGTCGGCCACCTCCACAATGGTCTTTTCCCCCATGCCGTACATGAGCAGGTCGGCCTGACTGTCCAGTAAAATGGAGCGCTTCATGGTGCCCGACCAGTAATCGTAATGCCCCAGCCGGCGCAGAC
>ERZ827168.5346-NODE-5346-length-10799-cov-4.047468_pt1 | contig 10799 bp, 10 predicted proteins | sample MGYA00519868_ERZ827168 | MGnify/ENA primary metagenome ERZ827168 (study PRJEB31778, sample SAMEA3449271) | human gut metagenome | biome: human gut; feature: human-associated habitat; material: faeces | place: United Kingdom | collected 2010/2012 ...
GCCAGCGTCAGATCCCCGCGCCAGTCCAGATAATCCAGAATATTCGCCATAGCCGTCCCTCCGTTTCGTTTTGATGAGGGTATTATATCCGCTTGCACTGCGACTTACAAGGCGATATTTGTAAATTTCGTTCTAAGGCCCGCCGCCCCCTCATAGGATGAAGCATCACAACCGAGAGGTGGACGAGATGACAAATCAAACCCGAAACGAAGTGCTTTTGGAGGGGATCCCCGTGGGTGCTTCGGAGCCATCCCATGAAAATCACGGCCAGCTTTTTTACCGTCAAATCCTGGAGGTCCCCCGGCTGTCCGGCACGGCGGACCGTCTGCCCCTGCTGGTGCGGCAGACACAGCTGCCGCTGCTGAAAGAGGGCGTTCCCCTCCGGGTAGAGGGACAGCTCCGCTCTTTTAACAACCGGTCCGGCCCCGGACGGCGTCTCGTGCTGACGGTGTACGCCCGGTCCCTTCAGCCGGGGCTGGGAGAGCCGGTCAACCGCATCCTGCTGGCCGGGACATTGTGCAAGCCGCCCATCTACCGGCGGACGCCGCTGGGCCGCAGCATCAGCGATCTGATCTTAGCCGTGCCCCGGAGCTACGGCCGGGCGGATTACCTGCCGGTGATCGCGTGGGGACAGGTGGCGTCACAGGTGTGTACCTTGGAGGCGGGAGCGCCCTTGTCCCTTGAGGGGCGGGTCCAGAGCCGGGTATATCGAAAGGTGACGGAAACCGGCCCGGAGGAGCGGACAGCTTACGAGGTATCCGTCATGCGGCTGCTGTCCCCGGAGGACGAACTATAAAAAACAGACGCCGCTTCATGCAGAAGCGGCGTCTGTTTTTCGTTGTTTTCTCAGTCGTTGGTGTAGTTGTCGAAATAGCCCTGAATGTAGACGATGGGGGTACCCTTGTCGCCGGAGCCGGAGGTCAGGTCGCACAGGGAGCCGATCAGGTCCGTCAGGCGGCGGGGGGTAGTGCCCTCGGAGACCATGTTGCCCACCAGAGAGCTGCCGTCCTTAGCGGCGATGCGGCCCTTGATGGCCTGCCGCAGCTCCTCGCCGTCCAGACCGGCGAAATCGTTGTCCGCCAGGTACTTCAGCTTCAGTTCGTTGGGCGTACCCTCCAGACCGGCGGTGTAGGCGGGGGACACCACGGGGTCTGCCAGCTCCCAGATCTTACCAACGGGGTCCTTGAAGGCACCGTCGCCGTAGACCATAACCTCCACATGCTTGCCGGTGGCGTCATACAGCTTCTTCTGAATGGCCTCCACCATGCTCTGGCAGTCGCGGGGGAACAGCTTCACCGTATCCTCGGTGGCCTTGTTGGTGCCCAGCAGGCCGTAGTTCTCGTTATAGCCGCTGCCGTTGACAGGGGCGGTGAGGATCTCGTCCAGAGAGAACACCTTTTCCGCACCGGCGGCGATCAGGCGGCGCTTGGTGCGCTTGCGGGTGTGGATGTCGCAGTTGATGACATTCTTGGTATAGGGCAGGATGGCCTTGGCGTCATTGGCGAAGATGACCCCCGCCTCCGCGCCGCAGTCCCGGATCAGGTCCATGTAGTAGGCCACATAGTCCACGCCGGTGAAGGGGTGCACGGTGTAGCCGAACAGCTCCCGGTATTTTTCCAGGGTCAGCACGTCCCGGTAGGGGTCCACGCCCTTTTCGTCCATCACATCCGGGTCGATCAGGTGGTTGCCCACTTCGTCGGAGGGATAGCTCAGCATGAGGACGATCTTCTTCGCACCCTTGGCAATGCCCCGCAGGCAGACGGCGAAACGGTTGCGGCTGAGGATGGGGAAAATAACGCCCACCGTTTCACCGCCCAGCTTTTCCTTTACGTCGGCGGCAATATCGTCCACGGAAGCGTAGTTGCCCTGAGCACGGGCCACGATGGCCTCGGTCATGGCCACTACGTCCCGGTCCCGGATGGCAAAGCCATCCTCCGGCTGGGCGGCAGCCTCCAAAACGGACTTGGTGACGATCTCCACCAGATCGTCGCCGCTGCGGATGATGGGAGCCCGGACACCCCGGGAGACAGTACCGACCATACGGCTCATAAAAAACTCCATTCCGCCGCCACATGGCGGCACACATGATTTTAGCTTCAAGCACAGGGCCTTTTGCCCCAGCTTATTCATTTTAACAGATAGGTTGACCTTTGTAAAATTAAAAAATGCACTTTCAGATATCAATTCTGCTTATATTTTTACCTATCGTATCTGTTGGTTTTATGATTCGCTATCCAAAAACACGGTTCGGCCGTCGATCCGGTCGCCCTCTACCGTTAATATACCGTAGGTAGGCCGCAGGCCCTTGCCCACAGTTCCCGGATTCAGGAACAGCGTTCTGCCCCGCTTGTCCACCAAAGGCTTGTGGGTATGGCCAAACAGAAAGGCATCTAAATGGTCCTGCTCTGCCTTCAAGCCCGCCGTCAGCAGGGAGGTTTTCACGCCGCAGGTGTGGCCGTGGCAGATCAACACGCGGCAGTCCCCTAAAAACAGCAGTTTTTCCGCCGGCTCCTCCGGACGGCAGTCACAATTTCCGGGAACGTGCTCCATGGGAATGTCCGGATACCGTTCCGCCAGCCGTTCCGCATCCCGCCAGCAGTCCCCCAGATGGAGGATCATGTCGGGCTTTTCCCGTTCAACCGCCTCCTCCATATTGGATATATTTCCGTGGGAATCCGAAAGCACCAGAATGTTCATGGCAGTCTCCTCTTGTGTGGCATATTCATAGTCAAAAACAGTATACCCTGTTTTTTTCGCCGGTGCAAGGGCCGTTGCGGAACCCGGTGAAGTATGCTATACTGCTGAGGAAAAAATCAGGACGCCGCAGAGCGGGAAAACGAGGTAATCATGGGACATTTCGATCATCTGAATGTGGCCTTCTTCACAAAAGCCGCTATTTACCCCGGCAGCATCGGCACCTTCCGCTACCGTTTTCAGCGAGAGGGCTGGACGGACGGAAAGGGCACTCTCACTGTTTGGGTCTACGAGAACACCAGCTTCGAGCTGGCCAAGGATGTGGAATCCCAGACCTTCCCGTGGACGGAGGAGGGCGTGGAGCAGGTGAAGGCGTGGCTGGAGGAAAAGTTGGCGGAACGGGGCAGCCAGCCCTATTCCATCCCCTACCCCGCCCCCAAAGCGGAATGATATGTACTGGAATGACCTGAACTCCCGGCTAAAGGCGGAATACGGCTGCAAGGTCTACAAGCTGGCCCTATCCTCCGGGTGCTCCTGCCCTAACCGGGACGGGACACTGGACACGCGCGGCTGCATTTTCTGCGACGGCGCAGGTGCATTCGCGGAGGCCGGAGCCATCCCGGATCAACTGGCCGCCGCCAGACTGCGGGTAGCCGCCAAGGCCGGGACCGATGCGAAATACATCGCCTACTTCCAGTCCTTCACCAACACATACGGGGACGCGGATCGCCTGCGGGCCTTGTATCAAGCGGCCATGGCACCGGAGGATGTGGTGATCTTATCTATCGCCACCAGGCCGGACTGTCTGGGGCCGGACATTCTGGGCCTATTGGAGGATCTGAATCGCGTCAAGCCGGTGTGGGTGGAGCTGGGCTTGCAGACGATCCACCCGGAAAGCGCCCGGTATCTCCGCCGGGGCTATGACCTGCCGGTATTCGACCGGGCGGTGAAGGATCTGAAAGCCATCGGCGTGACGGTTGTTGTTCATCAGATTTTAGGACTTCCCGGCGAAACACCGGAAATGATGGCGGAGACCGCCCGCTATATCGGTCAAAGCGGGGCGGAGGGCGTAAAACTCCATCTGCTCCACGTCCTCCGGAACACGGATCTGGCGGCGGAGTGGCAGGCAGGCCGGGTACAGACGCTGGAATTGGAGGAATATATTTCCATTCTGGAGCTGTGTCTGCGGAATCTTCCACCGGAGGCAGTCATCCACCGCCTCACCGGGGACGGCGCGAAGCGGGACCTGCTGGCTCCCCTGTGGAGCGGAGATAAAAAGCGGGTACTGAACGCCATTCATCAGGCATTTCTGAGAGACAATCTGATTCAGGGAAGCACCCTATAAAAACGTTCGCCGTATGGAGGTCCATACGGCGAACGTTTTTATCATTTACTTTGCTTCTTCCGTGCAGACCTTGACGCCGGCGATGGCCATGGCGAAGGTGAACCAGAAAATGACCAGCACGCGGGGATAGTTCCACAGGAAATCCGCCAGACCGCAGACCATCGCGCCGCACATGGCAGACGCAGCGGCGGCTGCTACCGTCCTCCCCACGGAGGGGCCGCTATGCCGGACCGCCCGGGCGGCGTTTTTGATGTTCCACAGCATGGAACCCACAAAACCGGTGACGCCCAGCAGGCCCATCTGGATCCAGACCTCCAAATAAAAGTTGTGGGAGTGGACAAAGGGGGCCTTGTCGTGGTACAGATTGAATTCCCGGATGTATGTCTGGGTGGCGGCGGTGCCGAGGCCCGCTCCGGTGAGGGGGGAACGGCGGATGACCTCAATGGCCGCCTTGTAAAGAGACACCCGGCTGGAGGTGGAGGAGTCCGCCGTATTGGTAATGGTGAGGATGCGGTTCAGCACCGTGGTGGGCAGGAAGGGCACCGCCAGTACGCACAGCAGAATAAAGGCTGGGATCAGCTTCGGTTTCCAGAGGAACACGAATACCGCCATAGCGACAGCCAGCCCCACCCAGCTTGCCCGGGAATAGGTCATAGCCATGGCCATGCCGCCCACGCAGAAGATACCGGCGCAGATGGCCTTCCATTGCCAGTGCTTCGCCGTAAGGAACAGGGCCAGCACCAGCGGCAGCAGCAGCAAAAGCACCTGTGCGAAGGTGTTTGGATTGTCGAAAATGGAAAAGACCCGCCCCGGCATACCGGCGTTGACCTTCAGATCCACATAGGAGGGATTTACCTTCACGCCCTGAATCCGCTGGACAATACCGTAAGCGCCTGTTGCGCCCACGCAGACAGCCGCCCCGGCGCACAGCCGCTTCAGGTCCTCCCCATTCCGCACGGCGCTGACGGTAATGACCACCAGCAGCGCAGCAGACACATGGTAGATCAAAAACCGGGCGGACAGCCCCGGCGCATAGGAGAAGGTCACGGCCAGCGTCACGGCAGCCAGCATCAGCGCCGGATAGAAGCCGATCCGGGCCACATCCAGACGGCGGCCCGTCCGCATAGCCCCGGCGTAAAACAGCAGCAGCAGCAAAACGCCGGTCATAAAGCTATATGCGTTGTTCCAGCGCTCGTAGGGGATGCACCACAGCGCCGCGATGCACCAGAACTGGGCAATGGAGGCACTGTCTCCCATGTCAAAGGCCAGTCGTGCGAAAAAGCTGTCCTCAAAGGTCAGGTTCCACGCCTTGTACCAGGCGTGAAGCAGCGTCCCCGGCAGGTTCACCAGAGCGCTGAGCACCCGGCACAGGAAGCTATCCTTCCAGGACCGGGCCACGATCCCCTCCCGGCACAGCGGCCGCAGGATGCGGCTCTCCTCGACCTGTCCACTGCACCAGCGGCCGGCTGCCGCCAGAAAACGGTGGAGGGTACTGTCCTCATAGACATCGCAAAGCCAGACCCATATCTGATAGGTCAGGCTGGTTTGCCAAAGTGTCATAGTTGCTCCTTACATATGATTTTTCAGGCGGTACAGCGCCGTCAGCGTACCGAACCGGCCGCTGCCGATGAGATCCGCCACGATCTGCTTATTGCGGCCCAAGCCCTTGGGGCGTAGTTCCCGGATGGCTTTCGCAAACTCCGGCTGGGCGCAGAGGGCTTCCACGGCCTTCCGCTTTTCCCGGACGGGCTTCGGATTGCTCTTCACATACTCGTTGCCCACGGCGATCAGCAGCCCTGCCCACACTGTGTTGGCCCGCCACTGAGGCCGGGCGGCGTCAAGGCCGTATTTCTCCACGATCTCCGCCTTTCGCTCCAAAAACCGGGCGAATACCGCCGGATAGTCCCGCATATAGCGGTGGGTGGCGGAGGCGGGGTTTTCCAGATAGCGGTACAGGGGCTTGTCCGTCACCGCGAGACGGTGCACATTGGCGAAATATTCCATCAGGAACAGCTCATCCTCCAGATAGGCCCCCTCAAAGGTAATGGCGTTGTCCCGGAGGATGGCGGCGTCAAAGAGGAAACGCCAGATGAAGCCGTTGAACACCGGCGGTTGAAGCCGGTCCCCCGCCAGAGGCCAGAGGATCTTTTCCCGGATGCCGGTCTCTTCATAGATTCCTGCCGGCAGCAACAGCTCTGTCCGCTGTTCCCCGTCAGGCGTCACGTTGTAGTGGGCACAGCCGGCGCTGTCTGCCCCGGCCTTTTCCCGCAGATACCACAAGGTCTCCAACGCCGCCGGCTCAAAGGTGTCGTCGGCGTCCAAAAAAGCGATATACGGTCCCGTGGCCTGCTCCAGCCCCAGATTCCGGGCGGTGGACACGCCGCCGTTGGGCTTGTGGAACACGCGAATGCGGGGGTCTCTTGCGGCGTAGCCGTCGCACAGGGTCGGAGAACCGTCCCGGCTGCCATCGTCGATCAGCAGCAGCTCCCAATCGGAAAAGGTCTGGGCCAAAACGCTCTCTACACACTGGGGCAGCAGCGCTTCCGCCTGATAGACCGGTACGATCACAGAAATAGCGGGCATAAGCCACCTCCTTTCCTTCATACAGGGTGATTATAGCATAGGCACCATCGTTGGTCAATAAAAGGAGCGGGGCACAAATTTTTCTCCCGGCGTTGCTTTTGCCGTCCATGTCTGCTACACTATGGCTGAAAACAGTCATCGAAATCGCAGTTGTTTTGCGCCCTAATGGAGGCCGGCGCTGCCGCCGGCCTCCTATCTGAAAAGCGGCGGCGTCAGACCCGAGGGCGGACGCTGCGGGGCGTATCGATGGGGACGCTCACGCCGCTTGCGCTATCCTATGCGTTCCCGCCGCCGTCTGCCACGAAGCATGTCCCACATCTCCGGCCCATCTGCCGGAAATTTAGAGAAAAGAGGTCATCTCCATGATTAAAATTTCTCCGTCTATCCTCTCCGCCGATTTTGCGAATTTGGAGAGGGACATTCACCGCATTGCCGACGCCGACTACGTCCATGTGGACGTGATGGACGGCGTGTTCGTGCCCAATATCTCCATCGGCATCCCGGTGCTGAAGTCTATCCGGAAGGTCACGGATATGTTCCTGGATGTTCACCTGATGATCACGCAGCCGGTGCGGTACGTGGAGGAATTCTGCGATGCCGGCGCCGATCTGGTAACGGTCCATGTGGAGGCGGATTTCCCGGAAAACATTCAGGCCGCCATCGACAAGATCCACGCCAAGGGCAAGAAGGCGGGCATCGTTCTGAAGCCCAAGACCACCTGGGAGGCAGTCCTGCCCTATATCGATCAGGTGGAGCTGATCCTGGTCATGACCGTGGAGCCCGGCTTCGGCGGTCAGAAATTCATGGCGGACCAGATGCCCAAGGTGGCTGCCATCCGCAAGCTCATCAATGAGCGGAACCCCGCCTGCGAACTGGAGGTAGACGGCGGCGTGGCCCCCGACACCTGCCAGACCTGCATCGACGCTGGTGCCAACGTGCTGGTGGCGGGCAGCGCCGTCTACAAGGCGGAGGACATCCCTGCCCGTATCAAGGAACTCCGGGGGAAATGAGCGTATGAGTCATTGGAATAATCTGCCTCAGCTCAGGCTGGGCGTGTATCCTACGCCCTTTTACCGGCTGGAAAATATCAGCCGGATCTACAACAAGAGCATCTGGATCAAGCGGGATGACCTGTGCGGTGTCGCTTTGGGCGGCAACAAGGTCCGCAAGCTGGAATATCTGCTGGCGGACGCCCAGAAGCAGGGCTGCGACACCGTGTTCACCACCGGCGGGGCCCAGTCCAATCATGCCATGCTCACCGCCGCCTGCGCCGCTCGCCTGGGCATGCAGTGCACCCTGATCCTGAAAAAACGGGGCGTCACGGACCACAAAGGCAACCTGGTGCTGGACGATATTTTCGGCGCGCAGGTGGAATTTATGGACACCGACAGCTATGAGGACATCTACGCCGAGATGCGTGAGCGCTGCGAGGTGCTGGCCAGCCAGGGACACAAGGGCTATATCATCCCCGTGGGCGGCTCCACGGCACTGGGCTCCATCGGCTACGCCGAGTGCGTCCGGGAACTGGCGGAGCAGGCCAAGGAGGCCGGAATCGAGATCAGCCATGTGGCCTCCGCCACTGGCTCCGGCGGCACCACCGCCGGTCTGGTGCTGGGTACCTCCCTGTTTCTCCCGCAGGCCAAGGCCACAGGTCTGGGCGTGGATACCGACCCCTTTGAGGAGATCGTATCCGAATTGGTGAAAGAAGCCGCCGGGCTGGTGGGCCAGCCCGTCCCCACAGACATGGACAGCCGTTTTCGGATGATCTACCATGTGGGCGCCGGCTACGCCATCCCCAACGCCGAGGACACCCCCTACATCGAGGAACTGGCCCGGCAGGAGGGGATCCTGCTGGACCCCGTTTACACCGGCAAGGCTTGGGCCAAATTCCTGATGCTGGTGAAGGAGGGCTACTTCGACGGGCAGGAGCACATCGCCTTCGTCCACACCGGCGGTGCGGCGGCCCTGTTCGCCATGGATCTTGGATAATAGGAGGGGAACAGGTTCCCCTCCTAACCACCCCGCCGCGCGCACTCGCTTGCGTGGGATGCTCGCACACTTGCGGGGTGCAGAGTATCCTTCGTCAGGCACATGTCCTGACGAAGGATGGATTTAAATGATTTTCTGCCGCCCATGGCGCGTAGGTCGTGGTATTTTTGCCAGGCGCAGAGGGTGATTGCCCCGCAGGGGCAAAGTGATTCAAATACCGCATAACACAACAGCTGCGGGGCGGGGCGGCGAGCCTTGCCCCGCAGATAATGAAGGAGCGTATCATGGAGTATTTTCCCGCGCCGCTGGAGGCGCTGGTCGAACAATTTGCCCGTCTGCCGGGGATCGGCGGAAAGACCGCCCAGCGGCTGGCCTTTCATGTACTGAGCCTGCCGGAGGAGGACGCTCAGGCGTTTGCGGACGCCATCGTTACCGCCAAGCGCACCGTCACCTACTGCCCCGTATGCCGCAATTTTACCGCCGGGGGGCTGTGCCCCATCTGTTCCTCTCCCAAGAGGGATAACTCTGTGATCTGCGTGGTGGCGGACCCACGGGACGTGGCGGCCATGGAGCGGGGCCGGGAGTTCAACGGCAAATACCATGTGCTCCACGGCGTCATCAGTCCCATGAACCACGTCGGTCCCGATGACATCGCCATCAAGCCACTGCTGGAGCGGGTGGCTCAGGGCGGTGTGGAGGAGGTCATCATGGCCACCAACCCGGACACGGAGGGGGAGGCTACCGCCATGTATATCGCCCGGCTTTTGAAGCCCTTTGAGGTCAAGGTGACCCGGTTGGCCTATGGCATCCCCGTGGGCGGCCATCTGGAATTTGCCGATGATGCGACCCTGGCCCGGGCCTTGGAGGGCCGGAGGGAGCTTTGATTTTCTGCCTTCTGTGATTTCGCCGGGAATCGCAGTCGCTTTAAACCGATAAAATTGTGTACTTTTTTCGTCGCCCTTTGTTGACAGGGGTCTGCGGGTGTGTTACATTGTAACCATCTTGGAAAGCCTTATGAGATCAGGAGAGATACCTACTATGACTTCTGTTATGTTCTTCACCTATTACTACTTTACTATGCACGCATAGTAAGGGTAATTTGTGTTGCAATCAAAAGGGCCCCCCAAGCCGATTTTTGCGCCGCACAGGTTACGCCTGTGGGGCGTTTTTTCATTCATCACTTATCATCAAAAACAATTTATAGGAGGAAACCGTTATGATCGTTGCGTTGAAGCCGGGTGTTACCCAGGAAAGCCGTGAACAGCTGATGGATTGGCTCCAGAATCTGGGCCTGCACATCCATGTGTCCGAGGGCGAGTACCAGACCATTCTGGGACTGGTGGGCGACACCACCAAGGTGGATATGGACCTGGTAGCCAGTCTCGACATTGTGGATTCCGTAAAGCGGGTCACGGAGCCGTTCAAGTGCTGCAACCGCAAATTTCACCCGGAGGATACCGTGGTGCAGGTGGGCGATGCCACAAGAATTTCCGGCCGATCCAACGGAAAGATCAATGTGCAGTTGATTTTGGAGCGCATGGGCGGCGGCGGACGGTTTGACCCAGGTATTTTGTACTATATGCCCCAGATCTGGACCAGCGACGACACTGACGCGTATGAACGCACCAAAATCCAGTACGGAACCAGCATTGTTTACCCGCCCATCACCATGGGCGCGCATGTCGCGGCCTGCCATGGACGGCTCACCCCGCTTTCCACCCGTGGTAACGTGGCCATGTCGGGAAATTTAGGTTATGAACTGGATTTGACCAAGATCTCCGAGGAGGAAAAGGAAGCCATGCGCCAACAGGTGGCGCTCTATAAGGAGATACGCCAAACCGTCCAGTTCGGTGATTTCTACCGGATTGTCAGCCCATTTGATGAGCCGGGCGAAACGGGCTGGATTATGGTCAGCCAGGATAAGAGCGAGGCGTTTGCCGTTTATGTGCATTCCCTCAACCGTCCGACCCAGTATCCCTTCTTCTTCCGCTTGAAGGGGCTGGATCCCGCCGCCGATTATCTTATTGACGGCAAGGTTTATGGCGGTGATGAGTTGATGCAGATCGGTCTTACGATTCCTCCGAACAGGCAGGATTTTAGCAGCCATTCCTGGGTGATTCGGAAGCAATAAAGAACAGTCTGTCTATTTGAACAAAGTAAGTCTCAGTTTACGAGGTAGGTATGGATT
>ERZ827168.5348-NODE-5348-length-10798-cov-3.328121_pt1 | contig 10798 bp, 7 predicted proteins | sample MGYA00519868_ERZ827168 | MGnify/ENA primary metagenome ERZ827168 (study PRJEB31778, sample SAMEA3449271) | human gut metagenome | biome: human gut; feature: human-associated habitat; material: faeces | place: United Kingdom | collected 2010/2012 ...
AGATACATTCTTAAAAGCAAAAGTACAGTATACTACTGATGGTAAGAACTGGACTGATGTCAATGAAACAGAATATGACTTACCAAACAATGTAGAATTAACAGACCTTAACTTAAAAGATGTTAAGGGTATCCGTATGATTGCGACTGCAGATAAGAGTAACACTTGGTTAGGTGTAAGAGATATCTTAGTTAACCCAACGACTACTCCTTCTACAAGCACTGATAAGGGTACATTATCTATGACTAAGATTGGTGTAAAGGGTGGTTCATTAGATAACTTATTAGATGATAATGAATCTACATATGCGCATTTTGCTGAATCTCCATATAAAGCAGGAGAAATCAAGGACTATATTCCAGTAGATGCAGCAGTGACTCTTACATTCAATAACACTAAGAAGTTAGGTACTATCAATTTCGTACAGGATAGTGGTACTGATAAGATCACTAGATATGCATTAGAATATACAGAAGATGGTACAACTTGGAAGACATTAAAAGAATATGCTGGTGATGCCACTGTTCATTTAAATGTAGAAGACCAGGATTTGACTGCTAAGGCAATTCGTGTAAGAAACCTTGAATTACATCTTCAGAGTGATACAGCAGGTTATTGGTGGAAGGTAAAGACATTCAACCATACTGATGTAGTGAATGAATATGATGACAAGGCTGTTTATACAAATACAGACTATAAGTTACATTCAAAGAGTACATTAGATCGTACAGATTTAGTGTATACAAAAGAAATGACTTTGGCACCTAAACAATATGTAGGTGTGAAGTTATCAAGAGTTAAAGATCTAAAACAGTTAGAACTTGATTATAGTGGTGAAGTTGTATTAGAAGCTTCAGTGAATGCACATGACTGGGTTGAAGTAAAAGACTTAAACAAGAACTTTCCAGATGCACGTTATGTACGTTTGATCAATAAGAAGAGTTCTGATGTGAAGTTAACTATGAATAAGTTTGTGGTACATTCTACAGAAATCACTGCACCATACGTATATAAGACAACTATGACTATCAACCCATCTTGGGGTGTTGCAGAAGATTCTAGAAACAATGGGGCTGCATTTGATGGCAACATTGATTCTACAACAGAATTTGGTGATTTCCCATTAAAAGGACAGTATATTATCTATGACTTAGGTCAGATGAGAAATATCGATAAGATTGCAATGTATTGTCAGGATAGTGCCTATAACTATATTAGAGATGGTATTATCAGTGTTTCTAGTGATTTAGAAAACTGGACAGATGTTGTGACAATTGGTGATGGTGTTGAAAACACTGGTGATTCAATGGTTAAATGTATCGATTCTGATGCAGGATATAAAGCATCTAGTACATATCCTAATAAGGTATATGTATCAGGTACTGCAGAACATGTACCAGCTCGTTACTTAAGAATCCTATTTACTGCATCTAACCATTCTAGAGCTGTTGTATTCAACGAAATCATGATCAATGATGGAGAATATGCGCCTGAAGATAATGACCCTACATTTGATTCTAATGTCACAGAAGCAAAAGGTTATAAACCTCAGTATATGATTGATGGTGACCTTTTAACAGCTTATAAACCAGGATCAAATAAAGCAGGTTATATCACTTATACTCTTTCTGATAAGCTTGATGTAAAGAAATTCAATATTATCCAGAAGGGTGAAATCAGCAATGCTAAGGTATATGCATTAATTGATAAAGAAGTAACAACTAGAAATGTACCTGAAGAAGATAAAGAATGGGTACAGTTAGGTACTTTAAGAAAATCTTTAATTGAATTCTATATCCCTCATGGTAATGTATATAAGTTAAAGTTTGAATGGGAAGAAAATCATATTCCTACTATTTCTGAAATTATCACATTAACTGATGATAAATATAAGAGTGAATGTGCTAAGGACTTGAAGAACTACATTGACTCTTTACATGTAGATGAAGATAAGTACACTACAACAAGTTATAAAGCATATAGTACAGCAAGAACTCACGCATTAGACGTATATAACACTCAGATGGGTGAAAAGGATGCATTAGAAGAAGCAAAAGCAGACTTAAAGACTGCTTATGATGCATTAGTTGTACGTGGTGATTTAAAAGCTCTCGATCAAGAAATTAAAGATATTGAAAAGCTTTCTAAAGATGACTATACAGAAGAAAGCTACAACGCATTAGAAGAAGTATTAGTAGAAGCAAAGAAACTAGTGACTAATAAAGATGCGACTGAAGATGCAGTTAATACAATGATTGAATCATTGCGTCAGGCTAAAGCAGGACTTGTCACTAAAGCATCTATGAGTAAACAGGAACTTAGAAACTACATCGATTCTAATAACTTAAAGAATTTAGATACTACTATTTACTTAACTTCTACAGTAAAACCATTTAATGAAGCATTAAAGAATGCAGAAGACATCTTAAATAAAGAAGATGCAACTGTTACTGAAGTAGAAGATGCTTATAAGGCATTACAGGATGCAAGAAAGAACTTACTTCTTAAAGCAACTGATACAGAAATAAAAGCATTAGAAAATAGAATGGCTTCTTATAAAGAAGAAGACTATACAGCATCTAGCTGGAAAGACTTTGAACTTGTATTAAATGAAATCAAAGAAGAATTAAAAGCTGAACATACAAGTGCTGAAATTGAAGCTTTAACTCATAAATTAGAAGAAGCTTCTAAGAAGCTTATTACTCGTGGTAATACAGCTGAACTTGAACTATTGCTTAATCAGGCTAAGAAGACTGATAGTAAGTTATATACAGAAAAGAGCTATAAGAACTTATTAGACGTCATTAAAGCAACTGAAAAAGCATTAGAAAATAAGAATGAATTAACTCAGGAAGAAGTAGATGCATTAACTGAAGACTTAAGAAAAGCTATGGATGCATTAGAAAAGTTACCAGTTATTACACCAAGTATTCCTGAAGAAAAACCTACTACTCCTTCTAAACCAGAAGAAACAACTAAACCAGAAGTAAAACCAAGTACTAAACCAGCAACTGGTGATACTACTATGGTAGGAGTATTCGCATTCTTCTCAATGATCTCATTATTAGGTTATGTATTATTAAAGAAGAAAGAAGCTTAATGTTTTTAGGAAGAACCTCATTGAAGGTTCTTCTTTTTTTAGTTGTAGTAATAAATACAACATATAAATATGTTACAGGAGTGTAAACTTGTTACAAATAACAAATTTACTTGGTGAAATTGTTACATATAATAAGGTGATGTGCTATACTAGGTTTTGTCAACACAATTTTTATACATTTTTTGTAAAATATGTATACTTTCGTGCTGTTTTGGGAATGGGAGATATAAAAGATGAAGAAAAAGTTGGGTTTCATGACTGATCATCGTTTTATTATCGGTGTTCAGATAGTATTAAGCATCATACTTATGATTAGTATCATATTTGTAAAAGTTTTACCTATGCGTTATTTGATTGTGATAGGGTCTTTCTTGGCAGTACTTGCATTACTTGTCTATTTAGTCGCAAAACCAGGACCTATCGTATCTAGAAAGGTACAGAAAAGACCTCTTGCAGGTAAGATTATTTCTATTGTTATTAGTATATTCTTAATTATAGGATGTATCTTTATTCAGTCTGGTAAAGCAGCCTACAATAAAGTAACTAGCGAATATGATTATGTAACATATTCATTAGTAGTTAGAAAGAATAGTAAATACAAAAAGATGAATGATCTCTTAAAGAAGACAGTAGGATATAATCCTAATGGAACTAAAATAAATGAAGCATTGAACCGTTTAAGTAAGAAAATATCTAACTATGGTGTGAGTGAGTTGTATGGTGTAGAAGCGATTGTAGATGCATTATATGATAAAAAAGTAGATGCAATACTTATTAATGAAGGTTCTAGAGATCTAATTACAGACTATAAAAAGAACTTTGATAAGGATACAAGAGTGATCTGGACAACAAAGTTTAAATCATACAATAAGATTAAAGAAGAAAAGACTTTAGATGTATTAAAGGATCCTTTCTGTGTATATATTTCTGGTATTGATTCTCGTGGAAGTGTACAGGAAGTATCACGTAGTGATGTGAATATCTTAATGACTATTAATATCCCTGAACATAAAGTATTATTGACTAGTATCCCTAGAGATGCTTATGTAACTTTAGCAGATGCTTCTCAGAAAGATAAACTCACACATTCTGGCTTAACAGGTACACAAAATACAGTTAAGACAGTAGAAAACTTCTTAGATGTAGATATTAGCTATTATGCAAGAGTTAACTTTGAATCATTAGTAGAAGTAGTAGATGCCCTAGGTGGTGTTGATGTTTATTCAGATAAAGACTTATCTGTATGGAATGGACAGCCTATTAAAGAAGGATGGAACCATATGAATGGTCAGATGGCTTTAGCCTTCTCTAGAGAAAGACATGCCTATACTATTGGTGATCGTCATAGAGCACAGAACCAGCAGGCAGTTCTACAGGCTATTATTAGAAAGATGGCTTCTCCAGCAATCATTACTCATTATACGGATATCTTAAAATCTATTGAAGGTACATTTGTGACTGATATGCCGATGAATGAAATGGCTAGAATTGCGAATGATCAGCTTAATACCAATGCTTCATGGTCATTCCAGTCTTCTATGGTAGCAGGTAATGGTTTGATGATGAAGGGTGGATATTATATGCCTGATACAAGACTTTATTACTTTATTCCTGATGTAAATAGCGTAGAACAGAATAAGCAGTATATTAAGAAAATGTTGAAGGGTGAAGAATTCACTGTAGAGTAAGCAGACGAAAGTCTGCTTTTTCTTTTTTCTCATTCAGAAGCTTCAAACAGATGTATATATTGACTTTGGTTTGTTTGTAAACTATAATGGAGACGAAAAGAGGAACAGCCAGTAAGCGGTTGTCCTTGGATTTGTTTTTAGTAAATGACTACCTCAAACTTTACCAGGGAGCGAGGTAGTTATTTTTTGCATTCTTATCAATGATGACAAGAAGCAATCTGATCACAATACTGATATGATAAATTTTAAAAAAGATAACTGATACAAATTATTGTTATGATGATGCATCTTAAATAAGTGGTATATATTAATGTTTCTCTCATTTTTTCTATTTGTTTGTGTAAAGAATTTTTTTGTGTTAACATGACGATGTAAGGAATTTCATTGTAGAAGGAGAATAAGAAATGGGAAGTGTATTAGATAATATTACTGTGCTATATGATCAGTTATTTGATGCTGAAAAGAAGATTGCGAAGTATATATTAAATAATCCAAAAGAAGTCGTTGATATGACTGTATCTGAACTTGCAGAAACAAGTGATGTGTCTATTGCATCTGTATCTAGATTTTGTCGTAAGGTAGGTTTAAAAGGTTTTGCCCAGTTAAAGATCTCTTTAGCACAGGAATTAGTGGATACACATAAGAGTGGTGAAGTATCTAATGAAATATCAGTAGAGGATATACCACAATCATTACAGAATATTCTTGCGAATAAGATTACTGAACTCAAACAGACAGTAAATCAGATCAATACAGACGAATTTAAAGCGATTTTAGAGGGTATTAGAGATGCTTCTAGGGTACAGGTAGTAGCGGTAGGAAATACGATTCCTGTGGCTATTGATGCAGCTTTTAAGTTTAATGAATTAGGTATACCTACAACTGCAGGTACTATATGGGAAACACAGTTATCTTATTCTTTTACTTTAGGTAAAGGAGATGTACTTATTGCAATTAGTAACTCTGGTGAATCAGATAAAGTATTAGAAGCAGTTAAGATAGCCAATAGGAATGGGGCTATGACTTTAGGTATTACTAATAGTGCTCATTCTGCCATCGGAGAAGAAGTACAATATCATATTACAACTGCAACAAGAGAAAAACTTTTTCTTGATGAGTTCTGTTTTTCTAGAGTTTCTGCAATGACTGTTATAGAGATTATATTCTTATTCTTAACAGTGATGGTAGAGAATGCACATAAGTCTATGATCCAGTGTGAAGAGATGTTTGCGGTAGATAAGAGATAATATATTAGTATAGTGACCGATAACAGAAAAAGTATGACAAAGATGTTTTTACATCTAGTTGTCATACTTTTTAGTATTAATCAAAGTAAATTATTTACATGAAATCTATTGACAAAGAAAGCATTTACATCATATAATAGCGCTGTAATAAAAAGATTTTTATGGAAAAAGGAGACCATGTAAATGATTTACACAATTACTTTTAATCCTGCATTAGATTATGTTATTACAGTTGATCATTTCCAACAGGGATTAGTTAACAGAGTATGTGAAGAACATATTTTCTGTGGAGGTAAGGGCATTAATGTTTCCGCAATTCTTAAAGAATTAGGTTATGAGTCTGAGGCTTTAGGTTTTGTGGCTGGTTTTACAGGTGATGAAATTGTACGTCGTGCTAAGAGTGAGTATGATATCAAGACTGATTTCATCAAGGTAGAAAAAGGTATGTCACGTATTAATGTAAAGATGCGTAGTGATGAAGAAACAGAAATCAATGGTATGGGACCTCAAATCACTGATGAAGATGTAGAAAAGTTATTCAAAAAGCTTGATACATTAAAAGAAGGTGATGTATTAGTTCTTTCTGGTTCTATTCCTAAATGCATTAGTCCTAGAATTTATGAAGAAATTCTAGAAAGATTACAGAACAAGGGTATCTTGTTTGTAGTAGATGCAACTGGACAACTATTAGTTAATGTATTAGCTTATCATCCATTCTTGATTAAGCCTAATAATCATGAAATTGAAGAAATCTTTGATGTTAAGTTAGAAACTGAAGAAGATCTAGTGATGTATGCAAATAAGCTACAGGAAATGGGTGCTCGTAATGTATTGATTTCACTAGCTGGTGATGGTTCTTTATTAGTAGATGAAAAAGGTAATACACATCGCTTAGGTGTATGTAAGGGTACAGTAAAGAACTCTGTAGGTGCTGGTGATTCTATGGTAGCTGGTTTTGTGGCTGGTTATTTAAATAATGGTGATTATGATGAAGCTTTAGCACTTGGTACTGCATGTGGTGGAGCAACAGCATTCTCATATTCACTTGCGAAAAGAGACTTCATTGATGAATGTCTCGCACAATTAAAGGGAGAATAAACAATATGAAAATTACTGAGTTATTGGACTTAAAGGGCATTGAATTAAATGTCTCAGTCAGTTCAAAAGATGAAGCAATTAACAAGCTTATTGATTTAATGTGTGCAACTGGAAAGATCTCAGACAAGGATGCATACAAAGAAGGTATTTTAGCCCGTGAAGCATTGACTTCTACTGGTATTGGTGAAGGAATTGCGATTCCTCATGCTCAGGTTGGGGCAGTTAAAGCACCAGGGTTAGCAGCTATGACTGTGCCTGATGGTGTTGATTATGAATCATTAGATGGTCAGCCTGCTCACTTATTCTTTATGATTGCAGCTCCAGCTGATGGAGGAAGCACTCATTTACAGGCATTAGCTAAATTATCTGCGTTATTAATGGATGAAGGTTTCCGTAAAGATTTATTAAATGCGAAGACTCCAGAAGAATTCTTAAGCATGATCGATAAGAAGGAAGCAGAAAAAGATGCTGAAGAAGCAAAAGAAGCAGAAGCACCAGTTACTACTGGATATAAAGTATTAGCTGTTACTGCCTGTCCTACAGGTATTGCGCATACTTTCATGGCTGCAGAAAACTTAACTAAGGCTGGTGAAAAGCTTGGTTATCCATTAAAGGCAGAAACAAACGGTTCTGAAGGTATCGGAAATGCCTTAACTGCAGACGAAATTAAAGCATGTGATGGTATTATCGTTGCAGCAGATAAGAACGTAGAAATGGCTCGTTTTGATGGTAAGCCAATATTAATCGTTCCTGTAACAGAAGGAATCCGTCATCCTGAAGAATTAATTAATAAGATTAAAAATGGTGAAGCACCTATCTATCATGCAAGTGCTGATATAAAAGAAGCTGTATCAAGTGAAAGTGCTGGTAGAAGCTTCTATAAGCACTTAATGAATGGTGTAAGTCATATGTTACCATTCGTTGTTGCGGGTGGTATCATGATTGCCATCTCATTCTTAGTAGATGATAAGAGTGCAGGGGCTAAGTTTGGTTCTTCTACACCTCTTGCTGCTTGGTTTAATAACATGGGTAACGTATCATTTGGTATGATGTTACCAATCCTTTCTGGATTTATCGCCATGTCTATTGCGGACCGTCCTGGTTTAGCTGTAGGTTTTGCAGGCGGTTTACTTGCGAAATCTGGTGCTACATTCTTAGATCCTAGTGCAGCTAAAGTAGCTGCAACACCTGGTTTCTTAGGTGCATTACTATATGGTTTTGTTGCTGGTTATATCGTTCTATTACTAAAGAAGGTATTCAAAGGCTTACCAAAATCATTAGATGGTGTTAAACCTATCCTCTTATATCCATTACTTGGTGTATTTGTAATGGCAATCTTTGCCAGTGCAATCAACCCATTAATGTCCATCATCAACCAGGCATTAACTAACTTCCTAAGTGGTTTAGGTAACTATGGTATTATTCTTGGTGTTGTTGCAGGTGGTATGATGTCTATCGATATGGGTGGTCCATTCAATAAGGCTGCTTATGTCACAGCTACAGGATTACTTGCAAGTGGTAACTACATCTTAATGGCAGCTGTTATGGCTGGTGGTATGGTACCTCCTCTTGCTATTGCTTTGTCTACTACATTCTTCAAAGATAAATGGACTGAAGAAGAAAGAAATGCTGGATTAGTTAACTATATCATGGGATTATCATTTATCTCTGAAGGGGCTATTCCTTTTGCTGCTAATGATCCAATCCATGTTATTCCATCATGTGTAATTGGTTCAGCTATTGCTGGTGGCTTATCAGTTGCTTTCAATTGTCAATTAAGAGCACCTCATGGTGGTGTATTCGTTATCGCAACAGTAAGTAACTGGCCAATGTATTTAGTATCAATCGCTATTGGTGCAGTAGTAGGCTGCTTAATCCTTTCTACATTAAAGAAAAATAAGTAACAGAAATACAGGAATATATTGAAAAGGCTTTCAATATATTCTTTTTTTATGCACCAATAGCATAAAAAAGCGCTTTAAAAGTAAAAAAATTAAAAATTATGAAATATATAATTATTTCATGCAATTGTACCGATTTTTTCTACACAAATGTAAATTTATGTGATATATTGTGCATGACTTATTAAAAGGGGTGAACTTATGATTGATATACATAGTCATATCCTTCCTCTTGTAGATGATGGATCTAGTAGTGTAGATATGAGTCTAGATATGTTGGACTTTGTTGGTAGTGATGCACATAACTTGAGAAGCAGGCATCCTAGAATGTATGAATCTTATGTTCAAGTTAAAACACGCTTTGGTAGTGATTATGCACAAAGGATTTTTAAAGAGAATGGAAAAATATTATTAAATGGGGGAAAGGTATGAACAACAAGGTCAGAAACGGAATCATATTCCTGGTGATTGTGGCATTGTATGGTGGATTCTTACTATATGATACACATAAGCCACAAACTGGTTCTTCACCAGTTATTAAAGTACCTAAAGGTACTTTGGTATTAGATACTGGAATGGATCAGACAGCTTCAAATCAGGCTATTTTAGAGGGTGTAAAAGCCACTGATAAGGAAGATGGCAACATTACTAAGAAAGTATTCGTTCAGGGCATGAGTACTTTTGGTGAAGGTGATGTACGAGTTGTTACTTTAGGTGTATTTGATAAAGATGATAACTACACTAAAGTAAAAAGAAAAATCAAGTATACAAATTATAGTGCACCACAGTTATATCTTAATAAAGCATTAGTTTATTCTAAGGTTAACTCTAAAGCACAGTTTGCAGACTATATGAGTGCTTACAGTTGTGTTGATGGTGATTTAACTTCTCAGGTTAAAGTAATCAGAGAATATGAACAGGATAAGAATCACTATGTTACATTTGCGGTTACTGATAGTACTGGTACTCAGTCATCTATCACATTAAAGGCATATCAGACTTCTAGAAAACAGACAGTTAATATTAACCTAGATACTTATTTAATGAGAGTAAAGGTTGGTACTGAAGTGAATGCGAAGAAACATATTGATTCTGTTACTATGGATGATATGGACTATTCAAGCTTAAAGAATCAGGTAGATATCAATACAGATTATGATAAGAATACACCTGGTACTTATGAATTTATTTATAGAGTAAAGACAAGTAATGATGACTATGGCTTAACTAAATTAGTTGTCATTGTAGAAGAGTAGGGAGGATATTATGGAAAACAATGTACAGAATGAAAATCTCCTTACTATAGTTAAATGTATTATTAAGGATATACTACAAAGATGGATCTTGATTGTTGCAGTCATGATTGTTTTTGGAAGTGTATTTGATTTTATGAAGACAGTCACTTATGTACCTCAATATGGTACAAGTATGACTGCAACATTAAGTAGTGGTGGAGATACTTTTAAGAGTATTGATAAGGTTCAGAGTTATGTCAATACATTAGATTATCTAATGAATAGTAATAATGCGAAATCTTATGTAAAGAAAAAGATGCCTATAAGTAAGACAACTTATAAGGCAGAAGTAACTTTAAAACAGGCAAATGTAGTTAAGATTAAAGTGACTGCAGATACTAAAAGAGAAGCTTATTTCTCTATTAAGTTATTAAATGATTGGTATAGAGAAAATACAGAATGTTATAGTTTCCCATACAATATTACTGTTATGAAATGACCGTTGTCAAGACATAAATCAACTTTCATA
>ERZ827168.5358-NODE-5358-length-10781-cov-3.128846_pt1 | contig 10781 bp, 7 predicted proteins | sample MGYA00519868_ERZ827168 | MGnify/ENA primary metagenome ERZ827168 (study PRJEB31778, sample SAMEA3449271) | human gut metagenome | biome: human gut; feature: human-associated habitat; material: faeces | place: United Kingdom | collected 2010/2012 ...
TACCGTTTTGCTGCCGCTTCTACTTTTGCTGTCTTGCAGGAAAGGAGGAACCGGGAGATGAAAAAAATATCCATCCTGGCGCTGTATCTTCTTCTGGTTCTATTTTCGGGCTGTATGAGGTCGGTCCAGCTGAATGAGCGGGCGATTGTCCAGGCCGTGGGACTGGATTGGAAAGATAGCGAATATGCTTTGACGATGCAGATATTTGATCCGGAAGCAGCGCAGGGCGATGATACTTCTGGCGGAAAAATGCTGCGCGTAACGGGAAAAACCATTTCACAGGCCATGCGCAACGCCAATTTGAAACAAGGACAGGAGATTTTTTGGGGACATACCAAATTAATTATTATCGGTGAACAGATTGCTAAGGATGGCATCGAATCCGTTATGGCTTATTTTAATGCAGATGCCCAGTCGCGCCCCAATATAGATGTGCTGATTGCTGACGGAGAAGCGGGAGAGGTGTTAAGTGAACCGTTGGACAGCACGATTTTGCCGGTTCTCAGTACCAAAATGATGCTGGAAGGTTACCAGGACAACGGAAAGCTGGTTCGGTCACAGCTGAGAGGTATTTTGGGTTCATTGGAAAATCCGGCCGTGGGTGCATATTTGCCGATGGCGGCCTTTTCCGGTGATGAGGAAAACCCAGGTATTCAAATTGTCGGAACCGTCATTTTGCGGGACGGCAGAATTGCCGGTACCTTTTCGCCGGAAGAAAATGAGCAGACGATCGCATCACTTTTGCGGGAGCATCCGGAGCTGCAGCTGGTAGAACTTCCGTGGTACGAGGGATTTGCGCACGGCCGTCCGGAGCTGGCTGATGGAAATCCGGAGCTGACAAAATGTGTCCGCATCTTCCCACACCGGATGGCAGGGGAGGGGCATTTCCTTGCCTTACTGTATAAGAAAAGAGAAGGCGAGGAAGATGTCAAGCTGTGCCTGAATGATAATTACATTATGTCGTCAGAGAACGTCAGTGCTGAGATGGTAGAGGAAGAAGCAGTACAGACAAATGCTGGACCGGAGTCTCCGGATATAAACAGGAAACGAAAAAAAGAAGCCAGAAGTGTGGATAACTTGAACTCAAACCGAAAATCGCGTGGAAAAGACAAGAATTCCGCGAGAGAGCGTCTCGCCTTGGGCGGCAAAAAATCCGGCGTGCAGTCCGATGAAGCCGTTCTGGAAGAATTTTTACAGGATATTGCTCCGGCGGCCGACTATACATTTGCGGATATGGACATCCGCAACGGACAGGTCTACTACATCCAGAACCGCGTCCCGGCAGGCCGCGGCATCCCGTTTCTTCGCAACGGCCTCTATTTTGGTGAGCTGCGCAAGGGCCGTTTCGAGCCATCCCAGTCGCTTGCAATGGCCTTACGCGCATCCGACTACGCCTCCGTCCTCAATTTTCCTCAGACCGACGAACGCGTGCGCCGCTATCTGGGCGGAGAGACCATCGATGTAGAAGATCTTCCGTGTGCACGCAAAAAAGGCTGGCAGCTCGTCTGCGTAGACGGCTATCCGCTCGGCTGGGGGAAGCTGGTCAACGGAACCCTGAAAAATAAGTATCATCCGGGGTGGAGAATGACCGTGTAAACGGCATAAAAAGTCAAAAAGGTAATATAAAAATCCGTCAAGTCCGGTACAGCCTGGATTTGGCGGATTTTTTGTACGAGTCGGGAGAAATCATGCCTTAAATCAGGTTCATCTTTTTCTGATGAAACGTATTCCGATACTGCGAAGGAGTCATGCCCTCGTAACGCTTGAACAGCTTCATGAAATACTTTTCATCCGTAAATCTACACAGTCGTGCAACGGTACTCACCTTGTAGGCCTGATCCGTGAGCAGGTTTTTTGAAATTGTGATCCGGACGCGGTTGATGTAGGTCATGAGCGGATAGCCGGTATATTTTTTAAAGAGACCGGTCAGGTAAGTCGGGTGGTAGTTGAACCGCTCGGCAATCCCGGCAACTGTAAGCGGCTGTTCGTAATGAATCCGGATCCATTCAATGATGGTCAGTATCTGCATGGGGATATCATTTTTTTCAATCTGCTGGGTGATCAGGACTTCTGAGGAAAGCTCCATGAGCAGCAGGCTCAGGGCATAGTGAGAATTCCATGTCATGCGGTAATCCTGCCGCTTGGAAATGTCCAGCAATTGTACAAACAGCAAAGTCAGCCGCTGGCTTAAAGAAGAGGTGCCGTATTCTGGCAGCAGATAGTGCTCAGGTGTTTTGGGGGTATTCAGCGCAGTTGGATTGGCATTAAGAATTTCATCGTGGCGCAGCAGGGCCCCTCGGTTATAAATACAGTAATGTGGGTCGGTTACATTAAAATGAACCCAGTAATAGGACAGCTTTCCTTCACAGGGCCGGTAGCCATAATGCAGCCGGTCCGGAAACAGGATAATGAATTCATTCGAATGAACCGAATAGTTTTTCAGCCCCTGTGTGATGTGTAGAGTTCCCTGCTGGACGAGGATAAAAACGAAGGTGTCCAGAATTCTTCTTGGGTGAACAAATCCACCTTCACTGACCAGATTTCCGGAGGATACATAACTCATTGGAAACTTGGCATCAGAAATGCAATACAACATAATATCAGATCCTTTCCTGATAAGCTCGTGATTTTGCCTGAAAAATGAACGGAAAGAGCAAAAAAATGTATCTTTGCATGAAAAAACAGATGTATTCTAAACGAAAAAACAGAAAAATAAACTTAAAAACCGATAGCAGTATTCTAACACAAGATTTGTCGAGGAGAAAGTGAACGAATGCAATAAACTAGATTTGACCACTTTTTGTTAAAATATGGACGTTGTTTCTGAAAACCAAAATGATAGGATAGATACATCAGATGAGCGGACCTGCAGGAAGCGAAAAAATGAGATAAACGGAAAAGAAAAATGGTTTGTATTTAATTCAATTTTCAAGGAGGAACGGTATGAACAAGAAGAGAATCAGTGTAGTAATGGCGACAGCGATGGCAGCATCTATGGCATCAGCAGTTCCGATGACTGCATCCGCAGATGATACAGTAGAGCTTACCTTTATGGGATGGGAGGCATCTCCGCTGGAGACACAGGCAGTACAGGATGGTATTGCAAAGTTTGAGAAGCAGTACCCGAACATCAAGGTAAACTATACGCCGGGTCTTAGCGGATCCGAATACAATGCGAAGCTTCTGGCTTCCGCAGCGGCAGGATCTCTTCCGGACGTTATGTTTGTAGCGGCAGAGAGTTACCGGAATATGGTAGCCAAGGGTGCACTGCTGGATATCACAGATAAATTTAATGAGGATTATCCGCTGGATGACTTTATTGATTCTTCCAGAACGATCATGGATGTAGACGGACATGTATACGGCATTTCTTCCTGCACCGTATCTCCGATTCTTTACTACAATAAGGATGTGTTCGATGCGGCCGGCATTGAATATCCGAATGCGGATCCGGCGAACTGCTGGACGATCGACGAGTTCCGTGAAGTGGCAAAGCAGCTGACGACGGATGATATTTACGGTGTTTACGGACTTGAGACCGTGGCAGACACCTTAAATGCTCAGCTTCTTTCCAACGGTGCTTCCCGTTACAATGAGGACTATACCGAAAGTACAATGAACAGCCCGGAGGCCAAGGAAGTATTTGAGACGATCAAGGCAATCCGCGTAGAGGATGGATCCGCACCGGATGCTTCCACGCTGGACGCAGTCGGAATGTCCGCTACACAGATGCTTGAGACCGGTAAGGTAGCAATGCTGATCAGTGGTTCCTGGTCTTTACAGGAGCTGGCAGCAGCCGGTATGAATGTTGGTATGGCTCCGCTTCCGTCCTACGGAGAAGTGCTGACAACCGGAAGTGCACATCTGCACTGTATTTCCGCTACGACCGAGCATCCGGACGAAGCATGGATGTTCCTGCAGTTCCTCTCCGGAATGGATTATCAGGGCGCACTGACCAAGAGCGGTCTGTGGATGCCGAACCGTCATTCCATGTATGAAGATGACATGGTTGCTCAGTGGTACGATGACAGCGTACATGGCGACAGCTACAAGCTGATGCTTGATTACTTTGAGAATGCAGTCGTGAACCCAACTGCCATGCAGAAGTCTACACAGGCAAGAGACATCCTTGCAGAAGAGACCGATATGTACTTTAAGCAGGACCAGGACATCGATGTGACTCTGGAAAATATTGATACCAGAATTAACGCAGCGATCCAGGAGGTTCTGGCGGGTTAAGAATAAGCAGAAATGCCAGGGGGCTGCGCCCGCGTGATCGGTGCGCGGCCCTTTTTCTGACTACAGGGCGACAGGCATAGAGATGAAAAGAAATGCATTACGGCATATTGGAAATCACCACTTGCAATAGCGATGCATTTTTCAGGATAGGGAGGAAAATTATGGCCAAAACAAAGAAAGTAAGCAAGCTTAAGGATGACAGCAAATGGGCATGGCTCATGCTTGCACCGAATATTATCGGTTTTCTTTTATTCATGCTGATTCCGATGGTGGCAACGTTTGTACTTAGCTTTACAAAGTATGATATGCTTTCCACGCCAAAGTTCGTGGGACTGCAGAACTACATAGACATGGCAAAGGATCCGATTATATGGGAAGTTACAAAAAATACGATTCTGTATACCGTGATTACCGTTCCGGTGGGAATGTGTATTTCCCTGCTGCTGGCGGTTATGCTCGATCAGAAGATCGCATTCCGGAGATTTTACCGGGCAGCATTCTTCCTTCCGTCGATCACTTCCATGGTAGTTGTAGCGATCGTATGGCAGTGGATTTACAATCCGGATTATGGCCTTTTGAATTATTTTCTGTCTCTGTTCGGGATTAAGGGGCCGAAGTGGCTGCTGGATGCAAATACTTCCCTCATTTCTCTGGCGATCGTAGGCATCTGGAAGAGAGCCGGATATGACATGATCATTTTCCTCTCAGGACTGCAGGGAATTTCGAACAGCTATTATGAGGCATCCATGCTCGATGGTGCAAATAAATGGCAGCAGTTCCGCTACATCACACTTCCGATGCTGAAGCCGACGACCTTTTTCGTGTTTGTCATGGCAGTTATCAGCTCCTTCCAGGTATTCGATCAGGTTATGCTGATGACAAAGGGCGGACCGGGACGTTCCTCATCCGTTCTCGTGCATTATCTGTATCAGAATGCATTCCAGTACTTCAAGCTTGGCTATGCATGCGCGATCGCATATCTGCTGTTCTTTATCGTTATGGGCATTACCGTGTTTAACATGCGTATGGAAAAGAGCATGAGAGAGATCTATTAAGGAGGGATAGCATGAACAACAAGAGAAAACAGCTTATCGTAAAAATTGTGGCGCATCTGGTTTTGCTTCTTGGCGCGATCACCATGCTTGTTCCGTTTATCTGGATGCTTTCATCCTCTGTGAAAAGCCTTGGTGAAGTATTTGTATTCCCGCCGACCCTGTTTGGAGAAAAGATTGTATGGGAAAACTATACGAAGATTTCCAGCCGTTTTGATTACCTGGCTTACTTCCTGAACAGCGTCAAGGTATCAGCGTGGGTTGTTATTTTTCAGGTATTTACATCTGCGACAGCAGGCTATGTATTTGCAAAACTGAATTTTAAAGGAAGAGATAGAATTTTCACTTTGTACCTGGCGACGATGATGATCCCGTTCCACGTAACGGTTATCACGAACTTCCTGCAGATGTCCATCTACGGGCTCGTAAATACGCTCTGGTCTCTGATGCTTCCGGCATCAGTATCCGCGTTCGGTACGTTTTTGATGCGTCAGTTTTTTGTGACAGTACCGAATGAGCTGATCGAGGCGGCGAAGATCGACGGATGTAATCCATTCAAGACCTTCCTGCAGATCTGTTTCCCGATGGCAAAACCGACGATCGCGACATTAAGTATTTTCTGCTTCATGAATGTATGGAATGATTACTTTACTCCGCTGATTTATATCAACGATTCCAGAAAATATACTCTGCCGCTCGGTCTGGCGAGCATGAAGGGAATGTACTCGACGGACTGGCCAGTATTGATGGCCTCTTCAGTTATTTCTGTACTTCCGGTACTGATCGCGTTCCTGTTTGCACAGGATGCATTTGTTAAGGGCGTTATGATGACTGGTATGAAAGAGTAATAAATAAGAAGAAAGGTGCGAAGAAGATGAGCATGGTAAAGGGTGTAAAAGGGCGACAGGTATACCTTCGCGACGAGGAGCTTCTGCGAAGACGGGAGGAAAATAAAAATTATCTGCTGGAGCTGGGCAGTGAACATCTGCTGCTTCCATATCTGATGGAAGCGGGACGCTGTAAAATGAGTGAGACACCGGAGGACATTCATGGTGGCTGGGAATCCCCGCTGTGTGAGCTGAGAGGGCATTTTCTCGGTCACTGGCTGTCTGCGGCTGCTATGCATTATGAGGCGACCGGCAATGAGCAGGTACGTGCAAAGGCAGAGGAGATCGTAGAAGAGCTGGCGGTTTGCCAGAAGGACAATGGCGGACAATGGGCGGCTTCGATTCCGGAAAAATATCTGTATTGGATCGGACAGAAGAAGCCGGTATGGGCACCGCAGTACACGATTCACAAGACGTTCATGGGTCTACTCGATATGTATGAGCTGGCAGGCAGTAAAAAAGCACTGGATGTGGCGGTGAATTTCGGAAAGTGGTTTTATGACTGGAGCGGAAAATATACAGAAGCACAGTTTCAGGAAATCCTTGACGTAGAGACCGGTGGTATGCTCGAAATATGGGTAATTCTGTACCGGATTACAAAGGACGAGATGTTCCGCACATTGATGGATCGCTATTACCGCAAGAGTCTTTTTGACGGACTGCTTGCAGGAAAAGATGTACTGACAAATATGCATGCGAACACGACAATTCCGGAGATTCTTGGTGCGGCGGCAGCCTATGAAGTGACAGGTGAGCAGCGTTATCTGGATATTGCGCAGGCATATTGGAAGAGTGCAGTCACAGACCGTGGATCTTATGTGACCGGAGGTCAGACCTGCGGTGAGATATGGAGCGCGCCGAACCAGCTGAAGGCAAGACTGGGAGACAAAAATCAGGAGCACTGCACGGTCTACAATATGATGCGCCTGGCTGATTTCCTGTTCCGTCACACGCAGGATCCGGTTTATCTGGATTACTGGGAGAAGAATCTGTACAATGGCATCATGGCGCAGGGTTACTGGCAGGGCAGCTTTACACATGGAAGAAAATCAGAGTATCCGACAAAAGGACTGCTGACGTATTTCCTTCCGCTGCGCGGCGGTGCACAGAAGGCATGGGCATCAAAAACACAGGATTTCTTCTGCTGTCATGGATCGCTCGTACAGGCGAATGCAGCGCATAATACGGGATTTTACTATGAGGGAGAGAATGCCCTTTACGTGTGTCAGTATTTTGAGTCTGACTATGAAGGAACCATCGGTGACACGAAGGTATCGGTCAAGCTGCGCAAGAACCGCATGAATGGGACAGAGCATCTGTCTTCCGATTCCACCGGAACACAGAAAATCAGTCGGATTGCGGCACGCTATCCGTCTTATCCGCGCAGCCAGGTCTATGACCTGCTTGTGGAGACAGAAAAGGAAACCGCGTTTGATATATACGTTCGGATTCCGGCATGGACAGCCGGGGAAGGAACGGTATGCGTTTATAACACAGAGAATGCGGATGAGCTTCGGGCGGTTATGGAAGGAGAAAATCCGAATGGCGAGAAGCTCAGCGCAAAGCCGGGTACGCTTGTAAAGCTTTGCAGAAGCTGGAAACGCCAGGTGATCCATGTAGAGCTTCCGAAGACACTGACGGTAGAGCACCTCCCGGATCAGGAAGATATGGCGGCATTTCTGGATGGCCCGGTCGTACTCGCGGGACTTTGTGACGAGGAACGCATTCTTCACACGAAAGGACTGCAGGAGAACGAGCTGCTTGTTCCGGACAATGAGCGGGAGTGGGGCAACTGGATGGGCACCTGGAAGACCGTGCGGCAGGAGCAGGGTATCCGCTTTGTGCCGCTGTATCAGGTCGGATATGAGCACTATTCTGTGTACTTCCCGGTAGAGGAATAAAAATTAAATGAATTACGTTATTGTCTGTTTCGGCGGCGCATATCCGCCTGAACAGGATGCGTACAGAAAAAGATGCCCGAGCGGGCATCTTTTTCTGTATCGGCAGTAGCCTTCTCTATGACCGGGAGAGATTCTTCCGGCTCATCAGCGATTTGTTCGGGAGATTTGCTTTTTCTGTCTGTTGTCGGAGCAGCTCTGACATATCACAGGTATAATTTCCCTGCATTGTCGAATAGGATTTTATCAATGATATCCTTTGCGTTGCTTACGGAAAGGTATCCGTCCTCTATTTTCTCTGTCAGAACCCTGCACAGCGAGAAACGGAATGCAAGAAGTGAGCCATAGCTTTCTTCTACCGTCCATGTATCACAGCCCCAGCAGATTTTATCGATCTGGGACATCTCGATCAGCTGATGCAATACCCGGTTTGATGCCGTGTAGGACAAAAGCGGAACCCAGGTCAGATCCGGATACACATTCTGGTATCCGTCCACCATCGGGAAGAGATCGTCCAGCCACGGAAAGCCGCAATGCAGCAGCACAAACTTTGTTTCAGGATTGCTTTTAATCACATTGTTTAGCTGCAGTATATTCGTATTCGTGATCTGTCCCATTCCTGTATGGCATTGCAGCGGAAGCGATAATTCTGCTGCGATTTCGCAGATTTTCCAGAACAGATAGTTCTGGAAATATCGGATATCCTCCTGTGTTATATCCGATTCCTTTACCCGGAAGACGCGTTCTGCCTGCTCCTGTGTCACCTGTTCAAAATGAAGGTCGCGCTCGTAGGCGAGTGCTATTTTTAAGGCTACACAGCCCGCGTTCTTTTTCCGTATGATCCACGTTTTGACCCATTCCACATAATCTGGCAGGTTATCCGGAAACTCCCCGAATCGTTCCTCCAACGATACACCGTCATGATTGCGGAGTCCCTTTTTATAGCCCAGGAAGAACAGATCCAGTCGAAAAGAAGGCGTAAACAGCTCAGGTCTTCCGTTGTCAGAGCCCGGATTCCAGTAGGTATCTACGATGATATTCTGATATTTGCATTTATTCTTCAGAACATCCATGTAAAAGGCCGGATTCTGATGCGCTTTGCTGATTTGGTCGGAAATCGAGTCCCAGTTCCCGGCTGTGATCGGATCTGAGATTCCGTAAAGCTCCTGAACGGACTTCTGAAGCCAGATAAAAAAGGATTTATATCGAACCTTCTCCAGGTATGCGGATCTGCTTTCCGCGGTTGATCCCGGAGTGATCTGCATCCATTGCAAATACGTATTATTTATCAGCTTGTCCAGATTAAAATCCAGCGCCGCCTGCTCCGGCAGATGATGTGAATGCGTATTCCTGATTTTGTGATCAGATATGTACCCCATTAATTCCTGCTCAGTCTGATTTGCTGTTCCCATAATTGATAATGCCCCCTTTTTTTCGTTGTTCCGGTAAAGCGGACATTCACGATCCGCCTCGTTACCTGCTTTCAAAGCATTTATAACAGCCTTCGATTTCCTTGTCAATCAATTTCTTTTGACGATGTTTTGACGCAAAAGGCTTCTTCCAAACAGAATATGCTGCTGAAAAGCAAAGAATTGGTAAAAATAGCGACTTTTCTATACTTGAAAAAATTCACACAGAAATATCGCGCAAGCTCATTGGTAAAATCAGATAATTCGAATTAAATAAAAAAATAAAAAGAAAACGCTTGACAAAACAAAGAATATAAATTACAATAAAGACAACAAAACAACAGAGAGAAAAAAGCAGGAGGACAGTCCAATGGGAAGGTAAATGGATTGTAAAAGGCAAAAAGAACAGGAGGTTATACAGTGAAACTTCAGTTTAACAGTTAAAAGAGCTATCTAATGACGAGAAAGTTAGATAGCTCTTTTACATGTCTAAAAATATAAAATTTTCTGTACAATACATATATTATAGGTAATTGCGAAACAAGTTCGCAATCCTGATTAAAAATGCGGTAGGAATCCTGCAATGCAGGATTCCTAAGATGAGAAGCAGGTGACATCAAAATTAGACATGACAAAATAACTTCCCAGATGGACTGCGAAGAAAAAATATTATAAATACCAAAGGTCAGGCAATCAAAGGTTTTAAACTTCGTATGTATTGAAGCTGGTGGATTTTATCAGCAACAAGTACGGTAACAAGTTGTGTAATTCCTGCAAGAAGTAAATCGGCATGAAGCGTTTTTTCATTCTGTGTTTTACGATTCGCAATGCAGAAACTATCCTTGAAATGGTTGATCGATTTTTCAACATTTACACGGATTTTGTAGGTGTCTTCCCATTCCTGTGAACCTCGTTCTACACCAGGATAGGCGCGGAGATTTTTCTCAGGATAAATGTAAATCATTCGTCCGCAGGAAGAAGTGGTGCATGGATTATCGCAGTGACATACCCGACGTTTTGATTTGTCGGCTGGATTGTATTCCCATTTCATTTTGGGACATACAAACTTCATGGTAGGTATTTGGCTTTTTAAATGCGATTTGCTTCCTTCCCGTTTCATGGGAAGCGTTGGATCATGTGGACAGCAGGGAATTCCATTTTCATTCACTGTGTAGTCCGTTCCTTCCATGGATAGTTTTACACGGAGAGGAATAAAAGCCTTATGAAATCCGATATCTCCGAAAAGAGATTTATAGATCTCAATTGTATCAAAAGCGGCATCCCCAAGAAACGTCT
>ERZ827168.5359-NODE-5359-length-10780-cov-6.028531_pt1 | contig 10780 bp, 6 predicted proteins | sample MGYA00519868_ERZ827168 | MGnify/ENA primary metagenome ERZ827168 (study PRJEB31778, sample SAMEA3449271) | human gut metagenome | biome: human gut; feature: human-associated habitat; material: faeces | place: United Kingdom | collected 2010/2012 ...
CTATATCACCGCGCGAAAGCAATAAAACACACCCCCAGGCGGTCCTGCCTGGGGGATGCGTGCCTGTTCCGCCGAAAAAACACCACCCATTGGGTGGTGTTTCCTGTTTTCTGCGGGCCTCGTCAGGCCTCACGCTTGCGGCGGCACATCGCCTTGTGGAGAGATGCGCCGCCGCCATTGCCGTTATTATTCTTTCTGTGTTTCCGACTCCTGCTGTTCCGTCCGCATGAGCGCAACGCAGAGCTGAAGCTGCCGCACCTTGTGGATGCCGGTCTTTTCATAAACCCTCTTGCGGTATGTATCTACGGTGCTGGAGGCACAGCCGATCTGCTCCGCACATTGGCGGGTGCTCAGGCCGCTGACAAGAGCCTCGCATATTTCGAGCTCCTTGGTGCTCAGCTTGGCGTAGCCCTTTAAGAATTTTTCATAGTCAGCCGGTTTCAGCTCCTTCTTTCCGAGGTGAGCCAAACGACGGATCTCCGCAAGGGAATCGTCCAGCTGCCCCTGCATACCCTCTACCTGCTCTTCAAGCCCCAGCTTTTCGCCTAAAAGCTGCTCGGCTCTGTCCTGGGCGTCCTGCCGTTCCGCCTTCAGAGCGGTCACAGCCTCCTCATGGGATCGCATCTTCTCGGAGATGGGCAGCAGCTCCTCAAAGATGGGTTTTCCCTTCTCGCCGCCCGCCACGGTGACATGATCGATGTCCTCCAGAATGGGTCTGAGATAGCGGCGGGTATAGAACAGGCAGCAGCCCACGGCAAAAAACACCAGCAGCGTCAGCAGGGCGGCGATCTCTATCCCGCTTTTCAGCATGGCGCGGTCATAGGCGGCTTTTGAGATCAGCACCGTCAGATCGTGAGGCGCCTCATCCCCGACAGCCACTGTAAACGGCTCTGAAATGCCGACAAAGGAAAGCTCCGACCCTACAAAGGCGGTCAGTCCACCGCGCAGGCTCCTTTTTTCCAGCAGCTCATCCGGTACAAAACAGAAGTCGCCTGCGGGATAGGTCAGAAGCCCTTTTTGAACATCCAGCCCCTCCGCAGAATCCGACAGAACACAGGCAAGGCTGCCAATGCCGGTCGGCTGCGCGTGGTGTGCCAAGAAGTAGGTCTGATTGACGGAAAAGCCGCACAGACCGTATACCGTGCCATCCGCGCCGATCATGGGGACTGTCAGAAGGATCGCCTGCTCTGTGGTACCCGGCAGGGTGATGAACTCTGTGGTGCGGCAGCTGCGCTCTATGGGCGCGGAGGCTTTTTCCAGATGCTCCGCGAAGCCGGGGAAGCTCGACAGGTCAAATTCCTGCGCCCACTTCCGGTGAGGCATTACCTTGTGCCGCCGCCCGATGTCCGCCATGCCGCGGTAGAGCAGCAGGTCACCGGTGGTGTGCTCGGCGTTGCCGCGCTGCACATACAGTCCGGCATGGGAATCCACAGCGGGATCGGAGCTGAGTGATGCGCCCAGCATTATAAACGCGCCGGAGCAATCCGTCTGCCGCACATACTGACACAGCGGCTCCAGCATGGCCTCCTGCAAGGCACCCACGGCGTCTGCATCTCCGTTGAGGGAGGAAAAGTCCGAGGTCTGCTCCTCAATGAGGGCTGTTATATCCTCCGAGAGATGGATGCCCATGACAGAGACATTCCGCCACAGGGAGTTCATATCCGAGCGAAAGGCCCCCATCTGGAAGGTCAGAGCCTTCTCCGTTTCAGCCCGTGGGCTTTTGAGCTGCCCAAGCAGAAGCAGGGCGACAAGCAGCACTGCCAACAGCAGAGCCGCCAATGCGCCCATGTATAGAAACAGCCGCCGGCGCATGGAGGGCTGTGCCTGCTTCAGTTTTGCGAGCAAAAAGCTGGGCATGGGCCTTCACCCCCCTTCCGATGTAGTTGATTTTTTCAGCGAATGGAGCAGAACAACGCCCAAGTTTCCTCCGCCAGCGCGTCAATGTCCTCACCGGCTGCGGCACGCGCGGGCAGCTCCTGCTGGAGCTGGCGCAGGCCGTCATAGAGGACGCTGACCTTGTCGTAGTAGCCCTCAAAGCGCGGCTCAGACACGGGGACATAGTCCTCCCTCATGGTCTTGAGCGCGGCATAGAGGCTCTGATAGCTCTCCGCAGGCTCCGGGAAGCTGCCGTAGCTTTCGATGGAGTCAAAGGCGCCGTTCCGCACCGGCATATAGCCGGTCTGCGCCACGAAGTCGAGGTTGCGCTCCGCCTCCGTCAGCCAGCGGACGAACAGCGCGGCGGCCTCCGCCTTCTGCTCGGTGGTCTTGTAGGCGCAAAGCCCCACGCCCGCCTGCGTCATCAGAGCGTCCGCTCCCGCCGTTTTCGGCATGGGCAGCACATGGAGGTCCATGGGCTCCTGCGTGTTGTCCGGGTAGGTGACGGTATCATTATAATAAAGGATCGCCGCAGAGGAGCCGAGACCGCACACCACATCACCGGTCATCACCTGGGTGTTGGAGTAGAGGTCAGAGACCACCACATGGCCCTGCGCGAGGGATCGGGCGAACTGCATCCAGCTCTCCTTAAATACGGCATTATCGGTATCGTACCAGCCGTTTTCCGTGTAGAAATCCCCGCTGCCGTGCTCCATGGCGCAGAGCTCCACGGCACGGATGGGATAATCCAGCGCACAGAAGGGCTTGCCCGACCAGTCATAGAACTTGCCGGCAGCGTCGTAAAAGCCCTCCCATGTGGCGAGGTCATCATAGCGGACACCGGTGGCGTCGGAGAAGCGGGCGAAGCCGCTGCCGTTGCACATCAGAAGCTGCGTGGACTTGGAAACGGGGAAGATCAGCAGCCTGCCGTCCTCCGCCATGCCGTCAGAGAGAAAGCCGGGAACGAAGTCGGCCAGTTCCTCCTCCGTAAACCAGTCATGCCAATCGACAAGGTTCTCCTCACCCAAGGCGGTTGCATCGGAAATATGGCAGGTAAAGAGGTCGGGCATCTCCTGTATCTCCTGCCCGCCGCTTTGCGCCTCCTTCAGATAGCCGCCGATCTTGGATGCGCTGCTGGTGCCGGTGACCTTCACCTGCACGCCGCGCTCCTGTCCCACGGTGCGGTTGAATTCCTGCACCAAAAGGTCCATGGGCGAGCCTGCCTGTTCACCGTAGACATGCCAGAAGGTCAGAGAGACCGGATCCTTTTTATTCAGCAGGGACTTCTCTCCGCAGCCGGAGAGGGTGAAAAGAAGGGCGGATAGCAGCACAGCCGCCAGTATACGCTTTTTCATGAAACAGACCTCCAAAACAGAACGGGTGTTTGAAAAATCGGGCTGATTTTCGGATTTTTCAAAAATATTTTTTCTCTTTGTCCCCTAAATGAGGGATTTAGGGGACAGACAAAAGAATGAAAATATGGTACAAAAATAGTGTACGGAGCCGGACGCACCGTCCGGCGACCGTCAGGTGAACAGAGAATCGTTAAAGGGGGTACCCCCTTTAGGTTGGAGCTTCGCTCCAACCTAAAGATCGCTCGACGCCCTATAGCCTGTCGAGCCGACCGCCTCTTTAGCCTTTCTATTGTAGCATATTCCACGACAGCTTTACAAGACAAAATAAAAAAGGGAGGAGGAATGCGGATGGAGCAGGCGAAGAAAACGGCAGCCTATCGGGTCGTTGCCGACTCGGGAGGCAGCATGGTCTTCCGTTTTTACTGCGACATCTCCGGTGAGCTGTGCTGCGTGACCAAGCCCATCCAGGCGGACACGGAGGAAGCCGCGCTGGAGATCGCGTGGGAGACGGAGGGCAGGTGGGAGTTCAACCATTGCCTCAAATGCGGGAAGTACGTATCCTCCGCTATGTTCAATGTCAACGCGGGGCTGTGTCTGGACTGCGCCCCGTGGGAAACGGAGTTCCCCACCTTTTGCCATCAGTGCGGCGCAAGGCTGCGGGGCGCGACGCCGCGCTGCTGCCCCGCCTGCGGCGCGAAGCTGATAGCGGACGGTATGGACAGGAAGGAGGGGACGCCATGACCGAATACGAGCTGCGGACAAAAAGGGCATTGCGGCAGGTGACGCTGCTGGAATACGGCTTCGGGCCGGAGACCATGAAGCGGCGCAAGATCTGCCCAGAGTGCGGCAGGGCCAACGGCGCGCAGGACGCGCACTGCACCGACTGCGGCGCGGTGCTGCCGGAAAAGACCCTCTATGACTTCTATCTCTCCCGCCACCGCTGCTGCCCCGGCTGCGGCGTGGCTGTCACCGACTACGCGGTGTACTGCCCCGAATGTGGAACGCGCCTGCCAAGGGCAGGCGTGACGCGGAGAGAGGGGGCGGCGGTTTGAGCATTTTCCAAAAGCGAGACCCGCCGCCGAGCAGGCCCGGGGTCAAACGGCTCACACCCAAGGCGGCGGTGTGCTTCACCACCCCCGCCATGACCCGCCGGGCGGCGGACTGGCTGGGCAGGCTGGGAGGCTGCCGTCCGCTGGGCATCCTCTCCGATGACTGTGACGATGTGGTCTGGCAGTGTACGGCGGAGAAGGCGGATCTTCTGGTGCTGGAGATGGACTTTTCAAACGGCGTGGAGGACAAGGACGTTTCCGGCCGCTGTGACATTGCCGCCGAGGTGCGGAAAAGGCGGCCGGAATGCCGGGTCTATCTCGTCTGCGAGAAGGGGCATCCGGAAAAGCAGCCCGCGCTGGATAAGGCAGTGGAGCTGACGCTCATCGACGGCTACTGCATCGGCGACCTTGACCCGCAGCAGATGCGCACATGGCTGGACGAGGCAACCGAGAGCATGAGAGCGGCGGAACGCCGCAAAGCTGAATTCAGGAAGGAGGAATAGCGTGATACAACAAACCTACAAACGGCTGACCGCCTGGCTGATGGCGTTGGTCATGGTGGCGACCATGCTGCCCACCATGGCGCTGGCCACGGCGGAGGACAGCGGCACCGACCCACCCGCTCCGGCGGTGACGGAGACGCAGGAGACACCGACGACACCGGAACCCCCGGCGACCCCGGAGCCCCCGGCGACACCGGAACCCCCGGCGACACCGGAACCTCCGCCTGCGTCGGAGACACCGGAGCCTGACCCCGGTGTCACCGCCACGGGGAGGATGACCGTCTCCCAGCCCACCATGCTGGCGAGAGGGACGCCGGATGATACCTACGGCATGGTGGTGCTGAACTTTCCTAAGGTGAATAATGAGTCGCGGGCGATCAAGCTGTACAGCGGCAACTACATCTCCGCGTGCGATCCGGACGCTACTGTGTGGAGCGGCGTCCCCAACGAGCAGAGCGACTACCTTGTGTGGTATCACGAGGGGATCCTGTACCTCAATGGCGACCTGCAGAACGTGCGGATCAATCTGCGCAACGCCAAGCGCTTCCCCAATGAATCGCAGCGAAGCGTGCTTGTCTATGTGAAGGACAATGTCACCATGAGCGGATGCGATACCCTTTTGGATCTGCAGGACGGCATAAATGCAACGCTCCATATTGATCCCGGTAAGCGCCTCACCCTGAATTATACCAGAAACGCGCAATCGACGACCAAAGGCGCAGCCATTGATGGTGGAGGAGGCTCCAATCTGACCGTCATCGGCGGCGGCGAGCTGCATATCAATGCCTATGGCAGTGGCGATAAAAACGGCAGCTATACCTATACATTCGGAATCGCCCTCCGGGGCGACCTGACGCTTTCGTCGGGTATCTACAGTGATGGCAGCCCGGATGTCCAGATCAAGGTGAGCAACGACAGCACCAATACCGCGAGCGATAAGGTCTTCGGCGTCGATGTCCATGGGCTGACGGTGAAGGACAAGTCCTTCCTGAAGATCGATGTGACCGGCCGTGCGCTGGATCCGAAAACAGAAGGAGACAGTTACGCAGAGGGCGCCATATGGGGGCGGGTCAACGGCGCCATCAGCGCCGGCAGCATGAAGCTGCTGGACAAAGCCTCGGTGGATATTACCTCCCACAAAAATGTCGTCAGCGATATTGCGCTCACCGGCGGCGGCGAGGTGCTGAGGGTGGATACCGAGGGCTACTTCCATATCACCAACTATGGCAACATCACCCGTTATCCCGATGATGATGATGATCACAAGCACAAGCTTTTCGACCACCCCGATGCTAACATCTACCTTCCCGCGAAGGAAGCCACCGCCAACATCGTCCGGGTGGAGGAGGGGATGGTCATCGACTCCTATTCCCGCATTGTGGACCGTTGGTATGATAACGTAATAAACGGCGAGGATCAGTGGAACTGGGTCATCGGCCGCGGCTACCAGGGCAGCAGCATCGGCAAAGAGCCCACGCTGGGCACAAATATGTATGTGGGCACCCGCCGCGTCGGTGAAGCAGTCAAAGTAAGTGCCAGTGACCAGAGGTACACCTGGGGCAAGTATGAGTATATCTACTCCACCACCGGCGTTGCCACCGTGAAGCAATCCAGCGGTCTGACCATGGACTGGGAGAAACCGGAGGGTTCTGCCAGCAGCGTCCACTATGCCAGAGTGATAGAGCCAGGGTTCAACGACATCTATGTTGTGCACAAGGGCGCGGACCTGTCTTTGGAGGCGCCGGAGGGAAAGGGCACGTTCCTCTATTGGTATGACGCCCTGCACCCGGAGGGCAGCGGGAACGGCACAAGCTGGACGAACGTCACCCAAACCTTCACCAATATTCAGCAGGATATGGTGCTGGTGCCGGTACGCGACCCCATGAAGACGGGCCCCAACTTGAGCGATGTGGGCTATAAGGAACAATGGGACAACGATCTCGGTACCAACATCCGCTATGCCTATCAGGATCTGACCTTTGAGAAGGCGGACGGTATCAGCACAAGCGGCGGATACCGTGTCATGCTGGTGCCTGCGCAGCTGCCCCGGTACGGCGAGAACACCTACGCCGCCAAGAATCTGAATGGTAGCCCCGTCATGGAGCTGCGCAGCGCCCGGCTGTATGCCGACAAAAAAGCCTACGGCGGCCCATCTGGCTGGCACTACAGCATCCCAACGGGGAGCTACCGCATTGCCTACAATGACGATGCAACCAACAAGTGCTTCTTCAGTAAGCCGTTTACCTTTGACCCGCCCGTTGCACCGCCGTATATCGACCCCGGCACCAAGATTGAGGACACCGGCGGCACCAAAACCGTGAAAATCACGGCGGAGCGCAACCAACCCATCAAGTACTGCCTGTGGGACTACACCAAGAACCAGTGGGGTTCTCTTCAGAACTACAACGGCCCCTTTGATGTGAACGTCACCACCGCGCAGGACGTGCGCATCAAGGCCTACGCAGGTCCCATCATAAAGGAGATCACCAGCGAGGTGCGCTATGCCGTGCGGCCCACCGGTAAGCCCACGGTGAAATACGGCGACACGGTGGTCAGCGACGGCAACAGGCGGTATTTCTACGGCTCGATCGACCTGACGGTGAAGGCGCCCGATGGCTACGAGGTCTATTATCGGGTAAGCCAACAGCCGTATGAGTCGTCCAGCGATGGGATCGTCGGCACCAAGGTGGAAAACGGCAAGGTCACCATCACCGACAGCGGCAACGGCTCGATCTATTTTAAGCTGGCCAAGGCCTTTACCGTGGACGGCGTGCAATACCGGAAATTGAGCCATAACTACGCCTCGGTTCATCTGTCGAAGCTGACCGAACTGCCCGCCCCGAAAGTGACGGTGACGCCGAAGTCCGGCGGTGCGCCGCTGAACCCAGACGGCAACACCTATACCATGACGGAGAATGTCGTAACGGTGACGCTGGAACCGAATGGCAACTGGCCCCTTAACGCCACCATAGCGTACGATACCAACGGCAACGCAAGACCTACCTTCTCGACGAGCTACACCAAGCCCTTTGAGGTGCGCGGTGCGGGTACCCTCGCCGTGTTCACCCTCGTCCCCAAGGCGGGCGGCGAATACGCCTACAATCGCACGGCGTATACCTTCAAGCTGGCGGAGAGTTTGGAAAAGGTGACAGTTTCCGTTCTTAGAGGCGACTGTACTGCCTATTATATGAAGGAAGACGGTACAGAGGGGACGATTACGGCCGATAAATACGGCCAAGAACTCAAGGTCGGCACAAGGGTACGGGTCGTACCGAACACGCCCGCCGGGAAGGTGTTCAAGGAGTGGAAGATCTCCAATTATGATGAATATAATATTTGGGGAGCCTACGGAGGAAACGAACTCTATAACCCGGAGCTGGTCTTCCATGTGCCGAAGCCTAATTACAATTATGGCAGCAGCCAACCCCTGACATTGACGATAAAGGCGACATTTGTGACGGCGGCCGAGGCAAACATTTCCGGGGTGACGAAGGTCGACCTGGCTATGAACAAAAAGGTGGGTGAAAGCATTTCGCTGAACTACACCACCAAAGAGATGCGCACCATCTCCTACCAGTGGTGGGAGGGCGACAGCGTAGGTGCAGAGGATAATGTCCTGCCCGGTGCTGTGACCTTTGACCCCGACAAGACCTATACCGTCCAGGTGACCATCAAGGCTAACCCGGGTGCGAGCTTTACCAGCACCGCCGGTGTGGAGTTCGGCAATTTGAACAGGCATTTCACGGTGCCTAATAGCAAGATCACCTGCACAAATAACACGCTGACCTTTACCGCTACCCCGATTCGGCAGATCGACCTGACCATGCCCGCGCCCCTGACCATCGGCGACCCCCTGCCCACGACTGCGGATGTCCATGGGCTGCCGGCAGGCGTAACGGTGCAGGCGCTCGACTGGGCGAATGCCCCCGACGGCACGGTGCCGGATGCTGAAACGGTGCACCCCACCCTCACGCTGAAAACGGACGGCACCCGCCCGATTTTGGTGAATGAGTATAGGAATCCCACCATAAACGGCGAAGAGTATGTGTATGCAAACAATACTGTATACGACGGCAGTATGGTAAAGGTGTCGGGCATCGCGCTGCCCGTGAAGGCAAAGGGCGTGACCGTGAGCGGAACCATCAAGAGCTACGGCAGCGCAAGCGAAGCCGTTACCGTGACGCTGCTGCAAGGCACGAGCGTAGTAGCTACCACTACCCTCACCGGTGCCTCCGGCTCTGCGCCTTACAGCCAGACCTATTCCTTTGCCACCGTTCCCGCCGGGGAGTACACCCTGAAGGTGGAGAAAAAGGGCCACGCGCCATTCACCAAGGAGATCACGGTAGGCGACAGTAATGTTACCGAGGATGTGACGGTGTATCTCATCGGGGATGTGAATAAGGACGGGGTGGTATCTGTATCCGATATGCAGCGCCTTTATGCGCATCTAAATGGCACGAAACCTCTGACCGACACAAGCACAGCAGATGTAAATAATGACAAGGTAATATCTGTATCTGATATGCAGCGTCTTTATGCGCATCTAAATGGCACAAAACCGCTGTCTTGGTAGGAATTCAAACAACTTAAAAAGGAGCGATATGAGAATCATGAAAAGAATTTTAGCGCTACTGTTGTCTCTCACCATGCTGATGAGTTTGCTGATTGTTCCGGCAAACGCAGCAGGCGAGGATGTTGTTCTCAAAATCACACCGGATAAAACAAGCATTAACACTGCAACAGCACAAGATGTAACTTACACGATCTCCATCGAGGTCAAGGATAGCAGCGTAAAAATCGGCGGCATTCAGTTCACGCTGGATGCTCCGTCAGGTATGACTATCCCCACAACGGTGAACGCAGATAATTTTCAAATCAATTCAAGTGAATTAAAGCTCGTAAAGGACGAATATGATAATGTAACAGGTGGAATTTTTGATACCTTCGGGTATACGAAAGATACCTATACCTTCATTGCTGTAGGAACAACTGAAGATAGAAATCTCCATGAAAACGCGGAGATTATGAAAATCAAAGTGTCCGTAGCAGAAAATACCACCGGTTCTTTGAATTTCACCGCAAAAAATGTTGAGTTTGCTAAGGTAGATGGTGGTGCCGAAAAGTGGACATATCGCATTGATACCACGCCGGTCACCATCACCAAGGCGCCCATCTCCGATGCCTCTAAAATCACCGCCAAGGTGGGTACCCCTATGAAGGGCGTGGCACTGGACACCAGCGTTGATCTGGGTGGCGCGACGGCCTACACCGGCACGGTAAAGTGGTATGTCGGCGAGACCGAGGCAACGGGAACCACCGCCAAGGCCAACACCAAGTACACCGCCAAGATCACCCTGACGGCGAAAGACGGCGAGAGTTTTGCCGAGTCCCTGAACGGCAAAAACACCAATGATGCCTACGAGATCAGGTTTGTCAACGCAGGCGAGCTGGAGCTGACTCAGACCTTTGTTGCGACCGAGCCTGCGACGCTTACAGGAATCCTCATCCCCGAGTTGACCGTGGCTGTCCCCACGGCGAAGCCCAACGAAACCCAGACCAAGTCCACGCCGATCGCTGTTTCGGGCGTTTATGACGATCCCAACATCGACCAAACTGTGGCGGCTACTTTGGAAATTGTCGGCACAGCCCCCACCGGCGTGACGCTGGAAGGCAACATTCTGAAGGTCACCAACGAAGCCAGCGCCGGCAAAGTTGGGGTTTTGGCTACCTTCGAGGGCGAGACCGACAATAAGGAAATAACCATCACCAAGGGCGTTTCCAAGGAAACCGCCATCGTTGCCACGGCTCCTGCCGAAGGAACCGACATCACCATACCAAACGGCGGCACGGAGACCAGCGGCAATTGCAGCTACAAGGTCTATGACCAGTACGGCGCGGAAATGACCGGAATCAGTGCGACATGGAAAATGAAACTGGACCCCACAACCGTTACGGGCGTGAATCTTATCGCCGCCAACGGCAGCATTTCCGTGACCAG
>ERZ827168.5360-NODE-5360-length-10780-cov-2.885221_pt1 | contig 10780 bp, 8 predicted proteins | sample MGYA00519868_ERZ827168 | MGnify/ENA primary metagenome ERZ827168 (study PRJEB31778, sample SAMEA3449271) | human gut metagenome | biome: human gut; feature: human-associated habitat; material: faeces | place: United Kingdom | collected 2010/2012 ...
GACCTTTTCTTGCCGGTCCTAATACCATATCCGGAGTATATACATGCTCTCCATCTTCTACAGTCTCACCTTTTTGCAGGATTCCCCAGAACTGCTTTGGAATTGCATTTGCATTGGCGCGTTCCACATCGAATTTGCCGGCACGATCTATTTCCATCGTATAGCCATAGCATGTTACATTGTGATTTACACGGAACGCCTTCAGTCGGTATCCATTCATCTCAAGTGTCTGCTCCTGATCTTTGATTTCTATATATTTGATAGGAAACGGAAGCTCCGGCGCGATCACACGCAGTGCATTGACAACCCGTTCCAGCCCTTTTGGGCCAACCAATGTCAATGGTTCCGTCCGGTCTGCATTTCCCATTGTAAGGAGAAGTCCCGGTAATCCACTGATATGATCTCCATGATAATGTGTAAAACAGATCACATCGATTGGTTTAAAACTCCAGCCCTTCTCTTTTACAGCTACCTGTGTTCCTTCTCCGCAGTCAATCATCAACTGGCATCCATCAAAACGTGTCATCAGAGATGTCAGCCATCGATAAGGCAGAGGCATCATGCCTCCGGTTCCAAGTAAACAAACATCTAACATATATTAATTCCCCTTCCGCTGCATCAAAACAGCGTTCTCTGTTGGGCTACTGTAATAATTCTTTCTGATACCAATCACTTCAAAGCGGCATTTCTGGTATAGCGCGGCTGCTGCCAGGTTGCTTTCCCGCACTTCCAGATTCCAGCAGGTAATCTCTGCTCTCCGCCGCAGAATATCCTGCAGCAGATGGGCGTTTTCGTTGGCGTAGGTGCCGTTGATGAGGTTATAGCTGGACATAACCGTCTTGGGGGCGGCTTCCTTGACTACGATCTCAAAGCCGGTCAGGTAGAGTTCACGCAGGGTGCGCTCGTCCACTACCGAGTCTGACGCCATGCGGCGCAGCTCCTGATTGTTGACGGCAAAATGCTTGGGGCAGGCAGAGATACCGTTGGACTGGATGCCCCGCACATAGCCCGCGGCCATCTTGCCGGAGAGATACGGGTCCTCCGAGAAATACTCGAAGTTGCGCCCACAAAGCGGGCTGCGCTTGGTGTTCAGGCCGGGGCCCAGCAGCACGGACACCTCCTGCGCGGCGGCTTCCTCCCCCATGGCTTTGCCGATTTCCTCGCCCAAGGCCGGATTCCAACTGCAGGCTATCGTAACTGCCGGAGGAAAGCAGGTGGCCGGTACGCTGGGGTTCAGACCCAGATGGTCTGCTGCCCCGGCCTGCTTGCGCACCCCGTTAGGACCGTCCGACAAGGTAATGGCAGGGATACCGTGCTTAGAATAGGCTCGCGTGGTAAAGACCGTATCACCGCTGAGCAGTGCGCACTTTTCCAAAAGTGTCATTTGTTGTATCAATTCTTTGTGTTGCATAGCACAAATCCTTCCCTGTTCACACAAAAACACAATACCGCGCAGTTCCGTGGGCCGCAGCCATCGAAACAAGGCGCAGACCGTAATTCGGAATTGTGCGGTATTGCTTTATACATTTTTTTGCGTATTACTTGATAACAAGTTTGCTGGGATCATAGCTGAGAGTCGCGGTACCATCGCCGTTATCGACCCAGCTGCCGCCGTACTCGCTGGAGTTGACAGGGCCGGAGCCTTCCAGTTCGGCGGTAAAGGTGCCATCGGCTTTCAGTTCCAGCTTGCCACTGCGGGTCCAGTTGCCAGCGGCCAGGTCATAGGTGTAGCTGCCGTCGCCGGAAGAAACCGGCGTGGCCACAAATTCGGTCTTGCCGCCACCCATGGCCGGAGCGTAACCGACGGTGCCGCCGTTCTCAAGATCAAAGCCATCGTACGCGCGAGGCCAGGCAAAGATGTTGTTGGCAAAGCCATCACTGTAGCTGTAGGCATCAGTGATCAGACTGCTATCGCCCAGCAACAGACCGGTGGCAACGGTCGTGGTGTCCGAGGTCGGGTTCAGCACGTACTCGCTGTTGCTGGTGGCAACGGCGGTCACATCGTAGGTCGCGCCCTTGGTCAGAGCATCGGTGTCCAGCTGGTTGTTATCGGGGGTAACGTTTTCCATCGTCAGGGCGACAACGTCGGCGCTGTTCTCGGTGTTCGTAAAGGTGATATCCACCTTGTCGGGGTAGGCCTCGAACTCATAGGTGCCGAGGTTGGCCACCTGGATGCTCATGCTGCCGTCAAACGTGTTCCAGTAATAGTTCAGTTCGGGTGCGCTTTGGTTGCCGCTGTAGGAATACTCGGCGGTCGCGGGCTTGGACATGCTATGATCCTTATCGGTCAGATCGGGGAACGCGTAGACCTTGGCGAGGTAGGAGCCGAAGGCATAGCTGAACTCATCGGCGCAGCTGCCGCTGTAGGTGTTGGAGCTGTTGGCGTTGATGGGACCGCTGGTGTAGATGTAGCTGTCGTCATCGCCGGTAGCGGTGGGGTCGCAGAAGTAAATCAGATAATACTCGGCATCCTCTACGCCGGTAAAGCTGTAACTGCCGGTTTCGTCCACCGTGAAATCAGTCGGCGTAGCCAGCTGGTTGCCCGCATCGGCGGTTGAAGAGCTGGCCGCATTCTGCTGGCTGCCATTGGATTGCAGCGTGTGCAGGATGGAAGATACGTTAGTAAAATAATCGTTCGTATTGGCAGCAACTGTGCTGCCGCAGCCGGTCAGGCCAGCCGCCATGCCAACTGCCAGCACAGCAGCCAGCGTTTTGCGGGGCGCAGTATTGTTTTTCATTTTGCTTTGCCCTCCTTCTGCGTAAAGCAGGATACGATACCTGCCACAATGGCGGCGACCATCAGCACCAGCAGTGCGATAACGGGCACCAGTGTGCCGCGGGAGCCGTACATCGAGATATTGTTGAGCCGGTCAGCCCAGACGGGATAGCTGTTGAGGAAGAACAGGCCCATGCCAAAGGTGATGCAGGCCACGGCGGCGAGGTTAAGCAGTTCGCTCCACACCTTATCAGCCAAGGCATAGGCGGCCATACCGGCCACGCCCAGCGCCAGGGCCAGGAAAACGACGGTGTCAAAATAATCGTAAATCATGCCGTATACGGTAAAGCCGATCAGGGCTGCCGCGGACAAGACAGCACCGGCCAGAGCGGCCTTGGCGCTGAAGCTTTTCGTTTTACTCATGGATTCAGCCCTCCACTTTCTTGTTCTTTTTGCCGTAAGTCATCACAACGCAGGCCACGGTGCAGCCGATGAAGGCGATGCCGCAGATGGCGGTGACGACCAGCAAGACGATTTCCCACCAGGGCACGATGTTGACGATGATGGAGTTGCTGCTCAAGCCGTTGACGGAGATCGAACGGCTGGCGGCGTAAACGTTGGCCTTGGTGGCTTCGCGCAGCTGCTGCATGATGTAGCCATCACCCGCGTCAATGGCAGCGGTAACGGCGGCAGCGGTCTCGCCGGGGTCAAGGCAAAGGAAGTCTACACCGGCGGTGATCATTTCCATGTAGTGGGTCTTGTAGAGAGAGGACTTGGAGAAGCCATCGGTCGTAATGTGGCCCTTGAAGCCCCACTCACCGCGCAGGACGTTGTTCAGCAACGGCAGGTTGACGGCAGCATAAACAACACCGATACGGTTGAACGCAGTCATTACACTCTGGGCGCCACCCTCGACAAATGCACCCTCAAAGGCACGCAGGTAAGCTTCGCGGACAGTCTGCTCGGTGGCAAAGGTGTTCAGGCTTTCACGACCGGACTCTTGGTCGTTCATGGCAAAGTGTTTGACGCAGTAGTTTACGCCGTTGGCCTGCATGGCGGCAGCTTCGACAGCACCAATCATATAGCCGTAGTTAGCATCCTCGCTGTAATACTGCTGGTTACGGCCGCCAAACGGGGTGCGGTGGGTGTTGCCGCCGCCATACCAGACTTCGTTGATACCGGCGTAGGCGGCCTGAATGGCCATCAAACTGCCCTTGCGCTCCATGCGCTCACGGTTCCAGGTGCGGGCGGTCATCACTTCGGAGACCCAGCTCAAGCACTTGTCGCCGGTGGCAATCATCGTAGAGCCAACCCCCAGGCAGTCGTCAGCGCGCTTCTGGGCGGGCATACCGATCTTATCCACACCGGCCACGCCGAAGGTATCGGGCATCAGACCGGTCATTTCGGCCACGGTCAGCTGGTCGAGGAAGGCATCCCACTGCTCGTCGTCGTCCCAATCAACAAGGCGCATGTCGATAAACTTGAGGCCGTTGTCGGCACCCTGGGTAAAATCAGAAACGGCAGGGGCATCGGCAGGGGTCTCGTACCAGTCGAGGTTCAGATCATTGATCATCTCATCGGTCGCGTTGATGCTGACAACGCTGACCGGGTAGGTGCCGGACCAATCACTGCGGGAAAGGTAGGTAAAGTCAACGCCGTAGTAGTTCGAGTCGGCGTTATCAAACTGGTTGGTAACTTCAACGGCATTGTCGACGCGGGACATCTTGTAGGTGGTGGTGTCCAACTCGGCCTGGTTCCAGCTGTAGACCTTGGCGGCATCGCCGTCAGCAGTCATGCCATCGGCAGCGGTGTAGCCCTTGGCGGCCAGGATGTTGTTCAGCGCATCGTGGGAGTCATCGCCCACGGCCAGGTAGTAGTCACCAGCGCTGAGGATATAACCCTGTGCGCCCTTGGAGTCGTAGCTGGCCAGCATGTAGCGCTCACACTCAACGGTAACGGTCTGGCTCTGGCCGGGCTCCAGCGAGTCGGTTTTTTCAAAGCCAACGACCTGCACGGCGGATTTCTCGATGCTGTTGGATTTTTCGTAATCGCCGTAGGGAGTCTGGGCGTAGACTTCGACCACGCTCTTGCCGGCTACGTCACCGGTGTTGGTCACTTCAACCTCGACCTCGTACTTGTCGGTATCCGCATTGAAAGTAACGCCTTTCAGAGTCTGGGTGAAGTTGGTGTAGGACAGGCCGTAGCCGAACGGGTACACAACTTCGTCAGCGTAGTTCCAGCCGCTGCCGGTGGAAGATCCGACGACGGAAGAAGCATCTCCGTTGCCCATCACAGCATCCTCATAGCGGGTCTCGTAGTATTTATAGCCTACGTAGATACCCTCGGCGTAGATGGTGTAGTAATCCACGTTGATGCCGTCATTGGAAAGGTCCGTCGCCTTGCTGTTGACGTAATCCACGTTGCCCCACAGCTGCATGTTCTCGCAGGCATAAGTAGTGGCGGGGGCGGACAGCGAGTTAGCGGCATAGGTGTCTACCAGGTGGCCGCTGGGCGAAACTTCGCCGGCCAGCACATTGGCAACACCCTCATAGCCGGTAACGCCAGGCACACCGGCCAGCACACAGGCATCGACATCATAATCGTCCAGCCAGTCCAGTTCCATCATCTGGTCGGCATTGATGATGACGATGATCTTTTTAAACGTACCAGCAGCTTTCTGTTCCTGCAGGTACTTCATCAGGTCTTTTTCGTTGGCCTGCAGGCCCAGGAAATGGGAGCCATTCTCGCCATACATGGCGGTATCGTTGCTCTCGCCGCCCAGGCGGGTAAAGACGGCGATAGCAGCATCGTTGTAGTCGCTGGCCCAGCTGCTGGCGTATTTCTGCACATCAGCGATGGGGGCTTCAACGACTTCGGCCGCGCTGGTAGTGCCTAACGAAGCGTAGGCGTTATCCAGCAGGGTGGTGTTGGTGTTGTCCGGACCAAAAACCTTTTGCATAGCCGCACCAAAGGTCATGGTCGGGATAGAGGCCACGCTGGATGTGGTGCTGCCGCCCATGGCGGAATGTGCTGCGCCGTTGCCGAAGATCGTCACGCGGCTGGCACTGTCCAGCGGCAGGGCGGCGTTTTCATTGCGCAGCAGGACGGTGCCCTCCTCGGCCTGAGTGACGTTTTCGGCCGCCACTTCCATTTCCACTTTCAATGCGGCTTGCTTGTTGGTATAGTCGGTGCCGAACTCGCTGTCATAATAGGCAGTGTTCACGGCGCTGGCATCATCGGTCTCGACGATCTTGCTTGTGTTGATATTCAGTGCCTTGTTGATGGCACCGGAATAGGTGAACATCAGGGTCGATGCGGATACAGTCGTCAGCGTAAGGAACGCCATCACTGCCGCAGTTCCCCGTACCACAGGCATTCTTCTCATAATTACCTCCTGTATTTGTCGGGTGCTTTCCCAGTTGGAATGCACCCTTGCCTGATCTATTCATCAGATTCCGCCTTTTGCGCAGCATTCCGGACTGCTGCCCCCAGGACAGGATCAAGCTGATGCTATTTATTATACGGATTTCGGTTTTAAAAGGGTGGTTTTTACATAACTGGTCGTTTCAGATACATAACTCACATTTTTTAAAAAAGTCAGTTGCTTTTTACTGTTCACATTGCACAATGTGCAGCCGTTTGTTTTTGTGCATCTTGATTTTTACTATACAGCGCTTGCACTGTCGATATAATCGGACATGGCATCCAGGAAGGCACGGCGCTTGGTCCGGCTGACGGGCAGGCTGTGCGGCCCGACTTTGACTATCTCCTGTGCGATGCCCGCCACCTGGGCCAGGTTGACAAGATAGCAATTGTTGCACCGGGCAAAGGAACGGCCTGCAAGCTTTTCCTCAAAATTTTTCAAAAGACCGCTGGCGCTGAAATCTCCGTTTTCGGTATAGAAGTGGACGGTGTGGCCGTCGCTTTCGATGTAATAAATTTCGGCGGTGTTCAGGCGGCGCATACCGTCCTCGGCCGTCACGGTCAGATCAAAGCGGGCGCGCTTTTGCAGCTGGCCAACAGCCTTTTTCAGCTGCTGCGAGAAGCAGAAATACGGCACCGGCTTGAGCATATAATCGGTCGCACCGACAGAATAGCCGTTGATGGCATACTGTGCGGTATTGGTAATAAAGATGATAAGCACTTCCCCATCCAACTGACGGATGCGACGGGCGGTCTCCATGCCGTCAAGGTGCTTCATCTCTATATCCATAAACAGGATATCGTAGACCGGGCGGTAGTTTTCAGCGATCTCGTCCCCGTCGGCAAATGTATCGACCTGGAACGTAGTGCCGTACTGCCGGGTGTAACGCTGGATATACTCGGCCAGTTGGGCGCGAGTAGCGGGGTCATCCTCTACAATGGCAATGTGCATGTTTTTCTCCTCTTTTTGTTTTACAGGCGTTGTTTTTCCTTCCTTCTATCCTTTTATTTAACAAAAAAAGAAGCAGGCGTCAACGACTCCTGCATAAGGTGTAGTTCCTACTTCATAAGTTGTCATTCACCCGCCGGGCGGCTGGGCAGCAACATGTAGATGTTGACGACATCAGCCTCCTGCTGGAAGGTAAGCTCGCCGCCGTATTTTTCCACCAACAGCTGCATACTGCGGGTGCCAAAACCGTGGTTGAGGCGGTCCTGCTTGCTAGTGACGGGCAAGCCGTTTTCCAGCCGCAGCGGCTCTTTGGTGTAGTTCTGCAGATGCACCGAGCAGAAGCCCTCTACCGGGCGCACGGTCAGCACGATCTGCTTTTGGGCAGGGTCCGTCAGCTGCTCGGTGGCCTCAATGGCGTTTTCCAGCGCGTTGCCGAACAGTGCGTACAGGTCAGCAGGTTCCATGTAGGCAAGGCCCTTGCCATCCGCCATGCAGGTAAAGCCGATCTGTTTGCTGCGGCAGATCTGGTTTTTCTCGGTTAGCAGCACATCCAGCGCGGGGTTGCCGGTTTTTACCGTGGTGTCGTAGGCATCGACAGCCTGCTCCATCTCTTTCAGCACCGATTCATCAATGCGGCCCGCGCCCCGGAACAGCCGGATCTGGTGGCGCAGGTCGTGGCATTTGATGTTGACTTGCTCCATGTTCTGCTTGGCGATCTGGTATTGCTTGCTGCTTTGCGTCAGCAACAGGCGGACCGTTTCATTCTCGCGCTCAAGGCCTAGTGTCTGGTAGATGGTGTACTGGTAAAACAGCACAACGGTGTCGATCAGCAGCAGTGCCAGATAGTAGGTGCAGCTGGTTTCGTTGTAAAAAACCGCGTAACTGTTCAGCACCAGACAGCCCAGCAGCATTAAAATCCAGCTAGGGAACACTGTGTGGCTGCGGATGCGCTCCAGAATCGGGGCTTCGATATAGCGGACAAACAGCCCATACAGCAGCAGCGCAACCACCAGCAACGATGCAATGTTGGTGATCAGCCTGCGAAAGTTGATCGAGTTGCCAATCAGAATAGAGGCAATGCTGTAGGATGCCTGCTGGGTGAACCAGAAAAAGGTGCCCAGGTACAAACAAGTCCAGGGTTGCATCTGCACACAGCTGTACACGCAGAACAGCGCAATGAAAAATTGTCCCAAAAAGCCAACGCTTTCATATAAAAGGTAAAGCCCCAACAATTGTGGTTTGCCATCAAATAACGCGGCCCACCCGCAGGATACCGCCAGGCCAACGATGCACGCCAGCGCGGCCCGCAGCGGATAGTGGCTGCGCTTGGGGAATTTGGCCGTGTACAAAAGGCCAAGGAACAAAATATCCAGGAAAAACAGGCATCGGAATAAAAAGCTCATCATTTCACCGTCCTCCCCTGCCGTAGAACTGGGTCAGCTGCTGCAAAAATTCTTTTCGCCGATTACGGCTGATCTGCAGCTTATACTGCCCGACTGTTACCTCGCTGCCATCCAAAAAGCCGACATGACGCAAATTGACAAGGTAGCAATAGTTGCACCTGTAAAAGCCGCTTGGTTTTAACTGCGCTTCTATTTGCTTCAGGGTCCCCGTTGCTGTCAAATCGCCATGCAACGTATGGTAGATCAAATTGTGTCCCTGCACCTCAATGTAAAGGATCTCGCTGTCCCGCACCAATTGTTGGCCATGGTCACTGGCAATTGTAAGCAGTGTGCCCTGCACACGGCGAACCGTTTCCAGGGCTTTTTGTATTTTAAGCTTAAAGGAAAAGTAGTTGATTGGCTTTAGTATATAATCAAGAGCGTCCACTTCGTAGCCAGCGATAGCATACTGTGCCAGATTGGTCACAAACAAAAGCACAATGGATTGGTTTCTTTCCCTGAGGGCCCAGCTTGCCTCAATGCCATTGCGCCCCGGCATATCAATATCCATAAACACAATATCAAAAGCATGGGTGTCGCTTTTCAGAAATGCCTCTGCATCCGGGAATTGCTCCCACTGCATGGCGGTGCCGGTTTCCTCTGCATACTGGTGCAAGCACCCTTCCAGAAGGCTGGCCGCCGTTGACTCATCATCAACAATCGCAATCTTAACCACCATGTTTCTCCTCGTATGATTCTTGCGCATTGCCTTTTTAATCGTCTGTAAAAACTGCCATTTTGTGCGCGAGCACAAATCAATTTTCACCTTTTTATCATTATAACCATCAAATCACCTAAATGCAATTTAAAAAGCGTCGCATCCCAAATCCAGGGATAGGGCGCTCTGTTTAAAAGAAAATTCCCAACCACTGGGAAAATCAGTGATTGGGAACCTTCTATGATGAGAGTACTGTTGTTCAGAGAAACGTTAAATCGGTGCTTTGTCTTGCTGCGACAGATTGTCAGGCCAGCCATAGCAGCGGCGCTGCACAGGACGAGCACAGCCAGCATGACCAGCGGGAAGAGGAATCGACGTCTGGGGGATGGGCGCAGCCGGGACAGCGGTGGCCTTAGGTGCATAAACCCCATTGACATTTTTCATTTAAGTCTCTCCCTCCTCCAGATGATCCATGATGCGCCAGTAATAATCGCTGACAGCGTCCTCGGCATAGTCCCGCGCGCCATTCTCGCAATCCTGCGTATAGTAGCCGCAAAAATCTGTGCTGCCATCCTTGTAACTGGTAAACTCGTCTGCGTAGGTATAGGCCTTGCGGAAGATGCGCAGATTTTTGCTGTTTTCATCGGCACCGTTCAGAGCTTCCACCAGGCGGTATTGATAACTGTGGTATGCCTCGTGGCAAATCGTGTCCAGGACTTCCCAGGGGGAATCATACAAAAGGCTGTCTGCCGAAACGATGATTTCATGGGTCTTGTCTGTGTAGTATCCCAGGATGTCGGCATCCAGATTGGCAACGCCGACGTTCAGCTCATTAGGCAGGCCCAGGTACCGCTGCTCGATGTTTGCCACCGTCTGCAAAACATCCAGCCGTTCCTGTGCGGAAAGTTTCTCCCACTCGTCTTCCTGCAGCAATAAGATGGTATCCATATTGTTGGCGATGGTCTGCTCGCTCAGGTTGGTTTTTGTGGCCGGCCGTACGTCCGATTTCAGCAGAGATGAGCCAAACAGGACGTTTGCGCCGGAAACCCCCATAATCAAAGCAAGGCTCATGCCCACGATTTTTTTAGACATGAACGCGACCAATCCCAGCCGCCTGCGAAGAATTTTTAACGCATACTTTCTGCTTCTCATCCTGCGGCACAGCACCAATGCGGCATACAACAGCGAAAGGATGCCCGCCGCCACCAGGCAAATTTTAATAAGCCGTGGATAGATGGGCCAGTAGGTAAGTACGGTGTACGCGCCATATCCCAGCACCAGGTCGAGAAAGACGCTCATGCCATTGCGGTTGTTCTGCATCTGGAACAAGATTCCGACCGCGCTGAAGACAAGCACGAATCCAAACAGAATAAGCTTCGACTCGGTTAGAGTGTGCTGAGGAACACACCGGAACAGCAGGCTTCTATACCAGATCCACGCTAATGCCAGCCAGAAAATGTGCTCCGTGATAAATTCGTTTTTTCCTTGCGTGTTGTTATTTCGCACAGTGTATTCCCCCTTCGCTGATTCTGATATAAGTATAGGGCAATACCGCATAATTCTAAGTGCCGATACGGCGAGCGAGGTGCGGC
>ERZ827168.5361-NODE-5361-length-10779-cov-3.367120_pt1 | contig 10779 bp, 10 predicted proteins | sample MGYA00519868_ERZ827168 | MGnify/ENA primary metagenome ERZ827168 (study PRJEB31778, sample SAMEA3449271) | human gut metagenome | biome: human gut; feature: human-associated habitat; material: faeces | place: United Kingdom | collected 2010/2012 ...
TTTAAAAAGAGATTCTTCAAAATTAAATTTATCTCAATCAGAATATAATAGAAATTTAATTGTAGGATATAAAGTTAAAAATTCAAAAATTAAAGAAGAAATAAAAACTAATATAGATAAATATATTATAGAAAAAATTCTTAAAACGCTAGAAGAAAATATCAATTGGTTAATCAAAGTAAAAAACAAATTTCATTATCTAGGTTATTTTGAAAATGAACAAGCAATTGGGACTAAAATAGAAAATTTAGAAATACAGAACAGTGAGATAAAAGAATATTTATTATCTATTATAAACGACAAAGACAATGCCAATTAAGCATTGTCTTTACAACTTTAACCTTCAATTTTATATAAATTTTTATATTCTGGGCATTTCTTTATTAATTCATTATGAGTACCACTATCAATTATTTCATGATTGTTTAAAACAAATATACAATCTGAGTCAATTATTGTGCTCAGTCTATGTGCCACAATTATCACTGTATGATCTTTAGATAAATTCTTAATAATATTTTTAATTTTTTCTTGATTATTGTTGTCTAATGAACTTGTAGCCTCATCAAATAAAACAATCTTTGATTTTTTTATAAGAACTCTGGCAATTGCTAATCTTTGCTTTTGTCCACCACTTAATATTACTCCATTTTCACCCACAATTGTTTCATATCCATCTTGCATTTCCATAATAGCATCATGTAATTGAGCCTTCCTACATACATCTTCTATTTCTTTATCTGAAGCTTTAGGATTTGCTAATCTGATATTTTCTTTTATTGAAAGATTAAATATATAAGGTGATTGAGAAACTACTGAAATATTATTTCTTATTGTTGTTTCTGATAAAGTATTTATATTATAATTATCTATTAAGATTTCACCATCACTAGCGCTGTAACTTTTATTAATCAACTTTAATATAGTAGACTTTCCTTCACCACTTTTTCCAACTATAGCCACCATTTTATTACAATCTATTTTAAAATTAAGATTTTCAAACAAATTATTTGAACCATATTTGAATTTCAAATTCTTAAATTCAATTGAACCTTTTATATTTTTGATATCTAAATCTCCATATGTTTCCTTAGAAAATGATTCATATGTAATTATATCAAATACTCTTTGAGATGATACTTTTCCATCTGCTAATTTTTCTCTTATCTCAGAAATATAATTTATTAAATCTAGTACTTTATTTTTATATAAGAAAATTATTAAAAATGAACTGATTTCAAGAGATTTATGCGTAATAAAATAAATTGATATTAAGATAAATATAAAGTCTAATATATGTTGAAAAGCTTTAATCCATCTATTCCATGTCCTTCTTGTATCTATACTATTTATTTCAGCCTTAATTGTTTCCGTTTGTTTTTGATTGACGTCTTGTAAAACTGTTGACTTTAAATTAAGATCTTTTATTTCTCTTATTCCTCTTACTACGTCTGTATATAGTCCTACTACTTTTTCATCTTTTTCTTTGTAATCTTTTTTTACTCTTTTGTAATAAAATAATTTCTTTGATGTTAAAATATATACTAAAATTACATTTAAAATTAAATAGAAGCCTAAATATATATTAAGAAAAAATACATAAATTATAAAACTGATGTTAAGTATAATACCAGATAAATCATCTGTTATATAATCAAATAACTCAGATAATTCGGTTGTATCTTTATTTAATCTGGATATAAAAAGTCCTGAATTTGTATTATCAAAGTTTTTTATTTCAAAATTAGTTAAACTTTTTAACATATCACTTTTTAAATCAAAATTTACTTTTCCATTTAATTTCAAAACTGTTCTTGACCATAAATTAGTAACTATTTCTATTATAATTCTTAATATAACTAAAAATAAAGCAGTATTTAATATTTGGTTTTTATTAAAATTTTCAAAAAAACCTAACATTTTACCTTCATATATAGGTGATAATAAAGATATTCCAGCATACCCCAAACTTAATATAATTACCATTATAGATAAAAACTTATATTTTTTATAATATTTAAATAAGTTACTTAAATTATTAGTATTTTTTTTCATAATTGTAACTCCCTGTATAAATTAAATTCCCATCACAAAAATTATACTATATTTTGACAATTTTTTCTATACTCCTTGAAAATATTTAATGGAATGGTATAATAAATTTGTCAGAGAGATTTAATCATTCTTGGGAGTATTATTTTTCGAATACGTGTATAGTTAAGGCTCCATTTAAAATCAACTTACGGACTGAAAAGTTCGTGAGTTTTTATTTTATATAAATACTATAAAAAAAGGGAAAAAATTATCAAAATAATTTTTTCCTCTTTTTTATTTTTTTGAATGTAGGAATAAAATCTATGTCTAGCCAGCACTGAATTTGTACTCTCGCATAAATTCTAGTATGGGAATTCCCATACCCTTTATTATCAGAAATTAAAATCTAAATATACATAATTATTCATATCGTAAGATAAATTATTTTCTACCATTTTGTTAGCAATTTTACAACACTTTGAAATCCTTTCACCATTAAATAGTGGATCAATATATCTAATCTTTGCTCCATGATGTACATAATAAACATTTTGAGGTTCTTCTTTTGATGTTTTTACTTTTTTAGCATTTCTCCAAATATTAAAAATATCATTATATTTAGAAGATTCTATAATATCTATTACTTCACTTTCTTTTAATTCATATAAATCCTTTTTAGAAATTTTGTTTTCATCACTTAATTTTTTTAGAATATCAGCAATTAATTGCATAGAATATCTAGTTCTATCTTCACGATATATAACGGATAATCGGCTCGTAACCTTAACAAAGTTTCTAGCAATTTTTTTAGTTTTAAATCCTAATTCAATTTCTTTTTCTTCGTTAGTTTGTATTTCAATATCATCATATATTTCTTTAATGATTTCTGAATCTAATAATCTATAAGTAAATAAAGCATTTGATAGTGAATATTCTAATCTATCAGCAGATAATTTAGGTGTATCATTATCAGCAATAGGATATAAATGATAATTATCTATTTCTGATATTTTAATATTATCTCTTTTTAATAAGGTCATAATTTCTTTTGAATTTTTTATTATTTCTGTTGTCAAATCTTCTGTTGATTCTTGAGTCATATAATCTCCATTAAGAAAATCTATACAATGCTTAAATGCAGGTGTTGCTATATCGTGAAATAATCCAGATAAAGTTTGTTTTTTATCATGTGTAAAATGCCAAACAATTAAAGCAACTGCAACAGAATGGTCTAGACTTGAAAAGAAAAAATCGCTTTCAAATAAGTCTGAATAAATAGTGCCACAAGTAACACTTATATATTGCTGTGATAATAATTCTTTTGTATCTATATATTCATTTAACCATTCTGGGAAATTTGGTTCTAAAATTTCAAAATAATCTTTTATTTCTTTGCTAATATTGTCATAATATTTACTCATTTTTATTATTCTCCTTTAACTATTTTCTATATCTTCTAAGAATTTATTCCAATCATCTCGATATGATGCATTAGTAAATATCTTATCTAAATATATGTTATAAATGTTTTCATTGTAAGTAGGATGAACTAATGGCATATTTGCCATCAAAAACAAAAGAACCGCTAATGTTTTTTTATCTGTTTTTTCAAAAAATATTCCCCTTACATCATTAAAACTAATTTGTCCTTTACAAGAATTAACAATTGTGTAATCTCCTGCAACTATAATATCAAATTGATGTATTCGTTTTATTTTATTTTCTTTGTAATAATTCAAAATTACTTCAATTAAATTTTCAATATTTGAATAGGTATTCTCGGCAAATATAATAGTTGGTATCTTATAAGTATATTCATTTTTATCTTTATCCCAAATAAGACCATTTCTGACTCTAGTTAGTTTTTTTACACTTTCTATTTGTTTTAGTGCTCTTTCAATTTCGTCTTTATCAGTCAAATTTCCTTATTTAAATAAGAATCTAAATATCCATTCATTAGCGAACCAATTGTACCATATTTATTTATTGATAAGTCATTGTATTCTTTTATTTCGTTCATTAAATATCTCCTTTAATAATTGGCTTAAATTTAAACTTATTATACTATAAAATAACAAAATTCTCAATACTCCCATTGAATTTTAAGAAGATTTCATATATAATGTTTTTAGAAAGAGAGCGTTATAGTTCGTAAGCTGTTGCTTAATCGCTCCAATGACGTATCTGTTCGAACTAATGGAATAGATAGATACAAAAATCAATCAGAAAATAAAATCTGGTTGATTTTTTCTTTAACTAAAAACATGCAAACTAAAGTATGGTGTTAAAATGAAAATAATTAAATTTGATACACACTTAAGAAAAATTAATAAGGAATATCGAACTACTCTAATAAATTTTGGACAAAGCCAATATTTTATTATAAATTTTACTATGGCAAAACTTATAGAAATGGAACAAACTGATAAAAATAAAATAGCACTATATTTATCAATAAAGTGTGACATATATATTGTAAACCTATATTAAAAATATTTATTTTGTTTACAAAAAACAAAATTTGAAGTTTATTTGCAAGATATATAATTAAGTAAGTTATAGTATAAATCTTGAAGAATCATTAAGCTTAAATTCCATGCCATTTAGATAATTTAGAATTCCAGCATCGCTTTTAAAATTAAATTTCAAAGTATTACTACAGAGCATTTGATATTTTTTAGAAAATTTTTTATTAATGTCATTTTTACCATACTTACCGATCACCAATAATTGGATATCCTAAATATGCAAGATGTGCACGTATTTGGTGAGTTTTACCAGTTTCAATTTGAACATCTAGAATACAAGTATTATTAGCTCTTTTTTCAATAACATTATATGTAGTAATAATTTTTTGGTATCCTTTTTTAAAATTATCACTAATATAAACATGTGATGCTTTTGAATCTTTAAATAGGAAAGCTTCACATGTTTTTGGAGTTTTGGTAGGTATACCATAAACCCATGCTAAATAATGTTTCTCAATTTCATGATTTTTAAATTTATCTAAAATAATATGTAAAGATTCCTCATTTTTGGCAAATAGGATAAGACCTGTTGTATTTCTATCAAGTCTATGACAAGGCATTGGTTTAAAAGAATCAGTATATATTTTATGAATATAGCTTGTTAAACTATTATTTCCGACAACTTCAATATTATTAGGCTTATTTATTATTAAAGTATTTTCATCTAACCCTAATTTATCTATTTGTAAATCTTTAATATCAACAATAGAAAAACCTATTTTATTAAATATAGAATAATTAGAAAAAAACCATTTGGTATTATGGTTGAATTTTATAACAGTTCCTTTAAATCATTTTTCTATAAAATAAATAAAACTGTCTGCAAACCAACATTGACTGCCAATCAAAATGATTTTTTTATAACAACTATCCTCCAATTTTTATTTTATTTATTTATAAAAATAGAATTCTCTAATTTTTTAAATAATTCAAAAACTCTCTCTACCGCCAAATCCATATTATAATATTTATAATCCCCAAGCCTGCCAAAGAAATAAACATTATTAAGCTTTTTACTCTCGCGTAAATATTTATTATAAAGTTTGTCGTTTTTATCGTTATTTATTGGGTAATATCTTTCATTCTTACCAAGCGAAAAAGCCTGCGGATATTCTACCGATATTATTGTCTTATTTGATTTCTCATCCAAAAAATATTTATGTTCCGTTATTCTTGTAAAATCATAATCGTTAGGATAATTAGTCACAACCGATTTTTGATAATATTCTTTATCTATTGTCATAATATCGAATTTTAAACTTCTATAAGGCAACTCGCCATATTGATAATCAAAATATTCGTCTATTGCTCCCGTATAAAATATTGTCTTAAATTCTTTAATTTCATTTTGAGATAAAGTTTTATAATCCGTATTTAACTGAACCGTAATATTTTTATGATTTAAAATATTCTCTATTAATTTAGTATAGTCTTTAATTGGAATTGCTTGATATTTATCTTGAAAATATCTGCTGTCATTTGAAATATAAATTGGAACTCTTGCCGTTACGCTTGCGTCTATCTCTTCGGGCTTTAATCCTCATTGTTTAATTGTATAATTCTTAAATACATTCTCATAAACAAACTTGCCGATAAAATTTAAATCTTTATCTTTACTCTTTTGAAAATCTAAAATAGGAACTTTAACGCCATAGCCGTATTTTGCAATAAGTTTATTCTCTATTCTCTCCGACATAGAAGACGAAAATAATTCCCTCAAAGTCTTTAAGGTAAAAGGCAAAGAAACTCTATTTCCTTCAATCATAACATTAGGCTTTAGATAAAAATAATGCCATTTTGTAAAATTAGATAAATAATCCCAAACTTCTTTATTATTCGTATGAAATATATGCGGCCCGTATTTATGAACCGTTATATTTTCATTAGCATTCAAATAATCAAAACAATTTCCCGCTATATGCTCTCTTCTGTCTATTATTAAAACTTTTTGATTTAATTTCTCGGCTATCAAATTAGCCAATACGCTTCCCGATATTCCAGCTCCAACTATTAAATACATTAAACCGCTCCTTTTAATTTAATCGTTAATTTGAAAAACAAAATACGAATATATGCTCTTCTATGCTCTTTTGTTTTTGTAATGCTGATTTTAAATATATTTTGCGGATAATTCCTTATTCTTATTATTGCCGTCCATATTTTATAAAAGAAAGTTATTAAAGAATATTTAAATAATTTTCTTTCCCAAAATCCGCTCGCATCCGACAGATTTGAATAAATAAAATTTAATATTTTCAAGTTTGACGCGTTGGAATTAAAATATAATAAACTCTCTTCGATATATTTGTCTTTATTCTCTTTATGCAAATTCTCAAAAAAATTTTCAAAATTATTAAAAGGATTAATTAAAGCATATTGTAAATCTCTGATAATATATAAAACCCAAGAATAACGATATATATTCCAAACTTTATTTTGTTTAAGAAAATCGACTATTGCATTGTAGGATATATACAATTGCCTTAAATTATTATCTATTTTAGAAAAAGATATTTTATTATCCTTTTTATTTTCAACAATCGCCGTCATTGCGTTAGGATTATTTTGATAGTAATAATAGAAAATATCCGATACAGTCCTATATTTCTTAACGAAAAATAAAGTAAATAAATTTAAAATCCAATCGTCCGCTATAGATATTTTTTCTTTTGGCATATATTCTGCGCATTTGAGTAAAATTGAGCGTTTAAAAACTCTTACCCAAAGCGTTCTTCTTTCGGTATCGTTAAAAAACATCTTATCAAACGCCACTCTTTTTCCGTATATTTTCAAATCTCCCGCTATGTGAAAGTCGTATTCCCAAGTTTTATAATCGTCCGCATAAGAGCCATTGAAATAAATGGCGTCAAATTTATCACCTAAATATTTATATATTTTTTGATAACAATCTTTTTCAACCCAATCATCGCTGTCAACAAAATGAATATATTTTCCGATTGAATGACTTAAACCGTTTAATCTACTCCAAGCGCTACCAAGATTTTCATCGTTTCTAATATATTTAATATTTTTATTGAGGTTATTTTTTTGATATTCTTTAACTATCTCATAACAGTTGCCAGAAGAATAATCGTCCACAATTATAATTTCTATATCGTTAAAAGTTTGATTAACTAAACTATCTAAACATCTTCTTAAATATCTTTCCGTATTATATACAGGAACGATGATGGAAAAATAAATATTATTTTCTATACTTTTTGGTTTCAAATTATCGCTAATTCTTTTAATACTATCCATAATCAATTAACATATTATAACATTAAATGTATAATAGTTAATTATTTCTTTATAAAACACATATCTTTTAATATTTCAATATAATATATCAATAAAATTTGTGATATTAGAATTAAATTAAACACAATATAAAAATTTAATTACATATAAAATATTTCAGGTTCGGCTCTTCTTTCAAATTCTTCTTCTAATTCATGTTGATGATACAAATAACCCGCATCGTCATAATATCTGCATTTTTCAGGGCATTTTTTTATACAAGCTCCGCATTTCGTGCAAATATTAACATATTTTGTCACATCGTTAAAATCTATAGAAGCCATTGGGCAAACATAAGCGCATATTTTACAATCGGTGCATTTTGGAACATCGACTTTCGGCTTTACTTTCAAAATATCTATAGCATGTTCATGTCTATCTCTCGGCATATAATAAGGACGCAAAGGCTCGTTTCCTCTCACTTTTATTGGCTCTTTAGGAATTTCCGTAAGATTAATTATTTTATCCGCTATTTTTTCGGCGAAATCTAAAGCGATAGCCATATCTTTTTCATCAGGTCTGTTCGCTCCTAAAGTGTATGAAAATGCATGCTCGCCTATAAATCCACCGCCCGCTATAGTTCTAAATCCATTATCTTCCAATATGTTTCTTAATTCTATTAAAGAATCGTCAAAATTTCTATTTCCAAAAAGAACAACAGGAACCGCTAAAGCTCCGTTTCCTTTAATATTATTTTTAAGAAAAGGAAGCATTACATTTGGAACTCTTCCCGCATAAGTAGGAGACGCGCATATTATTAATTCATTTTCTTTGAATTCTAAAATTTTCTCTCTTCTTTTTGGCAAACTATAATTATACTTTTCAAACGGAATATTTAATTTTTTAGCTATTGTCTCTCCTAAAAAAGAAGCGATTTTTTGAGTAGTTCCCGTAGCGCTATAATATACAGAATAAACTTTATTTATATTCATAATCAATCCCCCATTAAATTAAAACTTATTTAATTATATCATAAAAAAATTAATCGTCAAATTTTTGTCCTAAAAGTTGTCCGTTTGCGTCTATATAAAGTTCCATCATATTATTAAGTTTTACTTCATAGAAATTCCATTTTCTTTTTATTTTAGTTATAACCGTATTAGGATATGTTTTGCCAACAGTATTTGCAACGCTTTGAGGCAATATTTCAAAAGGCAAAGCGACATAATTTCCTTCTATTTCTTTAAACTCTCCGTTTCTCAAAAATTCAATTTCGACTCCGTTTGATAATTGAACTTCATAACCTTTTTTATCCATTTCGGCGTATAAAATATTAACATCCGGAAAATATTTTTGTATAAATTGTAATGCATTTTGAGGCAACTGCTCGGGCATTATATATATATCATCCGCCATAAGAAAAGCGCTAAATAAAAATAATAATGTAAATATTTTTTTCATTATAACAAAACTTATAAATTTTAATTAAATAATAACAGAAATTGTATAAATATCAATATAAAATAATAATTATTCTCTAAATTGTAAAGAATACAAATATTGATATTTTCCGCCTCTTTTCATCAACTCTTCATGCGTTCCAGATTCTATAATTTTTCCGTTTTCAACAACGCAAATATAAGTAGCCGTTTTTATTGTAGACAATCTATGAGCTATAACGAAAGTGGTTTGCAAATTAATAATTTCGTTTAAGGCTTTTTGAACATACATTTCGCTTTCCGTATCTAACGCGCTTGTAGCTTCGTCAAGTATAAGTATAGAAGGCTTTTTCAAAACCGCACGCGCTAAAGCGATTCTTTGTCTCTGTCCGCCCGAAAGCATTATTCCTCTTGGACCTATATGCGTATCGTAGCCGTTTGGTAGTTTTACTATAAACTCATCCGCATGCGCTATTCTTGCCGCTCTTATTAAATCATCGTCCGTAGCCTCTCTATTTGCATATAAAATATTTTCTCTAACAGTTCCGTAGAATAATATATTTTCTTGCGAAACTACTCCTATTTGATTTCTTAAACTTCTTGTATTTAGTTCGTTAATATCTATTCCGTCAAATCTTATAACGCCTTTGATTGGAGAAAATAATTTTGGAATTAAACTTATAAGAGTAGTTTTGCCGCCTCCAGAATTTCCAACGAAAGCCACAACATCTCCTTTTTTTACATTTACATTAATCGGTCCTAAATGAAAAGGTTGACTATCGCTTCTTTTAGGATATTCAAAATGCACATTTTCAAAAGTTATTGAGCTTTCAATAGGTTTCATTTCTTTTTTTGTTTTATCGTCTACATTTTCTGCGGGCAAATCTATTATCTGAAATACTCTTAAAGCTATAATTTTTGTTACTTTCAATCCCATAAATATTCCCGATATATCTCTAACGGGCGAGGAAATATTTAACATATAAAGTAAAAATCCCCATAAAAATTCAAAAGGCATTTCGCCTATAAAAATTAAATATCCGCCGTAAGCTAATATTGTAAGCATCGCTACTATCATTACAAGTTCCGTCATAGGTCTATTTAAAGCCTGTAATAAAGACATTTTTCTAATTAATTTAATATAATCCGAATAAGCGTTTTTATATCTGTCGACTTCTTCGTCTTCTTTAGAAAATATTTTTATAACTTCTATTCCTCTTATATCTTCTTGAATAAGAGAAGTCATATCGCCCAATACTCTTTGCTGCGTTGTCACTCTCGACTTAATAAGTTTTGAAACTGAATTTATGCCTAAAGCTATTAAAGGAGCGGCTACAAAACATGCTAAAGTAAGTTTGACATTCAAAATTAATAACGCGCATAAAGTTAATATTAAAGTTAAAGGAACTGTTATAAGATTAGGCAAAGTGCTAGATAAAAAACCTTCTATAGTGCCAGATTCATTTAAAACTTTGCTTATTATATCGCCCTCTTTTTCTTGCTTAAAATATCCTATATCCGTATTCATTAAACCTTTT
>ERZ827168.5367-NODE-5367-length-10766-cov-2.919895_pt1 | contig 10766 bp, 9 predicted proteins | sample MGYA00519868_ERZ827168 | MGnify/ENA primary metagenome ERZ827168 (study PRJEB31778, sample SAMEA3449271) | human gut metagenome | biome: human gut; feature: human-associated habitat; material: faeces | place: United Kingdom | collected 2010/2012 ...
GCTGGCGCGCCGCGCCGTCCCCTTTGAGGACGTGATGGAGGCCGTGAAGCGCCAGTTTGCCGAAAAGCTGACGCGGGAGGAATTTGAACAGAAGCTGGCCTTTACGGCGGGCAGCGAAAAGAACCTCATCACGCGCATCATTCCCCTGCCGCTGAAAAACGGCATCCTCCGCATCGTGTACGAGCATTCCAACAATGGCAGCACGCTGGTGTTCTCGAATCTGGGGCCGGTGCGTGTGGAAGAGCCGTTCCGCCGGTATTTCGAGGGCTTCCGCTTTCTGCTCTCCACCACGCCCAGGGAGCCGGTGAAGGCCACGGCCTGCGCCTGCGGCAACACGCTGGCGCTCACCTTCACCACCGAGGTGGAGGACAACCGCCTTGCGCGCAGCGTGGTGCGCAGGCTTGCAAAGGCGGGCGTGCCCGTCACGCTGGAGACAGGAGGCGATACGGATGAAACATTGCAGGGCGTGTGATGTGGACGTTGCCACGCCGGCGGTGCTGTGCCCGCTTTGCGGCACGCCCCTGGCCGGGCTGGCGGACGCGGACTGCGCGGCGGTATATCCGCCGGCGGGCAGCCGGAAGGAATACAATTTTGTCAAACGCCTGCTGCTGCTGCTCTCCGTCGTCGGCGCGGCGGTGTGCATCGTGGTAAATCTGCTTGTGATGCCGTCGTTCTGGTGGTGGACCATCGTGGTGACGGCTTTGGTATACGCCTGGGCCGTGGTGCCCCACGCCATGCGCCGCGGCGGCAACGCGGCGGGCAAGGTGCTCATGCAGGTGGTGGCGGGCAGCGCGCTGGCCGTGCTTGTGGACTTTGAAACAGGCTACCGGGGCTGGGGCGTTTCGTTCGTGGTGCCCGCGTTCATCTGCGCGGGCATCGTGGCGGTGGTGGTGCTGGTGATGTGCAACCGCACCAACTGGGCGGGGTATGTGCTGTATCAGGCGGTGCTGGCGGTGTTTGGGCTGGCAATGCCCGTGCTGTACTTCACCGGGCTGGCGCACAGCCTGGTGGGCGCCGTGGTGCCCAGCATCCTGGCGGTGGCCACATTGGCAGGCATGGCCGTGTTCGGCGACCGGACGATCAAAAACGAATTCCGCCGGCGGCTGCATTTTTAACAATGGGAAGCTTGCTGCGGCAGCGCCCGCCGTGAATCTCTTCGCGCAGGCAGAACCGGCAGCCTCTTTTAACAACGGGAAGCCTGCTGCGCCAGCCGCCGCCGCGAATCTCTTCGCGCTGGCAAAACCGGCAGCGCCACCGGGGCGGCACTAAATAATAAAATCAAAACTCCTTACTCCTTTGCTCACTCTCTGCCGGCGGAAGAGGAAGAACGGGAACGGAGTATCTTTCTGTGACTCTCTCGCATCCGAAGGATGCGGGTAAATCAAAATCCAGATTTTCCGGGAAGCGCCCGTCATGTCATTCTTACTGTTAAGGGCGCGGCGGAAAATCGTTCCTCTTTTGCCGTTGGGGGTCTTAGGGGGCCTCGGAGCGAAGCGTGAAGAAAAAATTGAATTTGTTATGGAATTTGAAATTCAATTTTTTTAGCGTAGCGGAACGCCCCCTAACGTTCTTTGCCTACTTTCTTAATGCTAAGAAAGTAGGCCGTCGGAGACTCGTAATCGTCCCCGCGACAGCGGGGGGCCTTCCTCTTTTCCCACACGCGGCTTCCTGTTCCCGCCCCGGCGGAGGCAACAACCGACCGAGCGGTTTCGCGTAGCGAAATGGAGCCGAACGGCGACAAGCGCCGGATATTCCGAAGGAGGTTTCTATGAAGGATCTTTTTGAAGGCGTGTATCTCAAGCACCAGAAAAACGGCGAGAGCATCTGTTTCATTGCCGGGCGCGCGGGGGAAACCCGGTTCGTCCAGGTGATCACCAACGGGACCGTCCGGCAGTACGACGGGGCGCAGGGCTTCTGCTTTGGGGAGGAGGGCGTGGCGGCCGAGCTGCCCGGCGTGCAGGGCGCGGTGCGCTACGGCCCGCTGTCGCCGCTCAGGACGGACATCATGGGGCCGTTCCGCTTTCTGCCGATGCAGTGCAGCCACAGCGTATACAGCATGGCGCACACGCTGGCGGGCGGGTTCACGGTGGACGGTCGATTCATCGACCTGACGGGCGGGACCGGATACATTGAGGGCGACCGGGGCAGCGCCTTTCCACGGGACTACCTGTGGGTACAGTGCAACGATTTTGCGCAGCCGTGCAGCGTGATGGCCTCTGTCGCGCATATCCCGTTCTGCGGACGCTCCTTTACAGGGTGCATCTGTGCCGTTGTGTACCGCGGCCGTGAATACCGGCTGGCCACCTACCGGGGCGTGCGCATCGTGGAGGCGTCGTCCCGCAGGCTTGTGCTGCGGCAGGGCAGGTATCTGCTGGAAGCGTCCTTCGCGGCGCGGGAGGCACATCCGCTGCGCGCGCCCCGAACAGACGGCATGACGCGGACCATCCGTGAGTGCAACCGCGCCCGGGCACGGTTCCGCTTTTGGGAGGGCGGCGGCCTTGTGTTCGACCTGTGCAGCGAAAACGCCAGCCTCGAGTGCGAGGAGGCTGTGCCGGACGGCGCAAAAAGGCGCGGCGCACTGCTGTAAAACGCCGCTTGTGGGAAAAAAGGAAGGCCCCCGCGAAAGCGGGGGCTTTTGGCCGGGAATAAAAGGTTTATCACATGGAAAGGAAAGGCCCAAAATAAAAAGAAGTCTGCTCCCGTCCCGTAAGGAGCAGACTGCATTTGGTGTGCTGCAAATTTGAAAATGGCTCAATCTCAAAGCCTTTTGCGCCTTGCGCCGGGGCCAGAGGGAAGCCGCAGCGAAAGCTTTGCCGGCCCAAAGCAGCCAGGCGGTGTATTAAGTGGAGTGAAAGCAAAACGTATTGCGCGCTTATAGCGTGAGGCTTCCGGCTTCCTTGCCGGCGATGGCGAAGGCGAACAGCGCGCCCTTGTCCACCGCAGCAAAGTAGCCGGTGCGCGCATATTGGTCTGCGTAGTTTTTTTCGATTCGGCCCAGCGCTTCCTTCAGCTGCAGCATAGCCGCAAATTCGTGCTTGCAGCTGCAGCTGCAAAAGCAGGAGCAGATAAGGCCGCTGATCGTACCGTCCCTGTATTCGAACTCAACCTCGTATGCCGTGCTGCCTTCAACGATGGCGTAGCCTTTGCTGCCGTCAAGGCTGATGTATCGGACCCGGTTCTCCGTGTAGTAGTTGTGCCCGCGCTCTGCGATGCCGGCGCTTACATTCATTCCCCAGAGGTCATCCAGACAGAATGCGGTATCATCGCTGCCGCTGACGAACGCATCGTCCTCCTTTGCCGGCGCCTTGTACCAGGTGACAACCTTACTGCCCGGCAGCGCCGCTCTGTCGAACGTGACGAAGTGGCTGCCTGCCATAAAAAAACGACCGTTGACCGCAGTGTCCGCTACTGCGATCACGCGCTTGTAGTCGGATACTTTGATTTTAAAATTATAGCTGACCTGGGTGACGCGGCCGCGCATGCCTTCCAGCTTGCCGTCCACATAGACCGTATCGCCGCAATGCAGGTCAAACTGGTCGTTGTAATAGGCCAGATTCATATTGCGTTCTGCAAAGTACACCTGTACCATTGATCTGCGCGGGGCTGCTGCCGGCTCCGGCACAGAGGATTTGGACTCCATGCGCTTATTTTCGAGAAACTCTGCTGCAAAACCAATTTTGAATGCCATAGCCGCTTCCTCCTTGAGAATGGTTTTCGGTTCTTTCGGATACCATTTTACAACAGTAGGTGTCCCATAAAACGGATTTTGCAACGCCGCTCTAAGGCAACACCGCACAATTCACGGCTGAAGCCTTAAGCGTCGCCTCGCTTGCAGATTTTCCGGCAACTGTCACAAAAATGCTCGCGAATACACAAAGTATTCGCTGCGCTTTTTGTTTAACCTGCCAAAAAATCTGCCGGCGCGCTTCGACTCTTAGAATTGTGCGGTATTGCCCTAACACAAAAACGTCATTTGGACGCCTGCAATCTCCCGTTTGCGGGAAGTGATCGCACGGTTTCGCCGGAGGCGAAACGGCGGGCGCCGGGGCAGAGGGGGAGGCCTCAGCCCAGCAGCGCGTCGTCACCGTTTTCGCTTTCATCCCCGTCTTCCTCGTCCATGGGCTGCCATGCCTGCCCGAACTTTACATCCTTGAAAAGCGCCGTCAGCCCGGTGATCTGCTTGAGGCGAAGGAGCTCGTCTTTGTCCATGCCGAGATGCTTTGCGATCCATGCGTCGGAACGGCCCAGCTCGTGAAGCTCCTTGACGATGTTGCTCATCAGGTCCACGTCGTGGCTGCCCCTTGCCCGGTTGTGGCGGATGGTGCTGGCCATCCGCTGGTCCAGCGGCTTGTCGATGACCGAAACCGGCAGCACGCCGCCTTCGCGCTCGTAGATGTCGGGATGCTCCAGCATCACCCGGTAACGGTGGAACCCGTCCACGATCACATAAATGTCCTGGCTTTTGGCGTAATAGCACACGATGGGCATGGTGTAGCCGTCCGCCCTGATGCTTTCGTACAGCAGGCGCATTTCGGGCGGGGCCACGGCGTTGGGGTTGTATGTGTTCGGCCGCACCTTTTCGATGGGTACGGGAATGACATGGTAGACCGGGCTTTTATACGCCATTTTCCATCGCCTCCACGCTTTTGTATTTCTTGCGGATGATATCAATGCGCCGCTGCTGCTGGCGCGTCAGGCCAAAGCCCATGAAGCGGCAGTTGTGGTCGTTTTTCAAAATGCAGTAGCACATCCGCTTCCAGCTGGGAATGTCCTTTGACGATTTGATGTCGTCCGTATCGTCGGGGATGGGGCCTGTGAAAATGATGCGGGACTTTTTGTCGCGGGTATAATTGGAGACGCCGTTCCGCAGGATGGGGTAGCCGTGGGCCTCCAGCTCACGGATGACGGCTTCGTCCAGCCCGCCGCCCGTTTCGTGCCAGAACTGGATGGACGTTCTGAATTTTTTGACGTAATTGTTGCGCAGGCGGGCGGGCAGTGTGTCCAGCAGGAACTGGGTGTAGGATTTCCATGTGTGCCCCTCGGGAAGCGTGATGTTCCGGTAGCCCATCGCCTTGGTATGGCCGTAGATCGCGGCAAAATTCGCGCCCTGCACGCGCCCCACCAGCTTTGTCCAGACCTCGGGGTCGATGACGCGGTACAGGTTGAGCGAATCCTTGGAATAGTCATTGAACGGCGAGGCCACGCGCATCTGCGAGGGCTTGAGGCCGGCCATGTAGTACAGGTCGTACAAGCGGTTGTAATCGTAGCCGAACCGGTAATTGGCGTGCCATATATCGCTGGTGGACCAGTCGTACAGGGGCGACGCGCACCAGACGTCCTTGAACTGCTTGCTGATCCAGCATTCGCCCTTGTAGCCGAATTTCTTGTTTAAAAAGCCGCTGTACCGCTGCAGGGATTCGTCCGCCCGGATGCCCAGCAGACAGACGGTTTTCCGGCCGCCGTGTGAAATGCGGTACCATCTGCCGAACTGCTTGGCAAGGTCCTCCTGATGCATGCGGTAGCGGTAGGTCGATATGGGGTTGTTTTCCAGGTTGACGACGTATTCCTTTTGCGGCATTTCCCGCACCCAGGCGTCCCGGCGGGTGTCGTCCCAGGGGTACCAGTACATTTCGTAGCTGCTGAGCGCGGTGCGCGTGGCCATGGGCAGGCAGACCCAATAAGGCTCCACACGGCCCTTGATGCGCTCGAAGGTGCGTTCCACATATTCCGTCGTCACAGTGTACTGCGCTTCGAAATCCTGATGAAAAACGCCCAGCGCCTTTTGGGGGAAGCAGCGGTCCCGGTAATCCAGCACCAGATTCAGCAGCAGGCCGCTGTCCTTCCCGCCGGAGAAGGAGATATAGATATTGTCGAACTCCTCAAAAATGAATTTCAGCCGTTCCAGAAAGGCTTCGTATACGTTTTGCTTTAAATGTTGCTTGATCATAACCACCATGCTCCAAGAGTGAGAGCGCGCCGCGGGCATGCGGAACGCAGGCGCCGCTCCGGGGGGACTACATTCGACAGTCTTATACATTTAAGGACAAAAATTACCAAAATTTTCTTCTATTATACTACGTGTTCCGGATTTTGTCACCCGCTGCGGCGCCGCGCGGACAGCCGCAGCGGAGAGCTTTCGGGACGGGAACAAAAAGGCTTATGGAAAAGGAAAGCCCAAAATGAAAAGCAGACTGCTCTTGTAAAGAGCAGTCTGCTTTTGGCGTGCTGTAAATTTGAAGACGGTTTAGAAATCAATTTCATATTCAAAGAATTTTCGCGCTTCGCTCTGGACCTCGCTGGCAATTGTAGTGTTGCCGCAAATCTTCATGGATTTTAATGCTGCGTCGATTTTAATGGCATCGCTTTCTTTTATTCCAGATGAGTTGCTAAGCTTCAGAGTGTATTTCTGGTGTGTCAATGGCGAAGCTTTATCCATTCGCAGGGAAATCAACGTTTGAATGGCAGGTTCTCTTTGCAGATAATGGAGTTCCGGTGGCATGGGGGCGTGACCGGGAAAATCCAGTTCAGCGGCAATTTCCACAGTAGCCACTGCAGTGGAAGCAAGTTCATGTTCTGCATCTATATCGGCGTGGTCACCTGCTGCCCTTGCCTTCGCGCTGCCTTTTTGCTTTTTCTTGGAAAAGGTTGTTTTTTGCTCTTTGAAAGTTACTCTAAAATGTTTTGCGCCCAAATCCTGTGCAATTTTTTGCAGTTCGTTGACTCGGGCAGTTTTTAAATAACTGAAATAATCATCCATGGCGATATAACGGTCGCGGTCACTGGGGTCAACATAGTAAATATCGTTATCGGTGTCTGGATAAAAGGTCAGCCCAAAAGTACCGATTTTATCTTGGAAAATATTGACGACCTTCAAATCTTTTTCTTTCGAGAAATAGCCCACAGAACCTTTGCAAACTTCGCTTTCTGCACGTCTTTTGTCCATCTCGGTAATGCGGACAAGCTTGGGCAGCAAGAAATCCGCGCCGTCCAAATTTTCTGCGAAAATAGGCTGAAGCGTTTTTAATTCCAATTCCCGATTTTTCGTTTGTGCAATATCTTTTATAACTGCAACGGTTCCTTTTACAGAGGCATTGAGGGTCTCTGCAATTATGGATGCATCTTTTAAATTAAGCTCGCCATCATCATTTTGGTCAAGAGCTGTTTTCACTTTATTCGTCGTTTTATTCAGAAAATCTGCAGCACGTTTTCTGTTTTCTGCTGCGAACACACCCAACTCTATTTTTTTGTTTTCCATTCAGACACCCTTTCAAAGTTTTTCACAAAAAAGGCTGTAAAATTCGCGAGGCGTCTTTCTGCCTTCCTCAAAATGTATGTATTTGTTTCCATTATAAATAAAAAAAGAACAAATCGCAAGAAACCTCAAACATAAAAGTGGAAACGCGCAAGCATGCGCTGCTGGCCTTATCCCCGCCCGCACACAGGGCGAGCCATGCCGCGCGGCGAACGCCGGGGCGCATTCGGTAAATGCTTGCATGCCGCGAATCCGGGACACGTTTTGAAACGTTATTACCGAATACCCGACTTGCCCATTCAGGCGTATCAGGAAATATGGTTTGAAGCAGCTAACGCTGTGCCCCGATATTTTTCCCGTCTGGACACACAGCGCGAAAAAGCGCAAAGCCACAGGAGGGAAAACGGCATAAAAGAGCGGGCAGCTTTTACGCTGTCCGCTTTGTGCTTTTATTCGGCCTTGCGCAGTTCCTTGATGGATACCGTATGATTACGCACGACCGTTTCCAGTGTCCGTACTCGGTCGCGCAGCTCGTCGATCTCACGCACGCGCTCCAGCTTTGCGGAAATATCGCCGTACTGTTCCGCGATAAGCTGCACGTTGTGCTCTTGCTTTTCAATCAACATGCGGGTATGGCGCACGTCCGTTTCCAAGGATTCAAACCGATTGTCAATAGATCCAAACCGATTGTCAATGGACTCCAACCGATTGTCAATAGACTCAAACCGATTGTCAATAGACTCAAACCGATTGTCAATAGATTCAAATCGACTGTCAATAGACTCAAACCGATTGTCAATGGACTCAAAGTGATTGTCAATAGACTCAAACCGATTGTCAATGGACTCAAACTGATTGTCAATAGATTCAAAGTGCTTATCGTGTTCCTCTAACTTGTCCGAAATTTTGCCCAACATCTGCAAAATCAATTCTTCGTTGTTCATCCGCTCCACCTTCCTGTGCTGCTATTATACCCCATCAGAGCGGGGCTTACAATTGGGCATTATGCCGATTTACGATGGTACTTGTGTGCTGCCCTGTGTGCCGATCATTCACCCTTGTCCCGCATCCGGGCAAAAGTGGTTATAAAGTGTGTTGTTGCAAAAACAAAACCGCCCGGGAATGGCTTTCCCAAGCGGTTTCAGAGGCTGAGTTGGCGTGATAAAATGGATGCCCGCTTTTCTCCTCGGCCCGTAGGGCGGGGCTCCCGCGAAAGTTTGCGCAGCAAAGTTTTGTGGGGAAAAGGAGGAATGACGGAGCGGTATGAGAAAAGCCCAGCCAACTGGCTGGGCTTTTTGAATGGAGCATAGTCCATTCCGACGTGGTGCCGGTGGTGGGACTTGAACCCACACGGTGTTGCCACCAACGGATTTTGAGTCGTACTTTTGAAAGGGCAAACAAGGTTAAAATACGTCCTTATAGACCTTTTAAAGTGCGTATAAAAGCGCATTGTGCCGCGCTTTTTCCACGTTGGTCTGTCAAATCCATAGCAGCGTCCAACAACCTAAAGGCATGGTTCAATTTTAACCATTATAACGCATTTTGAAGCAAAATAACAGACGCATTTACCACTTTCGGTTGACAAATTTTAATAGTTCAAAAATGGGGGAAGTGTATGGTCTCATGAGAATGTTTTTAAAATATTCCCCTCCCGAACACACCCCGAAACAAGCCCGTAAAAAGATACAGGCGGAAAAGAGAATATAGAAAAATCAAGTGCAGTTCAAGTTTTGGACTGCACTTTTTGTATATACACAGAAATTAAAAGAAGGAGATGGAACGAGTGAAGCCATATGTAACGGAAGAACAAATCAGAGCGGCCAAGGCGGTGAACACGCTGGCTTTCCTGTTGCGTCATCAGCCTGAACGGTTCAAACATGTAGGGCGTACAGAGTATGCGCACTGCGGCCATGACAGCTTGAAGGTAAGCAGCAATGGAAAATGGAATTGGCACAGCAAGGGCGTAGGAGGGACAACAGCGGTGCAGTACCTCATAAAAGTAGAGGGGTATGATTTTGTCCGTGCGGTGCAGATCGTCTGTGCGGATGCGCCTTTTCTTTCCTCTCCGCCTGTAATCAAGGAAAAGAACAGCGGGTTTGCACTACCGCCGCGCGGTGATAATTTCAAAGCATACCAATACCTGGCGGGGCGCGGCATCTGTGATGAAGTCCTTGCATTCTGCTTTCATACAGGCCGCGTCTATGGCACAAACCGCAAGACAGCAGAACGGGAATACACGAACTGTGTTTTTGTGGGCTTTGACGAATCGGGAAATCCGGCCCATGCGGGGCTGCGGGGAACACAGGGATTTTTTCGCGGAAATGTAACAGGCAGCGACAAACGCCATCCGTTCTGCATTCCGGCAGAAAAAGAAGGGGCAAGTACGCTTGAGCTGTATGAATCCCCAATCGACGCAATGTCAGATGCGTCTTTACGCATCCGGCGCGGAGAAGCCTGGCGGGAGCAGCACTATCTGTCTCTGGACGGCCTTTCGATGCTGCCCATTGAGACCTTTTTGAAATCGCATTCCGGCGTGACACATCTGAGGATATGTACGGACAACGATAAAGCGGGGCGGGAACATGCCGCCCGGTTGGAAGAAGAATATGCCGCGCGGGGATATTGGGTGGAAAGCTGTATCCCGCATGGCGTGAAGGACTATAACGAGCTTCTGCAAAAGGAGCTGGCGCGGGAAAGGGGGACAGAGCGGTGAACGTTTTGAATTGGCTGCTGGTTGCGGCCGGCCTGTTTATGGCCTTCATAGGATATGCCTGCATCGTTGTGGGAGCAAGAAGTGAAAGAGACTGGGAGGAACGGAAATGAAAACCATTGCAATTTCAAACCAAAAGGGCGGCGTGGGAAAAACAACAACAGCGGTATCCCTCAGCGTGGCGCTGGCCCGGCAGGGTAAGCGCGTGCTGCTGATCGACGCGGATTCACAGGCGGACGCCACAAAATATCTCGGTGTGGAGAATCCAGACGAGTTACAAAACACCTTGTCTGCAGCGATGCACTGTATCATCAATGATCTACCATATAAAACAGGTGGATACATACAGAGCCATCCGGAAGGGCTTGATTTCGTTCCCTCCAGCATCGACCTGTCCAGCGTAGAAGTGGAACTCGTGAACGCGATGAGCCGGGAACGCATTCTGAAAACCTTTCTGGATGATGTTCGTGGAAAGTATGACTATGTGCTGATCGACTGCCCGCCGTCGCTGGGTATGATGCCTGTCAATGCGTTATCGGCAGCCGACAGCGTGCTGATCCCGGTGCAGGCGCAATACTTTTCCATGCGCGGCCTGCTTCAGCTCATACGCACCATCGACAAGGTGCAGCGGCGGCAAAACCCGCGTCTGAAAATAGAGGGTATCGTTTTGACTTTGGTAGACAACCGCACGAACCTTTCCCGTGATGTGAGCGCCATGCTGCGCGACGCATACGGAGCGAATGTGCATATTTTTAAGACAGAGATTCCCATGTGCGTCCGGGCGGCGGAAAGCCCATCCTTTGG
>ERZ827168.5368-NODE-5368-length-10764-cov-23.239985_pt1 | contig 10764 bp, 9 predicted proteins | sample MGYA00519868_ERZ827168 | MGnify/ENA primary metagenome ERZ827168 (study PRJEB31778, sample SAMEA3449271) | human gut metagenome | biome: human gut; feature: human-associated habitat; material: faeces | place: United Kingdom | collected 2010/2012 ...
CGACCTTTGATTGCAGCCATAGGTCGGATTCACTTTTTTATGAGCAACCAGCTAACCTCCGGCGGCTCTTTTCGTTTTCCCGGGTTATTCCTTGTCCTCGAGATAGCTGCGCACCAGCTCCTGCAGCAGCTCATCGCGGTCGATGCGGCAGATGAGCGAGCGGGCGTTGTTGTAGTTGGTGATATACGTGGGGTCCTCGGAGAGGATGTACCCCACGAGCTGATTGATGGGGTTGTAGCCCTTGAGCATCAGCGAGTCGTATACCGAGGAGAGGATCTCCCGAATCTGTGCGCGATTGGATACCGTGGCGAACGGCTTGGTGGCGTCACCCATGTCCGCAACCCCCTTCAGTCAAAAATTTCTTTCTGTTATTACCATACCACAGCGGCGGGCGAGTTTCAAGGAAAATCTTACCGGATGACAGCGCCGAAGCTCTCGCGCAGCGCGTCGAGCACCGCGCGGACGGCTTCCTCGGCGTGATCGTCGGTGAGCGTACCGTCGTCCGAGCGGAGCGTCAGCGAGAAGGCAACGCTCTTCTTCCCTTCCGGGATACCGACGCCGGTGTAGACGTCGAAGAGCTTCACGCCGCGCAGGACGTTCTTTTCCGCCTTGCAGATGCATTCGGTCAGCTCGCCGACGGGGACGGCGGCGTCGCACACGACGGCGATGTCGCGCGTGATGGCCGGGAAGCGCGGCAGCGGCGTATAGACCGGCTCCGCACCCTCGAGATCGTGCAGCAGCACGACGTCGATCTCGGCGCAGTACGTCGCGCCGTCGAGCCCGTAGGCAGCGCACACGTCGGGGTGGATCTGGCCGAGGGTGCCGAGGCGCGTATCGCCCGCCCACACCGCGGCGCAGCGGCCGGGGTGGAACGCGGCGGTCTCCGTGTCGGCAGTGAAGCGCACGTCCGGCGTGCGGGCGGCGCACAGCAGCGCCTCCACCGCGCCCTTGAGCGCGAAGAAGTCCACATCGCCGCCGTAAGCGCCGAGCGTGAGCACGGTGCGCTCGTCAGCCAGCACCTTGCCGGGCTGCTTCTTGTACACGGTCGCCATTTCATAGAGCTTTGCTTCCATGTTGCGGCGGCTGAGGTTCGTGGACAGCACGCCGAGCATGGAGGGCAGCGCCGTCGTGCGCATGACGCTCGTATCCTCGCCGAGCGGGTTGAGGATGCGGTAGTTATCGCGCAGCGGGGAGTCGGCGGGTACCTTGATCTTATCGAGGCTCGACGGGCTGACGAACGAATACGTCACGACCTCGGTATAGCCCATGGCGCGGCAGGCCGTGCCGAGCTTTCGGACAAAGAGCGTCTTTTCGCTGTAGCCGCCCTGCGTGGCTGCGCCGCGGATGTCAGTGGCTTCGATCTTATCGTAGCCCCAGAAGCGGGCGCACTCCTCGGCGATGTCGGCGAGCATGGTGCAGTCGCCGCGCCAGGAGGGGACGGTGAGCGTATTGCCGTTGAGCTCAAAGCCGAGCGAGGTGAGCGTATCGGTCATGAACTCGCGCGGGATATCAGCGCCGAGCAGGGCGTTGATGCGCTTGTCGTCCAGCTCGATGAACGTCGTTTCCGGCTCTTTGGCGAGCACGTCGATTGTGCCGTCGAACACCTCGCCCGCGCCGAGCATTTCTACGAGCTCGCACGCGCGGTCGACCGCCGGAACGGTGGCGAACAGGTCGAGGCCCTTTTCAAACCGGCCGGAGGCGTCCGTGCGCATGCCGAGGGCGATGGCCGTTTTGCGGATGGAGTGGCCGAGGAAGTTGGCGCTCTCGAACACGATGGTCGTCGTTTCGTCGGTGATCTCGCTGTTCGCGCCGCCCATCACGCCCGCGAGCGCGACGGGGCCCTCGGGGTCGGCAATGACGAGCATGCCGGGCGTGAGAGCGTGGTCGTTGCCGTCGAGCGTCCGGAGGGATTCGCCCTCTTCGGCGCGGCGGACGATGATCTTGCCGTCGTGCAGGCAGGCGTAGTCGAACGCGTGCATCGGCTGGCCGTACTCGAGCATGACGTAGTTCGTGATATCGACGATGTTGTTGATCGGGCGCACGCCGGACGCGCGCAGACGGCGGCGCATCCACTTCGGCGACGGGGCGATCTTGATATTTTTCACCATGCGCGCGGTGTAGCGCGGGCAGAGCTCCGCGTCCTTGATCTCCACGGAGAGTTTTTCATGGATATCGCCGTGGCCGGCGGTCACCGTGGGCTCGGCAAACGTCAGGGGCGTGTGGAACGTGCAGGCGCTCTCGCGGGCGAGACCGCGCACGGAAAGACAGTCGGGGCGGTTGTTCGTGATCTCAAACTCCACGACGCTGTCGTTGAGACCGCAGACCTCGCGGATATCGTCGCCGGGGAGGCAGTCCTCTTCGAGGATGAAAATGCCGTCCTCGATCGCGTAAGGGAAGTCGCGCTGCTCAAGCCCCAGCTCGCCGAGCGAGCAGAGCATGCCCTCGCTGAGCTCGCCGCGCAGCTTGCCGGTGCGGATCTCCTTGCCGCCGGGCAGCGTGCTGCCGTCGAGCGCGACGGGGACGAGATCGCCGATGTTGACGTTCTGCGCGCCGGTGACGATCTGGAGCTCGCGCTCGCCGCCGACGTCGATCTTGCAGACCCACATGTGGTCGGAGTTCGTGTGGCGCTCCATGGAGATCACACGCCCGACGACAACGCGGGAGATTTCGCTGCCGGTGACCTCCCAGCCCTCTACCTTGGAGCCGGACATGGTCATCGCGTCGCAGTATTCCTTATCGGGGGCGCCGATGGTCGTATATTCCCCCAGCCATTCTCTCGAAAGTTTCATGTCGCTACCTCCTTAAAACTGGGACAGGAACCGGGTGTCGTTTTCGTACAGCAGGCGCATGTCGCTGATCTGGAAGCGGCGCATGACGAGACGCTCGAGACCGACGCCGAACGCGAAGCCGGAGTAGACCGTCGGGTCGATGCCGCTCATTTCGAGCACGCGCGGGTGCACCATGCCGGCGCCGAGCAGCTCGATCCAGCCCTCGCCCTTGCACACGCGGCAGCCCTTGCCGTGGCACTCAAAGCACTGCACGTCCATCTCGCAGCTCGGCTCGGTGAACGGGAAGTGGTGCGGGCGGAAGCGGGTCACGGTATCGGGACCGTAGAGCTTTTTCATCAGGGTGTTGAGCGTGCCCTTGAGATCGCCCATCGTGATGCCCTTGTCGATGACAAGGCCCTCGATCTGGTGGAACATCGGGGAATGGGTCGCGTCGATCTCGTCCTTGCGGTACACGCGGCCCGGGGACAGAATGCGGATCGGCGGGCGGGAGCTCTCCATCACGCGCACCTGCACCGGGGAGGTCTGGCAGCGGAGATGAACCTGCTCGTCCTCGGTGATATAGAACGTGTCCGTCCACTCGCGGACGGTGTGGTTCTCGGGGATGTTCAGACGGTCAAAGTCGTAGTTGGAAAGCTCGATCTCCGGGCCGTCCACGATGGAAAAGCCCATGCCGATGAATATATCAACGACTTCGTCGAGCACGGTGTTCATAACGTGCTTCTTGCCGAGAGAGATCTCCTTGCCGGGCATCGTCACGTCGAGCGTTTCGGCGCGGAGCTTTGCCTCCTGCAGACGCGCGGCAAGCGCGCTCTTGCGGCTTTCGATCTCGTTTTCCAGCTCGCTGCGGACCTCGTTCGCAAGCTGGCCGATCACGGGACGCTCCTCGGCGGAGAGCTTGCCCATCTGTTTCAGAATGGCGGTCAGCTCACCCTTTTTGCCGAGATACCGGACGCGCAGCGCTTCGAGCGAGTCCATATCCACGGCTTCTTCGATCGCCTGGCGGGACGCTTCCCGCAGGCTTTCCAGCATTTTCTTCATGGCTTCCTCCTGTATTGATGAATACTTAAAAACAAAAAATAAAAGCCTCTCATCCCACAAAAGGGACGAAAGGCATGCTTCCGCGGTACCACCCACATTCGGAGCTTTTGAAAAACTCCGCTCTCTCGCGCTGTAACGGGCGCGGCCCGCCGGGGATTGGCCGGCGCTCACGGGCGAACTATACGGAGCCTTTTCCGCGGGGCGCTCTCAGCCGGCGACGCCCTTCTCTGCTGCGGCGGTATTCCGTCATATTCCCGATCAACGCGAAATAACATACTCTTTATATCATAGTGCGCGCCGGTTCGCAAGAATAAATTTGACGAATGGCGCGCGGGAATCTATAATGTATTTTGGAATTTTATCGGAGAGGGTGAAAGCCGTGGACGGGAATATGCCGGAGACCGTGCGCGTATACTGGGATCGCGGCGGCGTGTCCGTGCCGCGGCGCCGAGCCGAAACGCACAAGGGCGATTACGGAAAGCTCCTCATCGTCGGCGGAAGCGTCGGGTATACCGGCGCGCCGAATCTCTGCGCGCGCTCGGCGGTGCGCTCGGGCGCAGGGCTCGTATATCTCGGCGTGCCGGAAGCGATCTGGAACGTGTGCGCCGTGAAAAACGACGAGGCCATGCCGTTTCCTCTTCCGTGCGATGCTTCCGGAAAGCTCACCGCGGACGCGCTCTCTCCGCTGCGGGAGTATTATGACCGCTGCGGCGTGCTCGCGCTCGGCCCCGGTCTCGGCCGGAGCGAGGGGACGGCGGCTCTCGCCGCCGCGCTCATCCGAAAGTTTCCCGGAAAGATTGTCCTCGATGCGGACGCGCTCTGGGCGGCATCCCTTGTACCGGACATCCTGCGCGAGGCGAAGAGCGAGATCGTTATCACGCCGCACGAGGGGGAGTTTCTCCGTCTCGGCGGCTCGCTGGAAAACGGGCGCGAGCGCGGCGCGTGGGAGTTTGCGCGGCGGTACGGCTGCATCACGGTACTCAAGGGCCACCGCACGATCATCGCGCACCCTGCCGGGCGGATGTACGTCATTGAGGCGGGCAATCCCGGCATGGCGAAGGGCGGCAGCGGCGACGTGCTGACCGGCGTCACGGCGGCGCTGCTCGGGCAGATGGAGACGGAGAGGGCGGCCGTCACCGCGTGCGCCGTCCATGCCGGGGCGGGCGACGTGTGCGCGCAAAAGCTCGGCGAATACGGCATGACGCCCTCGGACATCATCGAAGAACTGCCGTATATTTTCAAAACGATCACGGAGTAAAGATCATGAAGCGGACGATTTTGTTCGCACTGATGATACCCCTGCTGCTCACCGGCTGCGGTGCGCGGCGGGACGCGGAGAACTGGAAAGCGTTTGCCGAGACGGTCGAGACCGCGGAGCGGATATCGTTCCACGCGGAGATCACCGCGCACTGGGAGGACAGCTCCGCCTCGTTCGGCGCGGACGTCGCGCGTGCGGGCGGCGAAACGCACATCACGCTCACCGCGCCGGAGACCGTTTCCGGCATCACCGTCCGCGCGAAGGACGGCGAGACGGCGGTGGAGTTTGACGGCGTGATCCTCTCGCTCGACGCCGGGCGGAGCGAAACGCTCTCTCCCTGCGGCGCGCCGCAGCGCATGCTCGCCGCGCTCACGCAGGGCACGATGGAATACTGCGTCTCGTCCTCGGCAGCCTTCACCGGCCCGGACGGCGAGAGCGCAACGCTCTGGCGGGACGAAACCGGCGCGCTCACCGGCGCGGAGATCGCCCGCGACGGGCGGAAGATCCTGACGCTGGAGATCACGGATTGGGTCATGGAGTAAGGCTCCCTTGTGTAAAGGGAGCTGGCAGCCGGCAGGCTGACTGAGGGATTGTCCTTTTCGGCTTTCTGAAAATCCGACAACCCCTCCGGCAAAACAGAAAGTTTTGCCACCTCCCCTTACACAGGGGAGGCTTCAAGCGGAAAGGAGCATCCTTTTATGGATACACGAAAGACAAGGACATGGGCGGAGGTTTCGCTCGGCGCGCTGCGGCACAATGTGGAGGAAATGCAGCGCGCCCTGCCGGACGGCTGCGGGCTGCTCGGCGTCGTAAAGGCGGATGCCTACGGCCACGGCGCTTCCGAGATCGCCGCGGCGCTGCGTGAGTGCGGCTGCCGGTATCTCGCCGTCGCCTGCCCGCAGGAGGCGCTTGCTCTCCGTCAAGCCGGAGAGACAATGCCCATTCTGATCCTCGGCGCGGTGGACGCGGCGTTCGCGTCCGACATGGCGGCGAACGACATCACGCTCTCCGTGGAATGCGCCGAAAAGGGCCGCGCCCTCTCCGCGGCGCTGCGCGGCGGCGAGCGGCTCCGGATCCACCTGAAGCTCGACACCGGCATGGGGCGTCTCGGCTTTCGTGTGCAGGACGAGACCGCGCTGCGTGAGGCCGCCGCGGTAGCACAGCTGCCGAATCTGGACGCCGAGGGGGTTTTCACCCACTTCTCCGTTTCCGACACGCCCGGCGAGGAGGAATATACCGCCGCGCAGCTCGCGCTGTTTCTCTCCGCGGTCGAAAAGCTGGAAGCCATGACCGGCCGCCGGTTCCCGCTGCGCCACTGCGCCAACTCCGGCGCGGTGCTTTCGTGGCGCGATAAGGGCGCGGCGCTCGATCTCGTCCGCCCCGGCCTTCTCACCTACGGCGTTTATCCGGACAGCGAGCGCGGCGGGCTTTCGCTCACGCCGGTCATGGCGCTCAAAAGCCGCGTGAGCGCGATCACGCATCACAAGAAGGGCGACTCAATCAGCTACGGCCGCACATGGACGGCGGAGCGCGACTGCACGCTCGCGGTACTCCCCGTCGGGTACGCGGACGGTTTGCAGCGCTGCCTTTCCGGAAAGCTTGAGGTGCTGCTGCGCGGAAAGCGTGTAAAGCAGGTCGGGCGTATCTGCATGGACATGTGCATGCTGGATGTGACCGATATCCCGGACGCCGCCGTGGGCGACGTTGTCACGGTGTTCGGCTGCGGGGACGACGGCGCGCCGACGGTCGCGGAGCTTGCCGCGCTCGCCGGGACGATCCCCTATGAGCTGCTCTGCGGCGTATCGCTGCGCGTGCCGCGTATTTATACGGAGAACTGAACCGTTCCATAGGCAAATCTGTGAAGAGTGCCCCAAAACGGAGCGCGGAAAGAGAGCTGTGACATGAGCAACTTTACATTTGACGAGATCAACCTGATGTGCATCTACAATACCGGCAGCCGCACCGGCCTGATGTAGAAGCTGACAGACATGCGCAGACATCTGGAACCAGGCGAAACCGAACTGCTGGAACTGACAGACAGTGCCCTGCACAAGTTGGGCCGCATCACCGATGAACAGTTTGCGGAATTGGCGCTGGTACCGGACTTCGACACAGACGAACAAGGAAGATGCGCCGGCGGGAGCGGCTTTCGGGCCGCTCTCGTTTTGCCTCTGTGATTCCATTTTCCAAAATCAAAAAAATATTGATTTGGGAAAATAGAGCAAGGATGATGGCCATTCGCTTTACCGCGCAGCACTCCACTTCTATTGAATAAAGTGCGTGTACCCGCAAAATTTTCAATAGTGTCGGAAAAAGTGTCAATTATCAAACAAAATTCCGTTGAAAAAATGTCAGAGCGGAAGTATAATATCCTTGAAAAATGCACAGACCGACCACGGAGGTACTGATGATGCTGAAAAGGAAAATTGAAAAGGATATTATGCACTGGATCGATAGCAGCGACAAGGCTCTGCTGATATATGGTGTCCGTCAGGCGGGAAAAACATTTATCGTCCGCGAGTGCCTAAAGGCGGCAGGCTGCGAGTACATCGAGTTCAATCTGATACGGCAGCCGGAAATCGTTGGTATTCTGGACGGGGCAACGAGCGTAAACGATCTGATTCTGAAGCTATCCCTGTACAGCGATAAGAAAATTGTTCCCGGTAAGACCTTCTTTTTCTTTGATGAAATCCAGAAATATAAGGAGATCGTCACGAAGATAAAGTTTCTTGTGGATGATAAGCGATTCCGGTATATTCTGTCCGGTTCGCTGCTGGGTGTGGAGATCGTGAATTTGAAGTCTGCGCCGGTCGGCTATCTGCAGACGCTCAATATGTACCCGCTGGATTTTGAAGAGTTCCTGCAAATCTTCAACGTAGGTCAGCCTGTGTTGAATATGCTGCGGAAAGCGTTTGCTTCTAGAACGCCCGTAGATGAAGTAATCCACGGTAAAATCATGGAGATGTTCAATCTCTATCTGATCATCGGCGGTATGCCTGCTGCGGCGGAAAAGTACCGGACAACCGGCAATATCGATGATGTAATGGACGAGCACCGAGCCATCCTTGAGCAGTATAAGCTGGATTTTACGCAGTATGAGGAGGAAAACCGCAAGCTGATTATCACGCACATTTATGAACTTATCCCGGCAGAGCTGAACGAGAAGAACAAGCGGTTTATGCTTGCGGACATTAAGAAAGGTCTGCGCTATGATCGGGTTGAGGATAGCTTCACTTGGCTTTGGAAGGCCGGCGTTGCTTTGGGCGTGTTTAACACGACAGAGCCTACTGTACCTCTCATGCTGAACGAAAAGAGCACACTGTTCAAGCTGTTCCTGTCAGATGTGGGACTGCTTACCACCATGTACGGAAAAGCCTGCAAGTTGAAGATCGTCAGCAAGGAAAAGGATGTCAACAAAGGTGCAGTCTATGAAAATGTAGTGGCGCAGGAGCTTCATGCTCACGGCTATTCTCTGTACTATTACAACAGCAAGAAAAAGGGCGAGCTTGATTTTGTAGTTGAGCACGCCGGACGAGTACTTCCCATTGAAGTGAAGAGTGGAAAGGACTATGAAAAGCACTCAGCGCTGGACAATGTGCTGGCTGTTGCGGAATACGGGATCGAGGAAGCCTATGTCTTCACAAACGATAACGTAAAGGTAGATGGAAAGCTGACTTATTTCCCTATCTATATGGCCATGTTCCTGCAAGACGATCCGATAGATTTTATCGATATTTCCGTGGACAAATTCAAGCTGTGAACCATTAGAATATCTATCATATAAAGAACGCGTCCCGTTTCCTGCATAGGATTCAGGGCGCTTTCAGATGCCGCTCCTTTACATAGAGCGCCCAATTCCGGGTGCTCTAATTTTTTACCCGAAGGAGGTAGCCCTATGCCGAGTAAATATCAGGAATACAGGCAGATGGAAGACACAGCGGAGCGGCGGTTCACAAGCAGCTATAAAAGCTGGACGCAGTTCCTGCGCACAGCCGCACGGCTCTACAAGTATCCCTATAACGAACAGGTTATGCCAAGACCCGAGATATCTACACCGGCTACCGCAAGGCCGGGTATTCCAAGAAATACTACGATTCGCATGAGAGCGACATCATCATCCACAAGGCCGCGAAGAAAGCGTTTGATGATCTTGCGCTGAAAACGCTGCCCACCGTCAAGAGCCTGCAAGCGGAGTATTCTGATCTGCTTGTGCAGAAGAAACTCGATTATGCGGGGCTTGCCAAGGCGCGGGACGAGGCAAAGCAGCTCCAGATTTATAAGGCCAACACCGAAATACTCCTGCGCACGGATGCCGAGGAACAGCGGCAGACAAGAGCGCGTCAGCAGGAAAAATAGCTCTGCTTTGCAGGGCGCAGCCGAACGGAAACCGTTCGATCGATCAGGGGTTTGGGGAGCCTCGCCCCAACAAGCAGCAGGGAGATTTCCGGTGACGGAAATCTCCCTGTTCATCAAGTTTGTATAAACGCAGGCATTGCTTGCCAAGTGTAAACTCAGCTGCCCTGCCGCTCTTGCTCACGGTGTTTCTGAAAATGCAGTTCACATGTAGCAGAGAGAAATGTTGACATTTCAACATCTACGTGATAAGATTCGCATGTTGAAACTTCAACATTCTTGGAGATGGGAGGTAACCATGCAGGAAAGATTTGAGACATTTACAGTTTTAATCAACCGAATCAGCCGTGATATCCGAAGGATAAAAAATCAGGAGATGGCCGCATATCATCTGAGAAGCGTCCATGTATCCTGCCTGTACTACATATATTCGCTGAACGGCGTGACCTCGGCAGAGCTGTGTGAGCATTGCGAGGAGGACAAGGCGACCATTTCCCGTGCGTTGGAGTATCTGGAAAGCAACGGATTTATCGTCCGGAATTCCGGGTGGGCTAAACGGTACAGAAGCCCTCTGCTCTTGACTGAAAAAGGTCAAGAGGCCGGCAAACGGATTGCGGAGAAAATCAGCGCCGTCCTTGATACGGTCAGCCGTACCCTTACGGAGGACGAACGAGCGACATTTTACCGCACCCTTTCTGCCATCAGCAGAAGCCTTGAGGCTATCGCTCAGAATAGCGAAGAATAGGAGATTGACGAAATTGAAAACAAGGATTATTGTTGATTCCACTGCGGACTTAGTTCCTGAGATCAAAGCACGGGTATCTATGGTTCCCCTCACCGTTCATTTCGGGCAGGAGGAATACATTGATGGCGTGACCATCGACAATAGAACATTTTATGAAAAGCTCATCGAGAGCGATGTGCTGCCCACCACCAGTCAGGCAACGCCGGACGCCTTTATAAAGGAATTTGAAAAGGTCAGGCAGGCGGAGGAAGCCGCCGTTGTTATTACCCTTGCATCCAAATTTTCCGGCACATATCAAAGCGCCATGATCGCGGCGGCGGATTATGAAAACATTTATGTTGTAGATGGTACCAGCGCAGCGATGGGAACAGGGATTCTGGTGGAGCTTGCGTTCCGCCTTTTGGATGCAGGAATGACCGCAGAGGAAACTGCGCAGGTACTGGAGGAAGAGAAGAAAAAAATCGTTGTTGTGGCGCTGGTAGATACCCTCGAATACCTCAAGCGGGGCGGCCGCATTTCAAAGACAGCCGCATTCGCCGGAGGGGTACTGAATATCAAGCCCGTGCTTTCCGTTATTGACG
>ERZ827168.5371-NODE-5371-length-10761-cov-11.216514_pt1 | contig 10761 bp, 9 predicted proteins | sample MGYA00519868_ERZ827168 | MGnify/ENA primary metagenome ERZ827168 (study PRJEB31778, sample SAMEA3449271) | human gut metagenome | biome: human gut; feature: human-associated habitat; material: faeces | place: United Kingdom | collected 2010/2012 ...
GTTACTGGAGTCCGGACGCCGTGTCGAGGATCAACCGGAAGCTGCTGAAAAACGCGGGCATCGAGGAGCATGTGCGCTTCCACGACCTCAGACACACATTCGCCACGATGGCGATCTCCAGCGGCGTGGATGTAAAGACCCTGTCCAGCATGCTGGGCCACTACAGCGCGGGCTTCACTCTGGACACCTATACGCACATCACCAACGATATGCAGCGAGGCGCGGCAGAGAAGATCGGCGGCTTTATGGAATCGGCCACGGCAGCCAACGCCCCGGAGCCTCCCGACCCGCCGGAGGAGAACCGGTGCAAGGTGATACCGTTCGAAAGGGTGGGGTAAGTAATGTAAAACAGCCACAGATAGAAGCGACTCTATCTGTGGCTGTTCACACTATTGCATATCAAGATTAATAGAATCTGTTTCTCTGTTCTTGATGTATCTGGTCTTCTTTGTAGGCGGCCATGATTCGCTGATATTCCTTCGGGTTATCATTTTCGCAGTCCAGTGTAACAATTCGGTCAACGTACGGCTTTAATGGTTCAGGGCTGTACCAAGGCTCTTTTATTGTGAGATAAATGATTTTTTTCGTCTTCTGCCGTTCTGCCATTTCATGTAGCATTTGAATCTCTTCTGGATTTTTCGTAACACTTTGCATCGGCCATACAATCATGAAGTCAAACGCATAATTGTCGTATTTATTGCTACTGCTCCTGGTGGATAGATTGTCGAAATAGATAGTAAGGTTCGACAATTGCATGGACTGTCCATACTTTTTAGGAACTTTTACTTTGGAAAGACCTGCCCAACGGAAGAAATCCTCCATCCCATCCTTTGTGGTATGAATAAGAAAGATTAGACCTTTAGACCTCCCTCGAACATTCAGTGCTTTTAGAAGTGTCCGGTGTTTTTCTTCGTCGGCTATGCCGCAGATCAATAGCGTTTTCTCTGTCTCATTATTTAGGAAGCTTGCAATTTGCTTATAGGCGTTTTCTACATCAGACATGAAAATCCTCCTGATAAAACACTATCACAATGTGATTGGTTGGTAATTTTTTTAGCTGTACCTGACAATACAAAAACTACTATAAACCATTATAGGCGCTAAAAAGGAAAAACTCAAGTTTCCGTCGTGTCTGTGGCGAAATACCCGAGTTACACCCGTTAGGGATGGGTTAGGGATTTTGCGGTTTTCGGCGTTCCTCCGTACCGAGGTTGCAACCGCCATTTTACCGCTCTGACCACAATTGGGATGTGGTCAAGCACGCTTCAAAAATTGAACTAATAACGCAGAAAAACCGCCTAAAAAGGCGGTTTTTCTGGGAAAGGTGGTCCGAGTGACAGGATTCGAACCTGCGGCATCCTGCTCCCAAAGCAGGCGCGCTACCAACTGCGCTACACCCGGTTATTGAGTTTTTTATCCGGCTGGTCGTATTCTCCCAAACCAGGCGCGCTACCAACTGCGCTACACCCGGATATGCGCGTGAGTGCGGATAAGCACCCTGCTATTATAGCGAAAGCGGCGGGGGAGTGCAAGCATTTTCTGATATTAAAGAAAAATTAAGGCTTTCCCCCTTTTCCTTTTAAGGCTGCGGTGGTAGAGTAAGCTCAGGAAAGCCCGAGAGGCGGCGCCGCGTCGGGCAGGGAGGGAAGGAAAGCAATGCACAACATTTTAGTCTGCGACGACGACCGCGATATTGTCGCCGCGCTGAAGATTTATTTATCCGGCGGAGAGTACCGCGTCTTTGAAGCCTACAACGGCGCGGAGGCGGTCGAGGCCGTGCGGAAGAATGACATCCACCTTGTCCTCATGGACATCATGATGCCGGAGCTGGACGGCATCGCCGCGACGGCGGCGATCCGGCGCGAGAGCAACGCGCCCATCATCCTGCTCACGGCGAAGAGCGAGAGCAGCGACAAGGTGCTCGGGCTGAACGTCGGCGCGGACGATTACATCACCAAGCCCTTTGACCCCGTGGAGGTGCTGGCCCGCGTGAAATCACAGCTTCGGCGCTATACGCTGCTCGGCGCGAAGCCGGAGACCGCGCCGGAGCGCGGCATCTACACCGTCGGCGGCGTGACGCTCAACGAGGACGCCAAGAGCGTGACGGTGGACGGCGAGAGCGTTTCGCTGACGCCGCTGGAATTCAACATCCTGCAGCTCCTTATCCGGTCGCCCGGACGCATCTATTCGAGCAGCCAGATCTACGAGCTGGTGTGGAACGAAAATTCCCTCGGCGCCGAAACGAGCGTGGCGGTACACATCCGTCACCTGCGTCAGAAGATCGAGATCAACCCCTCCGAGCCGCGCTACCTGAAGGTCGTGTGGGGCCTGGGGTATAAAATGGAGGACCTTCGACATGAAAAGGAATGATTGGGCGGGCGGCTTCTGGGCCAAGGCGGCAGCCTTTCTGCTCGCCGTAGTGCTCGTGCCGGTGACGCTGGTGTACGGCGCGGCCTTTGCCCTGTCCTACGGCGGCGAGCTGCGCGGAGGCTTTTATGAAAGCAGCATCTGCTCGAGCGCGGTCTACCGCGAAATGAGCCATGTTTACGACAGCTACCACTATTATGCAGAGAACGGGCAGACGGAGGTGCTGGCGAAGTATGACGACTGGTATCCCGCCGACGACCGCTCCACGAATGTCCGTTTTTCGATCGAGGACGAGGCGGGCACCATCCTCTTCGATAACCACCGCACAGGCGACGTTCCCGTGACGGGCTGGTGGGGTGAGATGGCGCAGGACGGCGTTGTGTTCCGCAGCTACATCGCCGCGGACTATCCCGCGCAGGACAACGTCTACCGGGCGCGGGACTTCTACTACACAATGACACGCCTTGCGCCGCACGCAGCGGCGGTCGTGATCGCCTGCGCAGCCGCGGAGCTGTTCCTCTTCATCTTCCTCGCCCGTGCCGCGGGCCGCAGGCCGGGGCGCGAGGAGGCGGTTGCGGGCTGGCAGGAGAAGCTCCCCTTTGATCTCTATGCACTGCTCCTTCTCGGCGGAGGCGGTGTGCTCGTTGTCGCCGCGGTGGAGAGCGCGGAGCAGAGGCTTGACCGCTTTGATCCGATCGCGCTCGCCCTTCTGCTTGCCTTTGCTGCGCTCGCCTATGCGCTTTTCCTTGCGTTCTGGACGACGCTCTGTGCCCGCGTGAAGCTGGGGAGATGGTGGGAGAACACCGTCTGCTGTTGGCTCCTCCGGCTCTGCCGACGGGTTTTGAGGTGGTGCTGGCGCGTGCTCTGCCGCGCGTGGGGAGCGCTGGCCGGCTTCGTGCGCGGCATTCCGCTCGTGTGGCGCACGGCGGTGGGCTGCTGCGCGGTGAGCGTGCTGCTCATCGCCTTTGAGAGCAACCACGCGGCGGGGCCGCTGCTACTGACGCTGCTCGTCCTCTCCGTCGCCGCCTGTCTCTTTTCCATGCAGCTGCGGCGGCTGCAGAAGGGCGGCGAAGCCCTCGCTGCGGGCGACCTCACCTCGCAGGTCGATACCTCGCATATGTACTTCGATCTCAAGCGCCACGGCGAAAACCTCAATGCCATCAGCCGCGGCATGAGCATCGCGGTGGAGCAGAGGCTCAAGAGCGAACGGCTCAAGACGGAGCTGATCACCAACGTATCGCACGACATCAAAACGCCGCTCACGAGCATTGTGAACTACGTCGATCTGCTTCAGCGCGAGCACACGCCGGAGCAGGAGAGGGAATACCTTGCCGTGCTCGACCGGCAGGCGCACAAGCTCAAGAAGCTGACGGTGGACCTGGTGGAAATGTCCAAGGCGTCGACGGGCAACATTCCCTGCCACATCGCGCGGCGGAGCGTGCGCGAGCTGATCGACCAGACGGTAGGCGAGTACGCCGAAAAGCTGTCCGCTGCGCGGCTCGAGCCGGTGGTGACGCTGCCGGACGAGGACCTTTACTGCCTGTGCGACGGCGCGCTGATGTGGCGCGTGCTGGACAATCTCCTCTCGAACGCCTGCAAGTATGCCTGCGCGGGCACGCGGCTCTACATCGCGGCGAGGCGCGAGGGTGAGACGGTGGCGTTCTCGTTCAAGAACATCTCGCGCGATGCGCTCAACATCGACCCCGACGAGCTTATGGAGCGCTTTGTGCGCGGGGACAGCTCGCGCACGACCGAGGGCAGCGGACTTGGGCTGAACATCGCCAAGAGCCTTGTCGAGCTGCAGAAGGGCACGTTCTCCATCGCCATCGACGGCGACCTGTTCAAGGTCGGCTTCGTCCTGCCGCGCACGGAGTAACAATTCGGCAATAAAGTCTTAAAAAACGCTTAAACAAAACCATAGGACCGATTAAAGACCGCCTGTTATGCTTGGTTCATCCCAAGTGAAAGGCGGTCTTTTCCCATGCTTGACACACTGATTCTGATTTTAACGCTGCTGCTGAAGGCGGCGAGCCTGTGGTTCCTTGCCGTGGCGCTCTTTGCGCTGCGAAAGCCGAAGCGCTATGCGGTGTGCGCGCCGCGCACGCGCTTTGCCTGCCTCGTTGCCGCGCGCAACGAGGAGGCTGTCATCGGCGCGCTCGTGGAGAGCCTGAAAAAGCAGGACTATCCCGATGCGCTCTACGATATTTTTGTGATCCCCAACAACTGCACGGATGACACCGAGTCGGAGGCCCTCTGCGCGGGTGCGAAGATCTTCCGCTGCTTTGAGCCGGTGCGCTGCAAGGGCGACGCGCTGCACGAGGCGGTCGCGTGGCTGCTGCCGCAGCGCTATGACGCCTTCTGCGTCTTTGACGCGGACAACATCGCGGACGAGCAGTTTCTCGCCCGCATGAACGACGCCTTCTGCGCGGGCGCGCAGGTGTGCAAGGGCGCGATGCGCGCGAAGAATCCCTACGACTCCTGGCTTTCCGGCTGCTATGGGCTGTACTTCACGCTCTTCGACACCTTCTTCTCCCGCGCCCGCATGAGCTGCGGCCTTTCCTCCAAGCTGGTCGGTACGGGCTTTGCCGTCCACCGCGCGGTGCTTGAGCGCTTCGGCGGCTGGAACACCTCGACCATCGCCGAGGACGCGGAGTTTGCCGCGCAGTGCGCGGCAAACGGCGTGCGCGTCTGCTTTGTCCCCGGCGCGCTGACCTACGACGAAGCGCCGAACGACTTCGCCGTATCGCTCCGCCAGCGCCGCCGCTGGTGCAGCGGCATCATGGACGTGGCGGTGAGGATGGACGCGCCGCTTGTCTCTGCGCTGCGGGGGAGTGCGCCCCTGCGCGCACTCGACGCGCTGCTGATCGTTAACGCGCCGTTTTTGCAGGCGCTGACGCTCCTGCCGCTCACGCTCACAATTCTCTCTTCGCTCGTGCAGGGGACGGCGGGGACTCTTGCGCTGACCGGCGCGGTCTCGCTGACCCTGAGCACGCTCGGCCTGATGGCGCTTGCCGCGCTGCTGGCCTACCTCGGCGGCTACCGCGACCGCCGCATCGTGCGGACGGTCGCGGGCTTCCCGCTCTTCATGGCGGCGTGGCTGCCGCTGCAGCTCGTTTCGCTCGTCAGCCGCACGCGGAGCTGGCAGCCCATCGCGCACACCCGCGCCGTCCGCGCGGAGAACCTGCGCGATGCAGGTTTCTTGACGACGATTTAACAAAAGTTCACAATTTATTCACGGCCTCCCATACGGATTTTTGTATAATATAATCCTATCATAAAGCAAAGAACGGTATGGGAGGTGCAGCATGAGAAAATATGTGCCGAGCTACAGCGGAACGCTGCGCAGCCATGGGCTGACGCTGCCGCACTGCATCAGCGAGTGCAGCGGCATCCGCATTTTCGGAAAGCGCATCAAGTCGATCGCCTTTTCCACGGACGCTGCCATCATCAAAAACATCAATGCCGACGCCATCATCGCGGTCTATCCTTTTACGCCGCAGGCGTCGATCTCGCAGGCGGTCATCAACGTGGCCGACGTGCCGGTGTTCGTCGGCGTGGGCGGCGGGTACACCAACGGCAGCCGCAGCGTGCGTCTTGCCATGCAGGCCGAGCATCAGGGCGCCTACGGCGTGGTCGTCAACGCGCCGATGCCGAACGAGGTCATCGCGGAGATCAAATCCGTGGTGGATATTCCGGTCATCGCGACGGTCGTGTCCGACCGGTCGGACATTAAGGGCCGCATCGAGGCGGGGACGGATATTTTCAACGTTTCCGGCGCGGCGGAGACCGCGAGCATCGTCCGCCACATCCGCGAGCAGTACCCGCACGCAGCCATCATCGCTACCGGCGGGCCGACGGAGGAGAGCATTTTAGAGACCATCCGCGCGGGCGCGAACGCCATCACCATCACGCCGCCGACCACCGGCGAGCTGTTCGCGGGCATCATGCACGACTACCGCGAGAAGAAGCTGTAAGAGTTTACATAACGTAAAAACACGCTCCCGCTGTCGGCGGGAGCGCGTTTTTGCATGGAATCACTTAGTTCGCCGCGTGCTCGATGGCGTCGGCTGCCTCGGCCGCGCCGCCGCAGCGGCGGAAGCCGTCGGCGAGCTTCTGCGCGTTTTCGCGGTAAGCGGGATCGGTGAGCGCGGCCTCGACCGCGCGGCGGATGCCGTCTGCGGAGGGGTCCGTGAGCGGAACGCCCGCGCCGAGCGCGGCGACGCGGTTCGCCACGCCGTGCTGCTCCGGCGTCTGCGGGTAGAGGACGAGCGGCAGACCGTGCCACAGCCCTTCGCTCGCGCTGTTCATGCCGCAGTGGGTGAGAAAGACGTCGGCGCAGTCGAGCACCGCCATCTGGTCCACGCTCGCGCGGACGGTGCAGCTTTCCGGAATGGGGCCGAGCGCCGCGAGGTCTGTCTGCGTGCCGGCGGAGAGCACGAGCTGAAAGCGCGGATCGCCGCCGAAGGCGGCAAGGCAGGCACGGTAGAAGGGGAGCGCGTCGTTGTTGACCGTGCCGAGCGAGATGTAGATGAGGGAGCGTCCCGGCAGCTTTTCAAAGGACGACTGCGCGGGGCGCAGGAGGGGACCGACGAAGTGGTATTTTTCCGAAAAGGTGTCGGCGCATGGCTGGAACTCCGGCGAGGTGTAGACGACAGTTTCCGTCTCGTTGTCGTTGGCGATGATGTCAAACACGCTCTTGACCGCGTAGCCCGCCGCGCGCAGGCGCTTGAGCTGGCGGTTGATCCTCGGCTGTGCGAGCAGGAATTGCAGGAAGCCCGCGCCGTTCTGCCCGATGACCTTGGCGCTGAAGCGGTTGAAGGCAAAGGTCGTGGTGGAGCTGACAAAGGGGATGCCGTGCTTTTTCGCGGCGAGCTTCGCCCAGAACGCCATCGAATCGCCCACGATGACGTCGGGGCGGTGGACGGTCAGCTCACGGCTGAGCCAGTCGTCGGCGGCGAGCGTGAGGTCGACGATGAGCCTGGTGGAAAAGGTGAGGTCGCTGCCCAGACGTGCGCCGTCGGCGGCGGTCATGCCGGGGCGCGCGGCCTCGGCGTCAAAGGGGACAAAGACCGCGCCTGCGGCCTCGACCTTCGCACGGAAGGCTTCGGTCGTGTAGTAGCGGACGGTGTGTCCGCGCGCGGTCAGCTCGCGCACGACGGCGAGCGTCGGGTTCGTGTGCCCGTGGGCGGGGATGCAGAAAAAGGCAATGTTCATTCCGCTTTCCCTCCGAAAATGAGATCAAACAGGCGGGCGAAGTCGGCCTTGGGCGGGATCGCCATGCCCTGCGCCTCGTCGGCGAGGAAAAGCAGCGTATCGCCGGGCTGAATGTGGAAAAGGTCGCGCGCCTCCTTGGGAATGACGATCTGACCCTTGGTGCCGACCGTTACGGTCCATGCGTGTCTGCCGTTCGGAGCGTTCATATTATTCACCTCAAAAGTATGATTTATTATACAAATCATACCACGGAGACGAAAAAAGGCAAGCCCCAAAATGCGGGCTTGCCGAACGGCGCCGGATGGGGTAAAATGTCGAAAAACGGTTGCCGCCCCGCGGGCGCGGCAGAACGGAGGAACGACCATGCCGCACATCCCGAGCGCTCCGACCGCGGAGCTTTCCATCCTGCCCTTTGCCGACGCCATGGCGCGCAGCGGACAGTCCGGCGGCTACGACGCGGAGAAATGGCTCTATGTGCCGGATTTTTACACGGAGTACCGATATCTTCTCGGCACGCGCGGGGAAAAGCCGCTCGTGTGCATCGGCATCAATCCCTCGACCGCCGAGCCGGATCGGCTCGACCCTACGCTTCAGTCGGTGGAGCGCGTGGCGAAAAACAACGGCTACGACAGCTTCCTCATGTTCAACGTCTACGCCCAGCGCGCGACGCGCCCGAACGACATGGAGCGCGTGTGCAACGAGGCGCTCCACCGCGCAAACATGGAGGCGTTCGACTACATCCTCTCGCTGTCCGAGCAGCCCGCCGTGTGGGCGGCGTGGGGGAACATCATCGAGCAGCGCGCGTATCTCAAGGACTGCCTTGCCGACATGATCGCCATCGGCGAGCGGCACGGCGCGCAGTGGTACACGGCGGGGCGGCGCTCGGTCAAGGGACACCCGCACCACCCGCTCTACCTCAAGGCGACCAGCCCGCTGGACGCGTTCGACATCCGCGCCTACTGTGCCGAATGCCTTTAGGCGAAAACGCAAAAAAATGTCCGTCCTCTCGGAGAACGGACATTTTTCTATGTACCGCGCGGCGGTCACTTTCTCCTTGCGATGAGCTTTACCACCAGCATGACCGCGCCGAAGAGCACGCCCGCGACCGCCCAGATGAACCAGCTGTATTTCGGCTGTCCGTTGCCCATGGGGCCGAAGGTGTAGAAGAGGTAAACGGCGGTGACGAGCAGCCAGTAGATGCCGCTGACCGCGCCGATGACGGGGCTCTTGGCCTTGTTCTCACGGGTGTAGTCCTCCTCCTCGAGCAGGGCCTGCATGGCGCTGTGGTTCACGCCGCCGAGCACGAAGGCGAAGCAGCCGACGCTGACGATGGCGAGCAGCAGGCAGACCGCGCCGATGTAGAAGAGGTCGGAGGTGGAGACGCACATGGCGGCGAAGAGCGGCACGGCGGCAAGAATGCACAGCACAGTGCCGGTGATATTCAGGCGGGCATAGGCGGGGGCGTACTCCTTCCGTCGCTCGCGCACCATGCCGGCGACGCCGTACTCCGTTTCAAACGGCTCCTTTTCCAGAAATTCATAGGGCTTGGCCTTGGCGGCGCAGGAGAGGAAGATGGCGACGCCGACGGCGACCATCACGAGCAGCACACACAGTCCCACGCCCGCGGCGGCGCGGCGCAGGGCGAGATATTCGGACGCCTCCGCCATCGTCACGCGGCGCAGGGGCGAGTCGCAGCCCTCGGGCGCGGGCTCCTCCTCGGAAAGCTCGTCCTTGAGCAGGAAGTCGGTCGTCACGCCGAACAGACGGCTCATCTGCACGACCTTATCCATATCGGGCACGGACTGCGCGCCCTCCCACTTGCTCACGGACTGGCGCGTGACGCCGAGCTGCTCCGCCAGCTCCTCCTGCGACCAGCCGGCCTTTTTGCGCAGGGCAGTGATCTTATCAGCCAATATCATAAGGGAAGTCCTCCGATTCCGGCGCGCACGGTGCCTGTTTGATGGGCAGAGCATACCGCTTTTTGCGGTTGCGGACAAGAAAGACGGGCAGGAAATTTGTCAATCGACGGTTGCGCGCAGGGCCGAAAACGGCTCTGCGCGCAGTTTTTTCAGAAATGGAAGCCCTTGGGCATCCATTTGCGGGACTTATAGTAAAGGAGAAAGGCGATGCTGGTGAGCACCCAGGAGATGGGGTAGATGACGGCAATGGTGAGGTTGGAGTTGTGCGAGAAGGCGTAGCCCCAGAGGTAGATGAGACGCACGATGCAGGTAAAGACCATCGTGATGGCGGCGGGGACCACCGCGTCGCCGACGCCGCGCATGGTGGCGGAGAGGACCTCGACGAGCGTGAAGAGCACATAGCAGGGAGCGATGAGCGCCGTCACCTGCGCGCCGATGGCGATGACCGTCGGATCGTCGCCGACGAAGAGGTGCATCATCGGGTAGCGACCCGAGAAGATGATGACGGAGAAGAGCGCGGAGGTCGTCAGGTGGATGAGCAGCCCCTTGTGGATCGACTCGTGCACGCGCTCGCGGTCGCCCGCGCCGAAGTTCTGCCCGACGTAGGTCATGACGGCGATGCCGATGGCGTTGGAGATGGGCCAGTAGTAGTCGTCGAACTTGTTGAAGGCGGTCCAGCCCGCCATGGAGTCCGTGCCGAGCATATTGATGCCGACCTGCAGGACGATGTTGGCAATGCCGTACATCGAGCTTTGAAGGGCAGCGGGGATGCCGACGTGGAGCATCCGGCGGAGAATGCCGCGGTCAAGCTCCTCACGGTCGTAGAGCAGACGCTGCTCCTCGGGCAGCCGCCGCAGGGCGCGCACGACCAGCGCCGCGCACACGACCTGCGAAAGAGCGGTCGCGGCGGCGGCTCCCTCGATGCCCCATTGGAAAACGATCACAAAGAGCAGGTCGAGCGCAATGTTGGCTACGACGCAGACGAAGAGGTAGTAAAGCGGACGCTTGGAGTCTCCCATCGCGCGCAGGATGCCGCTGCCCATGTTGTAGAGCATGGTCGGCACCATGCCGAGGAAGAAGATGCGCAGATAGGAGGCGGAGGCGTCGAGTGTCTCGGGGGTGGTCTGCATCCACACGAGCAGCTGCCGCGCGGAGGTAATGCCGAGGACCGTGAGAAGAATGCCGCAGACCACCGAGAGCAGCATGGCGGTGCAGATGCTCCGGCGCACGCGCTGCGTGTCCCGCGCGCCGAAGTGCTGCG
>ERZ827168.5377-NODE-5377-length-10744-cov-7.078866_pt1 | contig 10744 bp, 10 predicted proteins | sample MGYA00519868_ERZ827168 | MGnify/ENA primary metagenome ERZ827168 (study PRJEB31778, sample SAMEA3449271) | human gut metagenome | biome: human gut; feature: human-associated habitat; material: faeces | place: United Kingdom | collected 2010/2012 ...
GCTCGGCACGGTTGTTGCTCAGCTCCAGACGGCCATCCTCCAGATACCTTGTCAGGTACGGCCACTGCTCCAACAGATAGTGGATGGCCCTGCCCAACGCGGATTTCGGTGCTGTTTTCACCTGCATCTCATTTGCCCATGACAACAGCGCGTTCAGAATGATAATAGGTTTATCCGTCAAATCATCTTTTGTATAAACGTCAGATTCCTTCAAAATAGTACGAGCCCTTTCTGTCTTGGATTCTACAAATCGAACCTCCCTAACCTTTATAACGGTAAAACAATCATTTTCAACCTCGGGTAAGCCTTACGACAACTCTGTATGCGAGTCATTTTCCATGCGGTAAAGAAAGAGGCCCTCTACCATCATCTTTACGAAACGCCGCAAGAATTGGAAGGCATTTTAAAAGAGTATATCGAATTTTACAACGGTTACAGACCACACAGAAAGTTGAACGTGAAAACTCCGATTCCGTGCGAAGCGGAGTTCTTTTCTGCTACCGAGGATAAATGAGAGGTTCCCATTTTTGAAACCAGAGTTACCGGGGTCGCGTTGGTACACTCGATGGCTTTCTTGAGGATAGATCAGGTCTTGATTTCTCGTGCTTGCGCGATGTAAGAATCTCTCTCACTCTTTCTTAAGGCGGGCGAGCGCACGCATGAAGGTGGATGCTACCCCTGCCTACAACCGGATTGTCCGGGTTTTGATTACTGCACAACCGCTTTTTTATTGACCTTATTTCCCTGTGTTTTTCGCCTCCCCGCATGGATAATGTCCTAATTAAGGTCGACTCTTCTAAATTGGACAAAGGCATCAACGCTTGACAAGCCCTTGCGCTGCAAGGGTTTAAGCTATATGTTATCGCTCCACATCCCACTGGATGGGTTCCATGCCGATGGAGCGAATGGCGGATATGACATGGTCGTCGTACTCGCCGAACGGACAGCGGATGAGCGTAGGGCGGACGCCGGTGAGCGCCGCGATCTTATCGTTGCAGGTATTTACGTCCGCGATGATCTGGTCGGCAGTCAGGGAATTGTAGTGGTCGTGCGCATTGGAATGGTTCATCAACTCGTTGCCGCTCTCAACGATGGCCTTGGCCTGCTCGGGGTACTGGTCCGCCCAGTTGCCGACAACGAAAAAGGTACACTTCACGCCGTAGTCCGCGAGCACATCAAGGATCTTCTGTGTGTTGTCCGCCCCCCAGGGTGATGGCAGAATGCGGCAGTCCTCAATCGCCGAGGTCCTGCCGCATCTTTACTGTAACATTGAGCTCGCTTTTGCGCAAGTATATTTGCGCTCCGCCTACCTGTTCTCCGATAAACTGCGCAGAATGCCGTAAGAATAACATTCCCCTCCCCCGACGCAAATTTTTTGCACAATACAAAAGAGCTGAAAAACAGCACAACTGCTAAGGCACGAGAAAATGTTCTCTCAGGCCTTAACAGTCGCGCTTTTGAATTTCAGGACATCGCCCTGCCGGTCATCACATATTGCCTGCTGCACTTACATCGCACAGCCTTTCATATTTTATCCGACGTTGTGAATCGCCGATCCCTTCCACGCGGACAGGAACGCTTCGCCCAGGCCCTCGCTCACGGACGGGTGCGGGAAGACCGTCTCGAGTACCTCCTCCGCTGTCAACTCCGACTGCATCGCCGTGGCAAACTGGGCGATCATTTCCGTCGTATGCGCACCGAACAGGTGTACGCCGAGAATTTCGCCGTACTTGCTGTCCAGAATGACCTTCATCATACCATCCGTGCCGCCGTCGATCAAAGACTTGCCGTTCGCGTAGAGCAGGAAGCGGCCGATTTTCACATCGTCGCCGCAGCGCTCTCTGGCCTGCGCTTCGGTCAGGCCGACGCTCGCGATCTCAGGCTCCATATAAATGCAGGACGGGATGCAGTCATAGCGCATCGTGCGCTAACCGCCGCAAATGTTGGCAACAGCGATCTCTGCCTCCTTAAAGGCGGTGTGCGCCAGCATGGCCTTGCCGTTCGCGTCGCCGACCACATAGATGTTGTCGATGCTGCTCTTGAGGCTCTCGTCGCAGGCGATGGCCGCACCGGAATAATGTACAATAACTTGCGCAAATTGAAAAAAGCATAAAAGAAGACATAGCTTGCAGGCTCTGGTAGAATGAAGTTACCACACAAACATTCGAAAGGAGACAGCAAACTATGTCCGAGAAAATTGTACAGCTAAACGAGGAAGTAATCAAGGGGCAAATCAAGGAATTGGTTCGCGGCAGCGTGGAGGAAACCCTGAACGAGCTGCTGGAGAAGGAGGCGGAGTCGCTGACGCAGGCGGCCCGCTATGAGCGCAGCGAGGCCCGTCAGGGCTACCGCAGCGGCCACTATGACCGGAATCTTACCACCACCTCCGGCGACGTCACGCTCCACATGCCGCGGCTCAAGGGCGTGTCCTTCGAGACTGCCATCATCGAGCGGTATCGCCGCCGGGAGAGCAGCGTGGAGGAGGCCCTCATCGAGATGTACCTGGCAGGCGTTTCCGTGCGCCGGGTGGAGGACATCACGGAGGCACTGTGGGGCAGCAAGGTCTCGCCCGCCACCATCAGCGAGCTGAACAAGAAAGCCTACGTTCACATCGAGGACTGGCGGAACCGCCCCTTGCAGGGCGGGCGCTATCCATACGTCTACGTGGACGGCATCTATCTGCGCCGCAACTGGGGCGGAGAGTATGAAAATGTGGCGGTTTTAGTGGCAATTGCCGTGAATGAGGACGGTTTTCGTGAGGTTTTAGGCGCCGCCGAAGGCATGAAGTCCAATAGTATTCCGTACAAATATCACGCTCGTACACAAGTGTCAAGAGAAGCAAGCGAGACAATTAAATAAGATTATTAGTCGCAATAGTTATCGACTTTTTGTAGATATTTTAACAAATATGTGATATGCTTATGCTAAAGCGTTTCACTAAAAAAGAAGAAAGAGAGCGAATGTTGTTTATGAAAGACATTTTCATTTCATATAAGAATGACGGTGAAGGCAATAATTTTGCTGCTAGATTGTCAAAGGATTTGAGAGATAGGGGCTTTAGTGTTTATTTCAATCCGGATGAGCAGCATGCGGGCGATTTCCCAGATCGGTTAAGACTGGCGGTTGAAGAATGTAAAGATTTTTTGTTAATAGTTACTAGGGCATGTTTGGAACAATTGATTAACAATGAAGATGTTGATTGGATAAGAGAGGAAGTATTGACGGCAAAAAAGCACAAGAAAAATATTATTCCGTTGCTCATGCCAAATACTAGTATGCCTAAAGACAACACCATTATGCCGGATGCTTTACGCTTTTTACCAAACCAAGATGCTATTACCATGCCGGAAACCTATGACCGATCTCCATTGGATCAAATGCTTTCTTGGCTTGTTTCAAAAGGAATAAAAGATGATGAGTATAAAGATGCATTTAATTTAAACAGTAACTTTGATGTTCAAAAAAAGTTTGAAAGTATTATGGTTGAAAGCAACGCAGGTAATGTCCGGGCCAAATATCAATTAGCACTTTTTTATTACTATGGCATTACCAGTGAGGATGGTCAAAGTGTCAGGGATTATAAAAAGGCGTTTGACTTGTTTGATGAGGTGTATAAATCAAACAGCACTTTGAAGTATCATGCAGCAACAATGATTGCTAGAATGTATAGTGACGGTGTTGCGGATTATAATGAACAATCGTTTGAAAAAGCTTTATACTATCATACTATAGCTTCAGAAAAAAGCAACGAGTCTGCTCAAACTGTAGCATATATGAACTTGGTTAGCAGGGGCTGTGAATTTGATTATTCAACAACAGAGAAACTTCTGGCTCAGCATTGCAAAACAGGCAATGATATGGCCAAAATTGATATGGCAAGGTTTTATTTGTCTTATGGCGATTATCAGAGAGCATATGAAACATTTTGCTCAATGAAAAAAATGTCTTCTGCTGCATATTATGAAGTCGGAATGATGTATAAATCAGGAGTTTTATCAGATCCGATTAAACCAGATTATTTTAAAGCATCTTATTATTTCCAAAACGCAATCAATTCAGATGTTCCGTATACTCCGGCAATGAGAGAACTTGCTTTTTTATATTTTAATGGAGCAGGAGAGTTTAGGGTTGATTTTGAAAAAGCGAAGCTTTACTTTGAAAAGGGGGCATCGGCGGGTGATGTGTATTGCCATTATATGTTGGGCTTCATGTATGAATTTGGTATGTTAAAAAGGGATTTAAACAAGTCGCTTAAACATTTTCTATTAGCTGACAAAAAAGGAGATTTGAATTCAGCACATCATCTAGCAATGATTTATCAACAGCCAGAACTTCGCAACTATCAGAAAGCATTCTTTTTTGCCGAAAAGTCTGCTAACAATGGCAAGCCAGAAGGCGAATACATATATGCAAATTTGTTGCTGTTTGGAAGAGGGTGCGAGCCCAATGAAAACGAAGCAATTAAGTATTATCATAGAGCATTTGAACAAGGATATTATCCGGCGAAATCGATGATAGAACTCTTGAATCAATAAGCATTTGCAACACAGTTTCTTTTGCTTATACAACTGTCTCTGTATAGACACCCTTTATCATATTGATTTTTTTCAGTAAAACTTATGTAATGTTGAAATAATTGGTAAGCAGAATTTTAAAATTCAAGGTATCTCGCACACGAATACCTATCTCGCAAACGATTACCCCATCTTTCACACGATAACCCTGTACAGACTATTCTATTCCTTTTGCAAAAACAAAAAAGCCCGACCGAACGGAGCAAACCATTCAATCGGGCAGAGATAATAATCGTGTGCAAGAAGCCGAAAAATGCTTTGTTTCAAGGGCTTTATCAGGGTTGTGGGGTGCTGTTGGTATCTAAATTAGCGTTATTTGCCAAAAAGCGACAAGTTTCAACAGAAGCTTGCCGTTTTTACTTTTCACTCTTCACTATTCACTTTTCACTGTTCTTTCCCCTCCCCGCTTAAACTTCACAGCAAAAGTCCCGCCCTATTTACGGGCGGGACTGTTTTTATATCAGAAGCATACGGTCGTTGTCGAGTTCTTTGCCCGCGTTCTCCTTGAACTTGTCGAGCAGATCCTGAACGGTGAGCTTCGCTCTCCCCTCTCCCTCGGCGTCGAAAATTATGTTTCCGCCGTGCATCATTATCGTGCGGTTCCCGAGTTCGAGAGCCGACTGCATATTGTGCGTTATCATAAGGCAGGTGAGATTATTCTCGCTGACGATGCTCTTTGTGAGCGTGAGAACTTTTTCAGCCGTTGCGGGGTCGAGCGCCGCTGTGTGCTCATCGAGAAGCAGGAGCTTCGGCGGATTGAAAGTTGCCATCATGAGCGTCAGAGCCTGTCTCTGGCCGCCGGAGAGCAGACCGACCGGCTGACTCATTCTGTCCTCAAGTCCCATCTCAAGCAGGGCGAGCTTATCTCTGAAAAGCTTCTTATCGCCCTTCGAGACTCGGCTCAGCCAACCGCCGTGACCTGCGGCAAGAGCTAAATTTTCTTCTATCGTCATGCCGGGCGCGGTGCCGCGCATCGGATCCTGAAAAAGTCTGCCGATGCTCTTGGCGCGCTTATGCTCGGGCATGAGAGTGATATCTTTTCCGTCGAGCGAGATGCTGCCGGAATCGGTTATAAAGCTGCCGGCGATGGCATTGAAAAGTGTTGACTTGCCCGCGCCGTTCGCGCCGATGACCGTTATAAAATCACCCTCGGCGACGCTCAGGGAAAGATCGTCTATCGCCTTTTTGGCATTCGCCGTGCCGGGATTGAAAGTTTTCGAGATGTGTGATATTTCAAGCATCTGCTTTCCTCCTTCCCGAACGGGTCTGAATTCTGCGCTTTAAAAGCGGGAGCTGTTTTTTGAAATAGGGTGTTGCTATCGCCGCGATAACTATAACTGACGAGACAAATTTGAGCATGAACGCCGGCATATCAAAGCGCAGAGCGATTGTATAAATAAGCCTGAATATGAACGCGCCGAGCACCATGCCGAATATCCTCAGCGGCATCTTCTTTCTGCCGAGGAACACGCCGCCGATAAGCAGGGACGCGAGGGCAATGGTCACCATTCCGGTTCCGATATCGATATTGACTGATCTCTGCGACTGGGCGAGCAGGCAGCCCGACAGCGCGGTGAACGAGTTCGCGACGCAGAGTCCGATTATTGTAGTAAACGCCGGGTTGACGGACGAGGAGCGAACCATATCGGGGTTATCGCCAGTCGCTCTTATCGCGAGTCCGAGGCGGGTTTTCAGGAAAAGTCCGAGTATAACAGCGACCGCCGCGACGGCGATTATCGCCACGAAGAGCTTTGACTGCCTTGCCACGGGAGTTCCCTTGACGAGCGCCGCCATCTTGGTGAACACAGTGTCCGTTTTATTCATATTGAGTATCGACGAGCCGCTCATGACAGCGATATTTATTGAATAGAGTCCCGTATTTACGATTATTCCGGCGAGCAGGCTGTTGATGCCCATTTTCGTTTGGAGTATCGCCGTTATAAAGCCCGAGGCTATTCCCGCCGCCATTGCCGCGGCTATCGACAGATACGGATGACCCGCTATCGCGACCACCGCGCCGACCGTTGCGCCGAGCGTAAAGCAGCCGTCGGTCGAAAGATCGCAGACATTGAGCATCGAATAACTCAGGAACAGTGCAAGCACCGTGAGCGAGGTTATAAGTCCCAGCTCGAGCGCCGACTGGCCGAGTGAAAATATCGAATCCAAAGACATTGTGTTTCCTCTTTCCTGCTTTATTGAGCCGCCCGGGAAGCAGTGCTCCCCGGGGACTGATTGAATCTTATTTTACATCGTCGAAGCTCTCGGCGGTGGTGATGCTCTTGACTTCGGTGCACTTGGGAGCAAAGAGCTTCGAGACTTCGTCGAAGTTATAGCCGAGCTTTGCGCAGATTTCGGTGTTTATTGTTGCGGTGCCGTTATCGAACATGAGAACGGGGGTGGTTGCGGGATCTTTGCCGTTTATCATGATATCGATTATCATATTGGCGGTCTCAACGCCGAGCTTTGCGTAGTCAACGCCGTAGCCGAGGAAAGCTCCGTTGAGGGCGAAGGAATCAGCGCCCGCATACTGCGGAATCTTTGCGTCTGCGAATATCTCATATATGGAGAGCTCGGACTTCATTATGGTGTTGTCGGTGGGAGTGAACACTGCCTGAACGCCGTCGGAAACAAGTGCCTTTGCGGCGAGGGTGACTTCGTCAACAGTCGTGCCCGTGCGCTCTATCACTTCAATGCCCTTGGACTGGAGATACGCCTTCGCGTCGGCTATCGGCTTAGTCGAAGAATCCTGACCGACATCGTAGAGCAGACCGACCTTCTTTATATCGGGGTCCTTGAGAAGTATGAGGTCCATTATGGCGTTGGTGTTGAGATAATCGGAGGTTCCGGTAATCTGACCGCCGGGCGCGTCAAGAGAATCAACGAGCTTTGCGCCGATAGGATCGCTGACTGCGGAAAACACGACCGGGATATCGCTGTTCTCGGTCTCGACTGCCGCCTGCATTGCGATTGCGACCGGGGTCGCCACGCCGACCATAAGATCGACCTTGTCAACGATGAAGTTCGAGATTATCTGATTCATAACAACTGAGTCGCCGTTGCAGTTGTCATATTTGACTTCGATCTCGACGCCCTTTTCGGCGGCGACGGAAGCGAGCTGCTTTTTGATGTTATCGACTATCTGATTGAGCGATGCGTCATCGACATAGTTGCAGATACCGACGGTGTATTTCTTCTTTGTATCTCCGTCCTTTTTGCCGCAGGCGGCGAAGCAGGTAACTGCGAGCATAAGTGCGAGTACAAGTGCAATTATCTTTTTCATTGTATTTCTTCCTTTCGGTAATTGATAAAAATTTTTGAACTAAACTAAGAATCGAAAATATCACAGGCGCGGCGTGCGCCAAAGTTTACTCAACAAAAACATAACTATCTCCTCCGAAATAAAAAAACTCCTGTCCCTGCAATAATGCTGGGACAGGAGATATTATCATCCTGCGGTGCCACCCGGCTTGACGCTTTTGCGTCCGCTTAGCGCGTACTGACATACGCTGACTTTTCTTCACGGAGAGTCCTGCTCCGGCGCACATACTTAAAGGATAACCTTTGTTCCGATTGCCCTTAGAAGTCCATTCAGGTTTCTTTCATTCTGCCGCAATCCCACCGCCTGCGGCTCTCTTCGAGATGAGGGAGAAATCTTACTTACCCTTCTTCAACGGTTTACTGAATTGTAACACTCTGTGCTTTTGTTGTCAACACATTTTTTCACTTTTGTTTCAAGAACCAGTTTTCTTGTAGGTTATGGACGCGAAATCCGACAAAATTCACAAAATCCGCCGTTCGCTTGCTAAATGGTATGCCGCGAAGAGTGCCTGTGTGACCAAAAAGGCGAATAGACAATATATTAAATATGGGATGTCTTTGCGCGCCCGCAAAACGGACGCCCTGCAAATTTTACCCAACGGAGGCCTTTTATGAACAACGAAGATATAGTCTCGCTCATGGAGCGATACAAGAGAGAACTGCTCGAATTTGAAAAGCGCAACACGGCACCGGTATCCGCGCAGGAAAAGGCGGAACCTGAGCCCGTATCGGCGCAGCAGGAAAGCCAAGCCGAACAGGTTTCGGCGCAAGTGCAGGAAGATGCAGAGCCTGTAAACGCGCCGGCGGCAGAGCCCGCAAAGGCGGTTTCGGCAAAGGCGAAGGAAAACGAAGCGGTGAGCGCCGCGGCGACAGTTACAATTCAGCGGCAGACCGACGCTCAGAGGGAGAGTCAGATGCAGTTTGACGACGGCGCGGACACGGACAAATCCCAGTTCACACCCGAGCGCACGCAGGCGGCAGGGCGCGGAGACATCCCACAGCCGCGCACGATATTCGTCGACCCGCAGACGCTCAAAAACAAAAATCTCACCTTGACGAACACCCAGTCCGCGATGCAGAGGTTCGACGAATTCAAGGGCGAGTGCACCAAGCGCGGCATCCTGCGCGTTGAGACCTACAGCTCGAACGGGCTCTATCCCGTCGGCAACAGCCGAGTGATAGTATACAAAGAGATAGACGGCGAAAAATATTATATATATGATTCGCACACCGATTCGAGCGGCATACTCGACAATCTCCAGCTGCCCGCTCCCGACAAATCCCTGTCGGAGACAGAGCAGGGCTCGTGCGGGCTCGCGCCGTATGCGACATACGATATATTCGTCAGCCACCCGGGATTCATCAGCACATATCTTGAAAACGTTCCGATCTTCGACTCCACCGTTTCAATACAGTCGGTCGAAATGCTGCCGACGGTCAGCGGCGAGCAGAATCCGAACGTGATAAACGAATCGGTCTGAGGAGTGATACTATGGCAGCAGATACTCCCGTTATTCCCCAGACAATAACAGTCCACCTCGGCAGACCGAATGCGGCGGCGAGGAATGTCACTGTGCCGTTTACGGATTATCTCAAAAATGTCGCATCGAGCGAGATATATCCGACATGGCCGGACAACGCGATACGCGCCAACATATATGCGCAGGCGTCGTTCGCGCTCAACCGCATATATACAGAGCACTACCGCAGCCGCGGCTACGACTTCGACATCACGAACTCGACCGCATACGACCAGGCATATATTGAGGGGCGCAGCGTGTTTTCAAACGTCGCGAAGATAGTCGACGAGCTTTTCAACAACTATGTTACAAAGGGCGACCAGGTTCAGCCCTATTTCACACAGTACTGCTCCGGGCGCGAGGTCACCTGCGACGGGCTCTCGCAGTGGGGCACGGTCACGCTCGCGAATCAGGGCTATACGCCATACCGCATACTTCAATATTACTACGGGAACGACGTCAATATAAAGACGGCGCCCGTCAAGAATATCCGCGAATCATATCCCGGCAGGGCTCTGCGCCTCGGCGACATATCGGAGGATGTCAGGATAATCCAGCGCCAGCTCAACCGCATCGCGCGAAACTATCCCGCCATTCCGCGCATTCCCTCCCCCAACGGAATATTCGACACGGCGACGCGCGAATCGATCAGAAAGTTCCAGAGCCTATTCAACCTCACCGTTGACGGCATCGTCGGCAAGGCGACATGGTATAAAATAAAGCAGCTCTATGCCGGAATACTAAGACTCGGCGAGCTTTACAGCGAGGGCTTGAGGCTGACGGACGTCGAGCGGCAGTTCAAGACTGTCATAAAACGCGGCGACCGAGGGCAGGATGTGAGCACGATTCAGTATTTCTTGAACTTTATCGGCAACTTCACAAACAACATCCAGCCCCCGGCCGTGGACGGCATTTTCGGCCAGGGCACATACAACAGCGTTGTGCAGTTTCAGCGGCAATACGGCCTTGCGCCGGACGGCATAGTCGGGCGCGACACATGGAACAAGCTGCAGACTGTATATAATGATATCCTGCGAACCTTCCCCGGCGAATTTTCAATCTATGATCAATATGCGCGTTTTGCACGCGTCATCGCAGATCAGATATCCGGAACAGGCGCCGCCGGTTTCGGGATAGGGGCCGTTGTTGCCAAGAACCGTAAGCTGCATAAATATACCTCCTGTGAGATACAATCATCGTTTTTTTAATTATAACACAGATGGAAAGCGGGGCGCAAGCATTGCGCCGCAAGGCGATACATAGAATGATGGATGAATTGGAGCGTGATGTTATGGGATTGATCGGTTCGTATAAGCGCAATCTGAAGCCGTG
>ERZ827168.5379-NODE-5379-length-10743-cov-12.276104_pt1 | contig 10743 bp, 10 predicted proteins | sample MGYA00519868_ERZ827168 | MGnify/ENA primary metagenome ERZ827168 (study PRJEB31778, sample SAMEA3449271) | human gut metagenome | biome: human gut; feature: human-associated habitat; material: faeces | place: United Kingdom | collected 2010/2012 ...
GCGCCAAGCATTCGGCGCGTTTGCGCCGTTCAAGCGTTTCGCCGCAAGGCGGAACCTTGCCGCAGGCGGAATTCATTTCCGCCGAGGATGAAAAATCAGAGGGGTCTCCGCGCGGTCGTTGACCGCGTGGGGAGGCACACGTCCATGCTCGTCCAGCCTGTCGGCTTGTCGATAATGATGATGCCGTCCGGCATAGGCTGCGCCTCCTTTGCGCCAAGCATTCGGCGCGTTTGCGCCGTTCAAGCGTTTCGCCGCAAGGCGGAACTGCTCTTTACTCCTCCACCGCAGCCTGCACGGCGGCGAGGATCGCCGCCTTTGCCTCCGCGAGCGGGCCGCGGTACACACAGCCCGACGCCGCGCGGTGCCCGCCGCCGCCGAGGGCGGCGCAGGCCTTCGTCGCGTTGACGCGCGCGCCGGTGCGCACGCTGATCTTCCACGCGCCGTCCTTCGTCTCCTTCATTGTGATGGAGCAGTCCGTTCCCTCTACCACGCCGCCGAGGGCGGAGACATCGTCCATGTCCGCCTCGGTGAGCGAGAGTCTTTCCGCAAGGCTCAGCGGCAGCGTGACGACGACCACGCGCCCCTCGTCGTAAAACTCCATCGTACGCAGCAGCTCCGCCTCCAGCGCAAGCCGCTTCTTCGTTTTGGTGCGGAAGTGGCGCTTGTTCGCCGCGCGGTAGTCAATACCCGTCTCCATCAGCGCGGCGGCTACGCGGTGCGTGTTCGCCGTCACGTTGGAGTAGACGAAGCAGCCTGTGTCCGTACTGACCGCGACGTAGAGCGGCAGGGCGACGGCAGGGGTGAGCTGTCCCAGCTCGACCGCCAACTCATAGAGAATTTCGCCGCAGGCGGCACACTCCGGGTGGACGCAGCTTTCCTTTCCGAAGCCCTCATAGCTCGGATGGTGGTCGATGGCAAGATCGACCCTGTTCTTAAAGCGCTCCGCGTTGTCGGGGAACAGCCCCAGCGCCGCGAGATCGACGGAGACGACCGTTTCATAGCGGTAGTCCTCCGCCGCCCAGTAGGGCGCGACGTAATCGGCATAGAGGCTCGTGACCTCGGCGTTCGGCAGCAGCGCCGCCGTTTTGCCCATTTGCCGCAGCATGGCACACAGCGCCGCGGCGCAGCCGAGCGTGTCGCCGTCGGGGCGGCGGTGGGTCAGGATCAGGTAGCTGTCATGCGCGCGCAGAAAGGCGGCGACCTCCTTGACCGTCATTCTTCCTCACCGTCCAGTACAATATGCTCGTTTGCGGGGTTCGCGGGCTTGACCTTCGTCGGGTCGCGCAGCATCTCCAGAATGTGCGCGCCGTACTCGATGGAATCGTCCGCCGTAAATTGCAGCTCCGGCGTGTAGCGCAGGCTCATCGCCATACCCAGCTCGCGGCGCAGATAGCCCGCCGCGGACTTCAGGCCGCGGATCACGTCCTTCTCCTGCGTTTTATCCAGCACGCTCACGAACACGCGGCAGTAGCGCAGGTCGGTGGTGGTGTCAACGTGCGTGATGGTGACCATGCCGCCCTGCACGCGCGGGTCCTTGAGGGTGCGGAACAGAGAGCTCAGCTCGCGCTGGATCTCCTCGTTGATGCGCCCGATGCGATTGCTTGCCATAAAAATGACCTCCTTTGAGAAAGGTGAGGACGGGCGACCGCCCGCCCTCACCTAAGGCTTCGCAGAATTGCGCCGCGCACGGCGCAAAAATTGTGATCGTTTTTCTGACGACATGCGCGTCAGAAAAACACTGCTCAGGGTGCAAGCGTGCGAGCACAGCGCGTGCGCCGCAGCACCCTGCATCCTGCTCAAAAATACGCGATGCGTATTTTTGAAAACATCTTACTGTTCGATTTGCTCCATGACGTAGGCCTCGACCACGTCGCCCTCCTTGATGTCGTTGAACTTCTCGAAGTTCAGGCCGCACTCGTAGCCGGAGGCGACCTCCTTGACGGCGTCCTTGAAGCGCTGGAGGGAGGCGAGATGGCCCTCGTGGATGACGATGCCGTCGCGCACGATGCGCGCCTCGCAGGAGCGCTGGATCTTGCCGTCGGTGACGTAGCAGCCGGCGACGGTGCCGACGTTGGACACCTTGAAGGTCTGGCGGATCTCGGCGTGGCCGATGACGTTCTCGCGGAATTTGGGCGCGAGCATACCCTTCATGGCCGCCTCGATCTCATTGATGGCGTCGTAGATGACGCGGTACATCCGCATATCGACGTGGGCGCGGGCCGCGCTGTCGCGGGCCGCCGCGTCGGGACGGACGTTGAAGCCGACGATGATGGCGTTCGAGGTGGAGGCGAGCATGACGTCGCTCTCGTTGATCGCGCCGACCGCGCCGTGGATGACGCGCACGCGGACCTCGTCGTTGGAGATCTTCTCCAGCGAGGCCTTGACCGCCTCGACGCTGCCCTGCACGTCCGCCTTGACGATGATGTTCAGGTTCTTCATCTCACCCGCCTGGATCTGGCTGAAGAGGTCCTCCAGCGAGACCTTGGAGACCGGCGCGTTCGCCTTGGCCTTTTCCTCTGCCTTGCGCTGCTCGACCAGCTCGCGCGCCAGGCGCTCGTCGGCGACGGCGTTGAAGTTCGCGCCCGCGCCCGGCACCTCGCCGAGGCCCGTGATCTCCACGGGAACGGACGGACCCGCGCTCGTGAGCTTCTGGCCCTTATCGTTGGTCATCATACGCACACGGCCGACCGCCGTGCCCGCGATGATGATATCGCCCTGATGGAGCGTACCGTTCTGCACGAGGAGCGTCGCGATGGGGCCGCGGCCCTTGTCAAGGCGCGCCTCGATGACGGCGCCGCTGGCGGCGCGGTTCGGGTTGGCCTTGAGCTCGCCGACCTCGGCGGTCAGCGCGACCATCTCGAGCAGGTTATCCACGCCCATACCGGTCTTGGCGGAGATCGGGCAGACGATGGTGTCGCCGCCCCAGTCCTCAGCCAGCAGGTCGTACTTCGTGAGCTGCTCCTTGATGCGCTCGGGGTTCGCGTCCGGCTTATCCATCTTGTTGATCGCCACGATGATGGGGATGCCGGCGGCCTTGGCGTGGTTGATGGATTCGACCGTCTGCGGCTTGATGCCGTCCTCGGCGGCGACGACGAGGATGGCAATATCCGTGATCATCGCGCCGCGGGCACGCATGGAGGTGAACGCCTCATGGCCCGGGGTATCGAGGAAGGTGATGGGCTTGCCCTTGATCTGCACCTGATAGGCGCCGATGTGCTGCGTGATGCCGCCGGCCTCGCCGGAGGCGACGTGCGCGTTGCGGATATAGTCGAGCAGGCTCGTCTTGCCGTGGTCGACGTGGCCCATGACGACCACGACGGGGGCGCGGGGCTTGAGCTCGTCGGCGGTATCCTCATGGTCGTCGATGAGCTTCTCCTCAATGGTGACGACGACCTCCTTCTCGACCTTGCAGCCGAGCTCCTCGGCGACGAAGGACGCGGTATCGAAGTCGATCATCTGGGAAAGCGACGCCATGACGCCGTTCTTCATCAGGCACTTGACGACCTCCGCGCCGGTCTTCTTCATGCGGCTCGCCAGCTCGCCGACGGAGATCTCGTCGGGGATCTTGACGGTCAGCGGGGTCTTCTTGGCGATCTCGAGCTGGAGGCGGCGCATCTTCTCGGCCTCCTCCTGACGGCGCTTGTTGGAGAAGGTCGGCGCGCCACGGCCGTTTTTCTTGTTCGCGGCGCTGCGGAACTTCTCCTTGCCGGCGCTCAGGTTGTCGCGGCGTCCGCCGCCGGCGCTGCTGCGCTCGGCCATGTCCTGCAGCTTCTCATCATACTTGTCGAGGTTGACGTTGGTGGACTTGCGGGTATCCACGATCTTCTTTTCCGGCACGCGGGTGGTCGGCTGCTGCGTGGCGGTGGACTTGCCCGGCGCGGCCTGCGCCGCGGCGGGAGCCGCCTTGGGCGCGGCTGTCTGCGGAGCCGCCGTCTTCGCGGCGTCCGGCCGTACGTTTGCCGCCGGAGCGGGCGCGGCCTTGGGCGCGCTCGCGGCCGGAGCGGGAGCCGCCTTCGGCTCCTCCTTCTTTTCCGTGTAGGTCTCGGCAAAGATCGTCTCGATCTTCACCTGATGGTGCAGCGTCAGATAGTCGAATACGATCGACAGCTCACGGTCGCTCAGCACTTGGGAGTGACCCTTGGGGGCCTCCGTGTAGTCCTTCAAGATGGCAATGATATCCTTCGACTGCATACCGAAGTCCTTTGCCAGACTGCTTACCTTGTTCTTGTTCTCCGTAATAGCCAATATAACACCTCCAAATGTGATGGGACCGAATTACTGCTTCTCTTTTTTCGCGCTGCCCTTGCCGCGCTTGACCGGACGGGAATCCGCGTAGCGCGCTCTTGCCGCCGCCTTGACGGCGCTGCGCTTACGCTCCTCGCGGCTCGGCTTCTTCGCGTCGCCGCGGCTCTGCGCGCCGGTCGGGCGCTTTCCGCCCGCTCCCGCGGCAGTCCGCAGCGCGGGACGCTTTTCCGTCCGCTTCGGCTCCGCTTCGCCTGCTTCCGCCGTTTTTTTCGCCGGACGCTTCTTGCCGGTGCGGACGTTCTTTTCATGCGCCTCGGCCTCCCTGCGCCGCTCGGCGGCGCGCCGGGCCTTGACCGCGAGCTTCTCCGCCGTTTCGGCAAAGCGCTCGTCGCCCTCGGCGAGCTTCCTGGCGATGGCCTCGGCAAAGCCGATGTCCATGACCGCGAGCATCGCGCAGCTCGAGCGTCCGACCGCGCGGCCGAGCGCGTCCTTATCCGCCCCGATGCGGCACCAGAGGCACTGTCCCGCGTCGGCAAAGTGCCGCACGCGGCGCACGCTGTTTTCCGCGGCGTCGGCGGCGACCAGAATGAGCCGCGCGTCGCGCGCCCGCGCCGCCGCGCCGGTCGGCTCCTCGCCGACGGCCAGCCGGCCCGCCTTTTGGGCAAGGCCGATGAGATTCAAAAGCTTATCCACCGCTCACCATCTCCCTTTCCAGCTCGTCGTAAAGCTCCGGCGTGATGGCGGTCTCCAGCGCCCGCTCCAGCGCGCGGGACTTTCTCGCCCGCTTCAGGCACTCGAGGTCGGGACAGAGGTACGCGCCGCGCCCCGGCTTTTTGCCCTTGAAGTCCAGCGAGATCCCGCCCTCGGGCGAGCGGACCACGCGGATCAGCTCACGCTTCTCCTTCCTCTCGCGGCAGCCCACACATTGGCGCTGCGGGAGCTTTTTCACTTTCTGCACGGGACTGCCTCCCCTCCGAATTACTCCTCGTCCTTGTAGGACTTGGGCTTGATGTCGATCTTATAGCCGACCAGACGCGCCGCGAGGCGGGCGTTCTGACCCTCCTTGCCGATGGCAAGAGAGAGCTGGTCGTCCGGCACGATGACGCGGCAGGCCTTGCTGCCGTCCTCTGCCATGCGGACCTCGACCACGTCGGCGGGCGCGAGCGCCGCGGCGATGTACTCCGCGGGGTCGTCGCTGTACTTGATGATGTCGATCTTCTCGCCGCGCAGCTCCTCCACGATGTTGTTCACGCGCTGGCCGCGGGGACCGACGCAGGCGCCGATGGGATCGACGTTGGCGTCGTTGCTCCACACCGCCATCTTCGTGCGGCTGCCCGCCTCGCGCGCGATGGAGCGGATCTCCACCGTGCCGTCATAAATTTCGGGGACCTCCAGCTCAAAGAGGCGCTTGACCAAGCCCGGATGCGTGCGGGAGATGACGACCTGCGGGCCGCGGGACTGGCGGCGCACGTCCACCAGATAGACCTTGATGCGCTGGCCCTCGACGAGCGTTTCGCCCTTGACCTGCTCGCCGGCGGTCAAGATGGCGTCGGTCGCCTCCGCGCCCGTGCCGATGCGCAGGGCGACGCTGCCGTTGCGCGGGTCGATGCGGGTGACGACGCCGGTGAGGATCTCATGCTGCTTGGAGTTGTACTCCTCGTAGACCATGCCGCTCTCGGCCTCGCGCAGACCCTGGATGATGACCTGCTTGCCGTTGCCGGCGGCGATGCGGCCGAACTCGACGTTATCGACCGGAAGATTGACGATGCTGCCCACCTCGTACTTGGCGGAGAGCTTCTTCGCGTCCTCGAGGGACATCTGTGTGCCGGGGTTCTCGACCTCTTCGACAACCTCCTTCTGCACATACATCTTCAGATCGCGCTTTGCCTCGTCCACGTCCACGATCACGTTCTCCACGCCCTCGTGGTCGCGCTTGTAGGCGGTGGTGAGCGCCTGCACGATCTTATCCATCATAAAGGTCTGGGAAATGCCGCGCTCCTTTTCGAGCATCGCAAGGGCGGCAAAGATTTCATCGCATTTCATGGAAATAAGCTCCTTATTATTTATGATAAAGTGGTGGTTGTCAGAAGTCGCAGCGGAGACGCACGAGCGCGATCTCCGGCTTTTCAAAGCGCAGCGTTTCGCTGCCGACGGTCAGGCTCACAGCGCCGTTGTCATAGCCCGCGAGCACACCGGAAAACTCCTTGCGCCCGTCGCGCGGCTTGTAGGTCTTGAGCAGCACGTCCGCGCCCATGAACTGTTCAAAGTCCGCGGGACGCTTGAGCGGGCGCTCGGCTCCCGCGGAGCCGACCTCAAAGACATAGCTCCCCTCGATGGGATCCGCCTCGTCGAGCAGGTCGCTCACGACGCGCGAGATGGCCTCGCAGTCCAGAATGTCCACGCCGCCCTGCTTGTCGATCAAAAGGCGCAGGTACCACTGCCCTGCCTCGCGGACATACTCCACGTCCCACAGGGTGCAGCCGTGCTCCTCCACAACGGGGCGGGCGAGCTCCGCGACGATCTCCGTTACCTTTTTCATAGCTCCCTCACTTTCGTGTGCAAAAGTGTTTGTTCAAGGCAAAAATTGCAAAAGAAAGAGCGGACCGAAAGTCCACTCTGCCTGACCGACTGAAATAACATAAGCATATTACCATAGCTTTATGCCGATTGCAAGCCTTTTATTGCCACGGCGGCTCATTTTTTATGAAAAAACTGCCGTTTTGCCGAAAAAAAGAGGCGTCCGACCGGACGCCCCTTCAAATTTGGGTCAGGATAGATAGTTCAGCGGGTTATAATAGGTGCCGTTGTACTGGATGCCGAAGTGGCAGTGGACGCCGCTGGTAACGCCGCTGCGGCCGGCCTTGGCGACCTGCTGGCCCTTGTAGACCGTCTGTCCGGCGGAGACCAGGAGCGAGGAATTGTGCTCATAATAGGTCTTAAAGCCGTTCTGATGGTCAATAATGACCACATAGCCCATCGCGCCCTTGTAGCCCGAGAAGCTGACCACGCCGCCGTCCGCCGCGTAGATCGGCGTGCCGTAAGGTACCGCAATATCAACGCCCTTATGGTTGGTGGACGCGCCGCGGATGCCGGTGTTGCGGTAGCCGAAGTAGGAGGTGATGCGGCCGCTCGTCGGCCAGCGGAAGCTGCCGGTGGGATACCAGCTCGGGCGCGCCTTGGTGCCCTGCGCGCGCTGCTCGGTGACCGGCTCGGTGAGCGTGACGCTGGAGATGACGGTGCGCTCGGTCTCCTCGCCGTTGACATAGGTGACGTCCGCCACGACGTCCGCCGTGCCGTAGACGCCCTTGGAGAGGACCTTGTAGTCGCCCTTGTACATGGTCGCGTCGTCGGTGTAGGTGATGTCGTACTGGATATCCTCGACGTAGTTCTGCCGCTCGGTGACCATAACGGTCAGATACGGCACGGCGTTGGAGAGCGTCAGCTCATCGCCGATCTGCAGGCGGTTGATGTCGAAGTCGGGGTTGATGGCCAGCAGCTCCTTGGTCGTCATGCCATGGCTGTTGGCGATGCCGCTCCAGGTGTCGCCCTTGACGACCGTGTAGGTCACCTCACCCTCCTTCGTGGAGTTGAGGATCTCGGCGATCTGGCCGAGGTTCATAATGCTTTCGGTCGGGACGTAGCCCTTGGTGATGCGGACGTCCTCGACAAAGTCAACGGTCAGCGTATCCTCGGAGATATAGCTCTCCTTGAGCTGGTCGAGCAGGCCCTCCAGCGCGCCCTCATACTGCGTCGAGCCGATCAGCTCGTCGTTGATGTAGAGGGAGTAGCCCTGTGTGACAAGGCCCATCTCGTCGGTCAGCTCCTCCTCCAGCTCGGCGCGGTCCACGACCGCGCTGCGCTCGACCAGACCGCTCGTGTACTGAATGGAGCTGTCGGAGAACGTAAACGTTTTGCCCAGCGTCTCCGAGGTGATGTCCGCGATGCTCGCCGTGACGCGCTTCGCCTCAAGCTCGCTCGCCACGGTGTCGAGCACCTGTCCCTCGTAAATGACGGTGGTGCCGAAGGTATAGCGCGAGACAAAAACAGCTGTCGCCGCGATCACCAGCGCCGCACCGCCGAAGGCAAGCGGGTAATACTTCTTTCTGCGCCATTTTGCGGCGCGGGACGTCCCGCCGGTGCGGCGGATATGGCTGCGCCGCGCAAGGCGCAGCTTCTCGCGTCCCAGCGTGCCCCAGTAGGCCGCAAGGCCGCACAGCAAAAGCAGCAGCTGGCCCGCCACGCCGTTGGACTCCGGGAAATTCCGCTCGCGGGATTCGTGCACCGCCTTGCGGACCTTGCCGTGGATCGCTTTGAGCTTCTGCCCCAGCGACGTCTCCGTGCCGCGGGCCGCTCTGCTCTCCGTCGTCCGCTTCGCTCTGACGGCCGTCGCCTCCCGGGTGCGCTCCGCGCTCCGGTCGGCGCGCTTCTCTTTCTCCTCCGTGCGCTTGACGCGCACGCCCTGATTCAGTTGTCTCTTCCCTTTGCGCTGTTCCATGTTCACTCCGCAAGCTCATAAGACGTTAAAAAGGTTACAATTTGTAACAAATGCTATGATACCCTCTTTTTCCCGCCGCGTCAACCCCCGCTTTCCGCAAGGAATCGCCGCCTGCGGCGCGCGGCGGCGGGGCGCCGCCCCACATCTGCGCGTTTTTGTACACCTTCGGCACAACATCTGCGGATTTTCGGCTGTTTTTCGTCATTTCAAAAAATCATGGAAAAATTGTAAATTTTTTATGATTTGGTGTTGAGACGCGAAAAAAAGAGGTGTATACTGTTCCCGTTAATTCCTGCCGCCCCCCTGCGGCACAGAAATTCGGAGGAATCTCTATATGTTTGGTCAACTGATCGCAACCCTGAAAAAGAGCCCCAAAACCATCGTCTTTACCGAAGGCACCGACCCCCGCATCCTCGAGGCGAGCGCCCGTCTGCTGTCCGGTAACTTCCTCAAGCCCGTGCTCGTCGGCAATCCCGAGGAGATCGCCGCGGCCGCCGAGGACGCCGGCTTCAACATCCGCGGCGCCGAGATCGCCGATCCCGCGAACTATCCCGAGATGGACGCGATGGTCGAGCAGATGGTCGAGCTGCGCAAGGGCAAGATGACGCCCGAGCAGTGCCGCGACGCGCTGAAGAAGGGCAACTACTTCGGCACCATGCTCGTCAAGATGGGCGTGGCCGACTGCCTGCTCGGCGGCGCGACCTACTCCACCGCGGACACCGTGCGTCCCGCGCTGCAGCTCATCAAGACCAGGCCCGGCAGCAACATCGTCTCCTCCTGCTTCATCATGGTCCGTCCCGCCGCGTCCGGTGAGAACGAGGTGCTGGCCATGGCGGACTGCGCCATCAACATCAAGCCCACCGAGGACGAGCTGGTCGAGATCTGCCGCGAGACCGTCGAGTGCGCGAAGATCTTCGGCGTCGATCCCAAGGTCGCTTTCCTGAGCTACTCCACGCTCGGCTCCGGCAAGGGTGAGGACGTCGACAAGATGCGCAACGCCTGCGAGAAGGCCAAGGCCGAAATGCCCAACACCCCCATCGGCGGCGAGTTCCAGTTCGACGCGGCGGTCTCCCCCGTCGTCGCCAAGACCAAGCATATCTCCGACGGCGTCGGCGGCCACGCCAACACTTTCATCTTCCCCGACATCAACGCGGGCAACATCGGCTACAAGATCGCCCAGCGTCTCGGCAACTTCGACGCCTACGGCCCCATCCTGCTCGGCCTGAACGCCCCCATCAACGACCTCTCCCGCGGCTGCAACGCGCAGGAGGTCTATTCGATGGCCATTATCACTGCCGCTCTGGCATAAGCGAAATAAAACTGCACAGCAAAGAGGAGCGCCAAGCGGCGCTCCTCTTTTTCTTATTATCTGTGGCTTCTGTCACTCTTCAGCAGATTGAAACGCTTACTCTCTCTTTCCCGCATCTCTCAGCTGACCCGCAAGCAGGACGAGCAGGAACACCGAAAAAATTTTCGTAAACTGCAAAAGCGTGTCCATTTTGCCCTTGAGTGTGTAGATCAGGCAAACCTCTATAACAAATACAAGAAGCATCGCAAGAATGATCGTTCCCTTTCTTTTCATGTTTCCTCCGTTTGCGGTCTCCGGTTTGTTTCCTGCCTCACGGCTATCCTACCATACGCTCCCGTAAAACACAAGCCTCCGGTCATTGACCGGAGGCTTGCTGTTATGCGTTTTGTAAGCGTCGAGGCAGAGAATTACATCTCCTTTATCGCAGCCTGTGCGGCAGCAAGGCGGGCGATGGGCACACGGAACGGGGAGCAGGAAACATAGTCCAGACCGACCTTGTGGCAGAACTCAACGGAAGCGGGATCGCCGCCGTGCTCGCCGCAGATGCCGAGGTGGATGTCGGGATTGGACTCACGGCCCATGGTAGCGGCCATCTTCACGAGCTTGCCCACGCCGACCTGATCGAGCTTGGCGAACGGGTCGTTCTCGTAGATCTTCTTGTCGTAGTACGCGCCGAGGAACTTGCCGGCGTCGT
>ERZ827168.5381-NODE-5381-length-10734-cov-2.469051_pt1 | contig 10734 bp, 8 predicted proteins | sample MGYA00519868_ERZ827168 | MGnify/ENA primary metagenome ERZ827168 (study PRJEB31778, sample SAMEA3449271) | human gut metagenome | biome: human gut; feature: human-associated habitat; material: faeces | place: United Kingdom | collected 2010/2012 ...
TCGTTAGCAGCGTTGCAAGCAGCTCTTGAAATAACTCCTGATACAGCTGGAATGTGAGATTTAGCTGTTGAAACAGCTGTTTCATAGTTTAATTTAGTTTCAGCTTCAACAGCTATTTTAGCCATTGTTTGAACTGATTGTACTGGCCAATCTCCGTTAGCTGATTCTCCAGATAACATGATTGCATCTGTTCCATCTAATATAGCGTTAGCAACGTCAGAAACTTCTGCTCTTGTTGGTCTTGGGTTTCTCATCATTGAATCTAACATTTGAGTTGCAGTAACAACTGGCTTTCCAGCAGCGTTTTCACATCGGGTATGGGCAACACCTGCTTGAGCAGGCCGATTACGAGCAGATAAGCGAGTTGGACGCGTCCATAACGTTTCTTTACCGGCGCGGGCACAATACGGAGCTTTACATAATTATTGATCATGCTGGCTGTCAGTGCATGACCACCGTTTTCAGGCAAAAAAGGCCCCAGATATTTGTCCAGCAGCGTCAGGACCTGATCGAGGTACAGGTCTATATCCGGCAGTTCGTCCCAACGCGGCAAACGTTGTGCGGCCAGCCCGGCACTCCAGGCGGCGACACTATTGTTTATTTCCATGATGATGCGGCACTCCTTTTGATTGGGCTGATTCTTTGGCAAAAATACGCCGGTAAATTGCAAATTCAGTATATCACGGTGCTTGCGAAGGAACAATAGCTTTGCGGAAATAGATTGACAAAAACGCAAAACGTGATAATCTAATTATTAAAACCAGATAAAGAGGTGCGATGAATGATATCGAAGATTGAAGTGTGGGGAGACAGTATTTTGCGCGGCGTCGTGCTGGACCCTGAGACACGGCGATATTCCAGGCTGAAGGAAGCGTCCTGCGTGGCGCTTTCGTCACGCGCGCTCGGAATCCCAGCCGAGAATCATGCGCGATTCGGCATGACAAGTGAAAAGGGCCGCGTTGTAATGGAGCGGGAGATCCCTGCCCATGCGGAGGGAGAAGCGGCGCTGATCGGGTTCGGCGGCAACGATATCGATTACGACTGGCGAGCCGTCGCGTCCGACCCGCACGCGGAGCATCTGCCGCATACCCCGCCGAAACGTTTTTGCGAGAACATGCGTGCGATGGTATGCCTTGCGCGGTCACGCGGGATGGAGTCGCTGCTTATGACCTTGCCGCCCATCGACGCCGTACGCTACTACGAATGGATCGGCCGTGATATCGAAGGGAAAGAGAACATTCTTGTTTGGCTGGGGGATGTGCAGCAGATCTACCGCTCTCATGCCGCATACAACAGACTGGTGGTGGAACTGGCGCGGCAACTTGGATGCCGCCTGGTGGACCTGCGTGCATCTTTTCTGGAGAATGGCGACTATCGTCCGTATTTATGTATGGACGGCATCCATCCAAACGCGGAGGGACATGCGCTGATGGAGCGTGTTTTTCTAAGATATGCACGGGAAAATCTTCGTACGGCATGAATAAAATGAACAGCGTTTGGGAGAAATCCGGGGCGCTGTTTTTGTTGTATTCGCAAAAGGGCAATGTTATAATGTTTTTAAGTTTGCGGAACGCCCATGGCTCTGAAAGTGGGAAGCGTGCAAGACTGCGGCAAGAGTTTTGCCGTGCCGCAACAAAAAAACGTGCCGCCGGGCATGAACCGGACGGACGGCGGAATATATTGTAAGCAAGGAAGTGCCTTTTATGCAGTCTACTTATTTGAATTACGCGCTGCGCCAGCTGGAAGCAATCGTCAATATCCCAAGTCCCAGCGGCTTTACGGCAGAGGCCGTTCGGTACTGTTCGAACGAATTCGCCAATATGGGCTATACGCCTGAGATTACACCAAAGGGCGGCCTGCTTGTCTGCCTGGGCGGCGAGGGCGAAGGACTTTTGCTGGGGGCGCACATCGACACTTTGGGCGCTATGGTGCGCGAGGTAAAAGCGAACGGCGCGCTACGCGTGGCCCCAGTAGGCGGCCTGCAGGCAAACAACACGGAAACGGAGACCGTGCATGTATATACGCGTGCGGGGAAGGTGCTGGAGGGAACACTTCAGCTTGAAAATGCCTCGGTGCATGTGAACGGAGAATATTCCAAAACACAGCGCACCTTCGATACGCTGGAGCTGCTGTTGGACGCCAAGACGCACTCTGCGGCGGAAACGCGCGCTCTTGGTGTGGATGTGGGCGATTATGTTGCTGTCGAACCGCGTTTCAACGTCACCGAAACAGGATTCATCAAAAGCCGCTTCCTGGACGATAAGCTGTCCGCCGCTATCCTGCTCGCTTATGCCAAATACCTGAAGGATACCGGTCGGAGGCCGCGCCGCAGAGTGTATGTAGATTTCACCGTGTTTGAGGAGGTAGGCCACGGCGGCGCGGTGATTCCGCAGGACGTAGTGGAGATGCTCTCGGTGGACATGGGGTGCGTTGGTACAGGGCTGCAATGCGATGAGACGATGGTCTCCATATGTGTGATGGACTCAAAAGGCCCGTCACATAAAGCGGTGGTGGACGGCCTGGTGGAGGCGGCGCTGCGCGCCGGGGTGCGCTACGCGCTGGATGTTTATCCCCACTATTCCTCGGATGCGGACGTAGCGGTCTGCGCAGGCAACGATGTACGGCATTGTGTGGTGGGGGCTGGTGTGTATGCCTCTCACGGATATGAGCGTTCCCACATTGAGGGGCTGGCCAACACCTTCGACTTATTGAATTCCTATATTGAAACCGCAGATTAAACAAGTTTTCGGGTAAACTGCCCAAATTTTGTGAAAGACTTGTGTTTTTTCGGGGGATACAGTATTATATTTTTCATAACTAATAATTTTTGTTTACACAAACAATGATGTTTGCGCGCAGAAGAGGGATACTCTGGAAGCGGCATTTCAGGGGGCCTTTAAAAAGGTCCCCTGTTGTTTTACACAAAAACGTTGGAAATGGAGGCATGGCAAAATGGAGAAACTCAGGCAACAGATTGAACAGAGGCTTTCCGCCGTAATGGGCGACGCCTGCTTTTATTACGAGAACCTGGCGACAGGCGTGTGCTTCGGCCACGCGGCTGACAAGCCCGTAGTGGCGGCCAGCGTCATCAAACTGGCGGTGCTCATTGAAGCGTTCCGCCAGATGGATGCGGACGCTGTGCGCGCGAACGAGATGTTCGTGATTGCGCGTACGGATAAATTGCCGTCCTGCGGTGCGCTCAATTATCTGCATGACGGCCTTTGCGTCACATTCCGCGATCTTTGCGTGCTCATGACCATCCTTTCGGACAATACGGCCACGAATCTGCTCATCAAGCGTCTGGGCATCGGCAACATCAACGACACGCTGCGCATGCTGGGGGCAGAAAAAATGACGCTCAACCGCCTTCTGTTTGACCGTGAAGCATCGTCCCGCGGCATTGAAAATTATATCACGGCGCGGGAGGCAGGGCTGCTGCTCAAACGTTTGTACGATGGCGAGGCTGTTTCCGGGCCTGCCAGTGAAGATATGCTTTCGATCCTGAAAGACCAACGCCTCAATGGGAAGATTCCGTTCCTGCTGCCGCACAGCGTGAAGATCGCGCACAAAACAGGTGAGGACGATGGCATTACCCATGACGTGGGCATCGTATACGCGCGGCAGCCGTTTATTGTGTGCTTCTGTGGCGAACATGTATCGCCACCGGAATTCGAGCGCGCAATGCAGGATATCACCCTAATGCTGTATGAAAATGCGGAGCGAATTCGTTAAAATATTGTATAATCGAAGGAAAAAACTTGTAATCGTATGCGCTGTTTGGTATACTGGTTGCAATTTATAACCGCTGTAAAGTGCTAAAGTGTTCCGAGAGGAGGAACAATACAATAATATGAAAATCACAGAAATTGAAGTCGGAGAGATATTCGTTCCGCTGGCAAAGCCCTTTAAAACGGCGCTTCGTACGGTAGAAAATGTAGAGGATATCGTGGTGCGTATCACAACCGACACCGGGGCCGCAGGGTATGGCGAGGCGCCGCCCACGGCGGTTATCACCGGGGATACCAAGGGAAGCATCCGCTGTGCCATCGAGGATTTTATCCGTCCCGCCTTGCTTGGCATGGAGATCGAAGATCTGGACGGCATTATGTACAGGCTGCATTCCAGCATTGTGAAAAACACTTCCGCCAAGGCTGCGGTGGATATGGCAGTGTATGATTTGTATGCCCAGCGCTTCGGCGCGCCGCTGTACCAGCTTTTGGGAGGCGCTGGGGACACGGTGGAAACGGATATCACCATCAGCGTAAATCCGGTTCCTCAGATGGTGGCGGACAGCCTTGAGGCGGTGCAGCAAGGATATAAGATACTTAAAATCAAAGTCGGCAAAGAGGGCCTGGCCGACGTGGCGCGCATCGCAGGCATCCGCAAGGCCGTAGGTAGCGGCATCCAGATTCGTGTGGATGCAAACCAGGGCTGGACGGCAAAGGAAGCCATTCGTATCATCACCGCGATGGAAGATAAAGGGCTGAACATCGACCTTGTGGAGCAGCCGGTGCCCGCGCACGACCTGGACGGCATGCGCGCCGTCACAAAAGCTGTATATACGCCGATTCTTGCGGATGAAAGCGTGTTTTCGCCCGAAGATGCAGCCGAGATCATCCGCACCCGTGCGGCCGACCTGCTCAACATCAAGCTGATGAAGACCGGCGGCATTTGGCAGGCGCTGAAGATCTGCAGCCTGGCCGAGATGTACGGTGTGGAATGCATGATCGGCTGTATGCTGGAATCCAAGCTGGCGGTGAGTGCGGCGGCGCACCTTGCCGCTGCAAAGCGCGTGATCACCCGGGCGGATCTGGACGGCCCGTCCCTGTGCAAAACAGACCCGTTCACAGGCGGCCCGCTGTATGAAAACGGCGTTATCCGAATGACGGACGCGCCCGGCATCGGCATTACGCGCGTTCCGACGTTTGTATAAAACGGCCAAACGAAAAGCCCCGGGGCTTTTCGTTTGGGGAACAGGTGTTCCCCAAACGATTCTTTTGTTCCGCGATGGAAAAGCGTTATCCGGCGCATCTTGTGAAACGCGCCTGATAATAGAGAGAGGGAAACGAAACGGAGGAAAGAACATGAAAAAGTTACTCGCGATCCTTTTGTGTCTGGCACTGGTTGTGGGCTGCTTTGCAGGCTGCGGCCAAAGCGCCGGAAGCGGCACTACGTTCCGCAAGATGTATTCGGGTGAAGTCACCACGATGAACTATCTTGTCACGGGCAGCACCAACGATTTGATCATTCCCGCGAACGTTATCGATACGTTGGTGGAATATGATGCTTACGGCGCCATCAAGCCCGCTTTGGCCGAAAGCTGGGAGACCAGCGAGGATGGCCTGACCTGGACATTCCATCTGCGCGAAGGCGTGAAATGGTACGATTATACGGGCAAGGAAGTCGCGCCTGTCACGGCGCAGGATTTTGTCGACGCCGCCATCTATGCACTGGACGCCAAAAACGCCAGCAGCACGGAATACATGATGGAGGGCATCATCGCAAACGCTACTGAATATTACAAATATACCTCTTATTTGTTGGAAAGCGAAAACGGAACCAAGACCACCGACGAGGATGGGGAAGCCATCGAGCCGGTGGCCGAAGTAAAGCCCGAGGATGTCGGTGTAAAGGCTGTGGACGATTTGACGCTGGAATATACGCTCGTACAGCCCACTCCGTATTTCCTGTCCGTTTTGAACTATGGCTGCTATCTGCCTGCAAACGGTGCATTCATGCAGAGCTGCATTGCCGAAGACGGTACCGATATGTTCGGAACAGACAACACCAAGCTGCTCTATAACGGCGCATATATCCTCTCCACGTTTGAGCCGCAGGGACGCCGCATCATGACGAAGAACCCCAATTACTGGGATAAGGACAATGTGTTCATCGACGCCATCGAGGAGACCTATAACAAAGAGATGGACACCATCGCGCCGGAGATGTTCAAGCGCAATGAAACGGATCTTGCGTACCTCTCCGCCGATATTCTGGATGCATGGCTGGCTGCGGACGACACCAAGAATATGGTCAGCCCGAGCCGGGTGGATTCCAGTTACTCCTATTTTTATGCGTTCAACTTTGAACCGAAGTTCGACGAAGCCTATGAGCCGGACAACTGGACGCTGGCCGTCAATAACGAGAATTTCCGCCAGTCCATTTTCCATGCGCTGGACCGCGTGAAGGCCAAAACCGTCATGCAGCCCTATGATCCGGAATCCTTCATCATCAATACGGTCACCCCGCCGAACTTTACAGATTTGAACGGCGTTGACTTTTCCGAAGTGGGGGACCTGGCCGCGATTTCCGCACGCGATTCCTTCCAGAGCGACAAAGCTCTGGAATACAAGGAAAAAGCTGTGGAGGAGTTAACAGCTGAGGGGGCGACGTTCCCGGTCAAGGTCCTCATGCCTTACAATCCCTCGTCCACGAACTGGGACAAAGAGTGTCAGGTCGTGGAGCAGCAGCTGGAAGGCCTGCTGGGCAGTGATTATATCGATGTGATCGTTGAGGCCGGGCCGTCTACGGGCTTCCTGTCGGAAGTCCGCCGCGGCGGAAAATTCGCGCTGATGAAGTGCAACTGGGGCGCGGATTACGCCGACCCCGCCACCTGGACCGAGCCGTTCAGTGACACCGGCTCCGACAGCTATCTCCACTGGCGTGCAGACACCGCGGCGGGTGTGCGGGATATCATCGCCGAATATGACGCGCTGGTAGCCGAAGCAAAAGCGCAGGTGGAGGATATGAGCGTCCGCTACAACACCTTCGCCCAAGCGGAGGCGTCCATCATCAACCATGCTGTTATCATTCCCTACGGCGTGGAAGGAGACGGCTTCAAGGCCACCCGCCTGAATGAGCTGGAAGCGGAATATGCCCCGTATGGTCTGGCGCGCCAGCGGTATAAATACCAGAAGCTGCGCACCGAGCCGATGAGCCAGAATGAATTCAACACCCTGTACGAGGCATGGCAGGCCGAGCGCGCCAAAGCACTGGCTGCTGAATAATCCGATTGTAAAAGCAGGCTTTGTCCGGATGCGCCGGACAGGGCAGGCGGCCGAAACAACGGCCGCCTGCTTTCATTAGGGAACGGGTGCGCCCGTTTCTTAATGAAAGCAGTCTGTACGGCGGGCATTGTATGTCCGCCATCCAACAAAACAACCAAGTAAGGAGCTCCTGCCCATGATCCGATACTCGGCCAAACGTCTGGCGCGGTCCATGCTCACGCTGTTCATTATTATAACAGTCGTATTCTCGCTGCTGCGCCTGATGCCGGTGGAAGGCTACTTCCAGAACTATGAAAAAATGAACGATGCGCAGATCCAGAACGGGCTGCGTCAGCTCGGCCTGCTGGATCCGCTGCCCGTACAGCTGATGAATTTTTACAAGCAGGTGCTGCACGGCGATCTCGGCGTGTCGAATATTTACCGTATGAATGTACCTATTACGCAGATCGTTGCGGAAAAGGCGCCTGTTTCCATGATGATGGGCGGTATGGCGCTTTGTATCTCGCTGTTGCTGGGCCTGCCCATGGGGGCCGCTATGGCGCGCGGGAAGGGAAAGTGGTTCGATAAGATCGGCACAGGGTTCGTCGTGCTGGTACAGGCGGTGCCAAGCGCCGTGTATTATCTGGTCATCCAGCTGTACGGCACGCAGATACCCGGCTTTCCGCTCCCGATGCTGTTCCGGATGGACAACCCGTTGAGCTGGATCCTGCCAACCTTTTCCCTGGCCATCGGAAATATCGCTTATTATGCCATGTGGCTGCGCCGCTTTATGGTGGACGAATCCAACAAGGATTATGTCATGCTTGCGCGTGCCAAGGGCGTTTCTTCGAAAAAAATCATGAGCGGACACGTGTTCCGTAACGCATTCGTACCTCTCGTACAGTATCTGCCCACGTCTTTTCTTATTACGTTGATGGGCTCTATCTATGTGGAGAGCCTGTATTCTGTGCCGGGAATGGGCGGCCTGCTGGTAGACGTTATCCAGCGGCAGGACAACACTGTGGTGCAGGCGCTTGTACTCATCTATGCCGCGATCAGCATTCTTGGCTTGCTGATTGGCGATATTCTGATGGCCGTGGTGGACCCGCGCATCAGCCTGAACAAAAAGGAGGGCGCGCGGTAATGGGATTGTTCAACAAAAAAAGCGTACAGCTGAGCGACAGCCTGAATCAGGCCACCGCACAGGCGCTGGACGGCCTGAGTGCAGCCGATGAGAAAGAACTGTTTGCATTCGCGGAATACCATCCCGAAGACGCGGAAAAAACCGGGTTTTCAGGCTATTCCTACTGGCGGAGCACACTGCGTGTGTTCACGCGCAATAAAATGGCGATGTTTCTGCTGGGCGCCATCATCGTTCTGCTGCTTTTTACGTTCATTCAGCCGTATCTGCCCGGCCAACGTGACCCAATCGTTATCAATAACGATGAAAACGGCATCCAGATTATCAATATGAAGCCGAACAGTGAGTTTTGGTTCGGAACCAATTCCATCGGACAGGATCTGTGGAGCCGCGTTTGGAGCGGTACGCGCACCAGTCTGTTCATCGGCTTTTCCGTAGCCATGTGGGAGGTCGCTTTCGGCATTCTCATCGGCGTGCTGTGGGGTTATGTGCGCAAGCTGGATTTCTTTTTTACCGAGCTGTACAACGTTGTGGACAATATTCCGCAGACGATCGTGCTCATTCTGTTTTCCTACATTATGCGGCCCAGCGTGGGGACGCTGATCTTCGCCATGTGCCTGACGGGCTGGCTGACGATGGCGCGCTTTGTGCGCAACCAGATCGTTATCATCCGTGACAGGGATTATAACCTTGCGTCCCGGTGCCTGGGCACTCCGACGCGGCGCATCATTGTGCGCAACCTGCTGCCGTACCTGGTGTCCGTCATCATGATGCGCGTGGCCATGGCCATCCCGCTGGCCATTGGTAATGAAGTGTTCATCACATACATCGGTCTCGGTCTGCCGGTCTCTACGCCCAGCCTGGGCAACCTGATCAACCAGGGCCGCATGATTATGATGAACCCCTCTTTGCAGTATCAGCTGGTTTTCCCGACCGTCGTGCTGTGCATCATTACCGTCAGTTTTTACATCATCGGCAACGCCTTTGCCGATGCCGCTGACCCCAAAAACCATGTATTTTAAGGAGGACGGCGCAGCATGCAGGATGTGATCTTATCTGTGCAGGATCTTGAAGTGGAATTCACGCTCCGCGGCAAGACATTGCACGCCATTCGGGGTATCAGCCTCGACATCTGTGAAGGCGAGAGCCTTGCCATCGTGGGGGAATCCGGCAGCGGTAAATCCGTGTTCTGCAAAACGTTCATGGGTCTGTTGGATTCCAACGGCCGCGTCACCCGCGGCAGCATCCGTTATGGCGAAAAGGACCTTGCCGCCTTTAAAACGGAAAAAGAGTGGCTCAGCGTGCGCGGAAAGGAAATCGCTATGGTCATGCAGGATCCGATGACCAGCCTGAATCCGCTCAAAACCGTCGGCGCGCAGATCTGCGAAGCGCTGACGCTGCACCAGGGAATGAAGGGGGAGGCCGCCAAGCAAAAAGCTACTGAGATACTGGAGGATGTCGGCATCACTGAGGCGGCGCGCCGTTTCGGTCAGTATCCGCATGAGTTTTCCGGCGGTATGCGCCAGCGGGTGGTCATTGCCATCGCCATTGCATGCAACCCGCGCATCCTTATCTGTGACGAGCCAACGACGGCTCTGGATGTTACCATTCAGGCACAGATATTAAAGCTTCTGAAGGACCTGAAAGCCAAGTATAAGCTGACCACGCTGTACATCACCCATGACTTGGGCGTGGTGGCGAATGTGGCCGACCGAATCGCGGTGATGTACGCGGGCGATATCGTTGAAATCGGGACCTGCGAGGAAGTGTTCTACACGCCCAAGCACCCGTATACCTGGGCGCTGCTGTCCAGCCTGCCGCAGCTCGGTGTGCGGGGCGAGAACCTGTATTCCATTCCTGGTACGCCGCCAAATCTGTTCGCAGACGTAAAGGGAGACGCCTTTGCGCCTAGGAATCCGTATGCGCTGAAAATTGATTTTGTGGAGCGGCCGCCGTATTTTGAGGTGAGCCCGACCCACAAAGCGCGCACCTGGCTGTTGGACCCGCGCGCACCCAAAGTGGAGCCGCCGGAAAATATCCGCAATCTGCGGAGTGTGCAGGAGGGGAATGTATGACAATGGAAAACAAGCCTCTTCTGCAGGTCAAAGACCTCACAGTGACCTTTGGAGAGCGGCACAATAAGTTCACCGCCGTCAAAAACGTCAGCTTCGATATTTTCCAAGGCGAGACGTTCGGCCTTGTGGGCGAATCCGGCAGCGGCAAAACGACCATCGGCCGGACGGTCATCCGCATCAACCCGGCGGCGAGCGGCGAGATTTTGTACGATGGAGAACGCATCAGCGGCAGGATCAGCCGTGAAAAGGACAGGGAAGTCACCCGAAAAATACAAATGATCTTTCAGGACCCGATGGCCTCCCTCAACGAACGCGCCAAGGTGGATTACATCGTCTCCGAGGGGTTGTATAATCTGGGCGGACGCGTGTCGGAGGAAGAACGCCGCAAAAAGGTTGCGCAGGCACTTTCCGACGTGGGACTGCTACCGGAATTTGCCAGCCGTTTTCCGCACGAGTTCTCCGGCGGGCAGCGCCAGCGCATCGGCATCGCCCGCGCGCTTATCATGGAACCGGAATTCATTATTGCGGACGA